>Ga0214544_1006153_pt1 | contig 22466 bp, 11 predicted proteins | sample CNSS3metaG_FD_160074 | JGI IMG/M metagenome (GOLD analysis project Ga0214544, IMG submission 160074) | Root nodule microbial communities from cowpea collected in UCLA plant growth center, Los Angeles, California, USA - CNSS3 | ecosystem: Host-associated > Plants > Roots > Nodule | place: USA...
TGTGCTTTTCTCTTCGTCTTCTCGTGCACATTTTTTCCTCTTTTCCATGAACAATTTTCTCGCCATGTATGCTTCAGGGAGACCAAACCCAGGAGTTGCCATGCCCAATGAAAAAAAAAAATGATATTTGAAGTATTGAAGGTTTGTTTGAAATGAGAAGAAAGAGTGGTTTGGTTTATATAGAGGTGCATTGGCTTGGTGAAGAAGCAAAAAATGGTGAAAAAGTGGTCCACTCTAAAGTCAACAATTTCGAAGTCTAGGTGGGGCCCAGATAATTGGACCCACACTTTAAAAATTTTGATAATGTTAAAAAATTGTTGATTTACTCTCAAATTTACCAAATGTTGATCATTATGCCAACTATTTATTTTATACCTTATAGGATTCTTGACCTGATTCAACATTAGTCAATTTAATTGTCAACTGCAAAGATAAAAAAAAAATGGTGTTTTGATTCTCAAAATGATTAATTAATCGACCAAACTTATTACCTTAATAAGACAAGTTCTATTAATCAGCACATTAAAAAAATTAATCAAAACCCCATCATAACTTAATTTCTAAGATTTAACTTTTCAGTTTTAAAATTCAATTAAGAAAGTTAGTTTAAACAAATAAAGAATATACCGAGTAATTTAACTTGAACTAAATTTTTAAAATTTAAGACCAAGTTATTTGTTAATAGTTGACATAATGCGTGAATAAATAAGTTTATTTGTTTTATTATATTAAAACTATATTGGTTAAAATTTATAATAACAACAATAGTCGTCTATTCTTGAAATAATTATTATTAATCGTTGCTAATTTCTTTTAGCAAATTAGCAAAATCGAATTAAGACGATAAAACATTTTATGTGTAATACTCACCCATTCATTCTCTTTCGCAAAATTTAACATACACTTTTCTCGAAAGTAGAGTATAATTTTGGTTTTCAAAATTGATACAGTTATTTCATAATTATTTTTATTGATTTTATTCAATAATTTAATTTATATTATAATTAAATAATTCAATTCAGTATTTTATTGTTATTTAGAATTGTTAAATGGTCGTAACAAAAGATGAGCTTTTCAAAAAAATTAATGTTTCTGTTACACACTTTAAGGAGGAATGCTGCTACACCATTTTTAAGCTCTTGTTTTTATACAGGTGTTACGTCATTGCTGACGTAAATGATAGCCCACGAAATATTTTTGTGGTTCCACGAAATTAAATCAAATTCGCTGATGGAACTAATGAAGTTTCATGGTTGCTGTAAAATTGGAAACAAAAATAAAAATTGTTATGAAATAAAGGTAATAATAAAAGAGAATAAAAGAAAGAATAAATAATGAGAAAATAGAGAGTAACTTGTCTGTGTATTATTATTGATAGAAATAGTTCTATTTATAAATACAACATGTAATCTATAAAGGAAACAAATCAACTAGTTAATACATAAAGAGTAATGAATCATATGAGTACCAATCATATGAGTAAACGTATCAAATCAATGGACAATCATTAATTCATAACACTCACCATTGAGTGTCCATTGATAAGAGATTGATAAGAGGATGTGTCTCATTAAAACCTTACTAGGAAAAACCCTTCAGGATAAAAAACATAGTGAAGGAAAAAGAGTACAACATTATATATTCTTTAATACAATATTGTTCATCACATATTTTATTTCTCCCCATCATGTAAACTTACAACATTAAGGTGACGGAGTCCGAACTTGTGAATCATTTGCTCAAAAGTTCTTCTTGTAGCTGAAGAACTATATCTTGCTTAACAAATTTACAACAAATGTAATATCATATCGAGTATAATTAGAAAGATACATCCATGTTTCTATGACACTAAGATATGGTGCTTCTAGACCAATAAGATCTTCATCATTTTCTTGAGGTCTAAGAAGAGCATTTATCAACATCTAACGATCTCACAACTATTAGAATGCATAATAGATGTGACTTGTCCATTTAGAACATTTTACGCACCTTGATTATATAAGTCTCTTAATGTATAAAAACACCTTTGTTTAAATACTCAAATTTGTAATCTCAAACAAAAATTTTTCTTTTTGAAGATACTTCATCTCAAATTCTTTTTTAAGCAATCAATTGCCTTTGTGAGCCCATTAGTAGTTCCAACGATATTTATGTCATTTACATAAATAATAATTATGGCAAATTCATTTTTGGATCTTTTCATATAAATACAAGAACACATAGGATCATTTCTATATCCTTCTTTTAATAAGTACTCAAAAAGACGGTTTATGTCACACACGTCTTGATTGCTTTAAGCAATAAAAGGGCTATTCAATTTTACTGAATAACCCTTTTTAGAATTTGCCTTGTTGGACAAATAAAATCCTTTAGGTATTTTCATATAAATATGATTCTCAAGAGAACCGTGCAAATAGGTTGTAACATCATCCATTAGATGTAAATGCAAACCTTGTTGTATAACTAGGATAATAAAATATTGCAATGTTATTGCATCCAATACTAGAGAGTATGTCTTTTCACAATCAATATGAAGTTTTGTGAAAAACCTTGAGCAACCAATTGTGCTTTGTATCTAACAATTTCATCATTCTTAATTTGATTTTTGTGCAAAAATTCATATGTACCCAACGAGTTTGACACCTTCAAGTGTGCGAACTAGAGTTCCAAAAAAACTTTTGTTTACCAAGCAAATCTAGTTATGCCTCTTTGCATATTTTCATTTTGACCAATCATTTTTTTGTCGACAGTCTTCAATGATCATTTATTATTGATCCTCATTGCCATTCATAACATTCATTGCTATATTATATGTAAAAGTTTCGTCAATGTTGACTTCATTTTGGTTCCATAATATATGATTCGTGACATAACTTATTGAGATCTCATCATTTTCAACAATTTCAGGTACCTGAGATTCTTCTAGAACTGAATCATTAATTATGTCAAATGAATCTTTTGGGATTTCAACCTTTTCAATTAGGTCATCTTGCATTTTAGCTCACTGTCTCATTCAAGATTTTTTATAGTAGAGATAATTCATTCCAACCAATATTCTTTTTCAATTGTTTTCTTTCTCCCCCTAATGTTGGAAAAACTTATTCATCAAAGTGACAGTTGAAAAGTCGAATTGTAAATAAGTCGAACTATTGGTAGTTCAAGATATTTTAATATTGAGGGAGAATCATATTCAACATATATTCTCAATCATCTCTGAGGACCCATCATAGTCCTTTTTGGTGGGGAAATTGAAACATATACACCACACTAAAAAATTCTTACATGAGAATATTATGTCACAGACCAAAAACCAACTGCATAATATAATATTTATGATAACTTGTTGGCTTGATGCAAATCAATAATGAAACATGCAAAATTGCATATTTCCAAGTAGTCATTTGAAGATTAGCTCTCATAAGTAATGGTATTGCAACCAATTTTAGATGTTTTAATAATGATTTCGCAAGTCTATTTTGAGTATGAACATGTGCTACTGGATGCTCAACTTTAATTCTAATTGATATACAATACTCATGAAAAGCATGAGATGTAATTTCACCAGTATTATCATAACAGATTTTCTTAATCGAATAATATGTGAAGTGAGCTCTTAATTGTTAATAACTTTGCAAATACTTGATTACAAGTTGATAATAAACAAATATGTGACCATCTAGTTGTTGCATCAATTAAAACCATGAAATATATAAATGTTCCACATGGTAGGTGTATTGGACCAGAAATATCACCATGTATTCATTTTGAAAATGAGATTGACTCAATTCTAATTTTTCTAGTAATGGTCTTATTCTCAACTTCTGTGAATGTATAGTGCATAAGAACTCATTGGTTTGAAGAAGTTTTTTGACTCTTAAGTGGGTGTCCACATGAGTTTTTCAACCTTTTTTTTTGCATCATAATAGATCAAGGATGACACAACTGATCATACCAAACAAGGAATTTATTCTGATTCGTAAACTTCTGGTTTACCATGACATGCATTTTAATTGTACTAATATATATGTAGTACAAATCATCCAACTGATCATGTCAAACAAGGCATTCATTTTGATTCGTAAACTTCTAGTTTACCATGACATGCATTTCAATTGTACTAATAAACGTGTAGTACAAACTATAAGAGACTGTTGATAATTTCTCCAATACACATTTTTTTCAACTCAATCGTAGAGATATAAAGATATTTCATATCTTTTTCATTATTTGTTTCAATATGATATCCATTTAGACAAATATCCTTGAAACTTAATAAATTTCTATTCAACTTCTTGGTAGAAGTATAATAGCTCTTCTAGAGCCTTCAAATATATTTGTAGTACTATAAATAATACTAACATTGATGTCTCGCATTATCAAACAAGAGAAAATTTATTATTCTTGAGAATTGTCTAAGTTATTGCATTATAAATAAGACACATATCCTTTGGTACTAGTGCAAACATTTTCTCTTCATATAAACGTAAATATCAATATGAGATTTTTTTTAACACTCTCATAACCAATGAGGTGATCAATATGTGTTTCTATGTTCTTCTCATTATTTGAAGATATTTTGGTGTACAATAAACACAACTCAAATGGCCTTTACCACCGTATTGTGTCACTTCTGGTGACAAAATGTGTTTTTAAAATTTCCTTTATAACCATGTCCATAATCAATATCACAATCATGATCATGAAAATATAAATGAAATGTTGTTGCGTTCACTTCTGGGAATGAAGCAGAACCAATTGTACAGGTTTCATGATTTTCTATCAAAAGCTCATTGCTTTGTTCAGCCATACAAAGGCATGAAATAAATTCATAATATTTATTGTTGCATTCACTTCTGGTAATGGATCAGATTAGGCGAATATCATGATTTTTCATCAAAAGTTTTATTGCTTTGTCAAACCATACATATGCATGAAATAAATTCATAATATTTGTGAAATCTCTTTTCACAATATTTTTGTCACATGAGCAAATTAGTTGCTTAGATGCTTTATTTCTTTTTTTAATGGTATCCCAATATCCATTGCATCTAAATGTATTTCAACATTTAAAATCCAAGATTTGTAAGATTTGTCATGTTTAAAATTAGTAATAATAATAGTAATAATCACCATAAAAAATAATAATAATAATCATCGTCATAATAAATAAAAATAATAAGACGGAGATGAGAATTGATAAATTCAAACAATTCTTATCACAAGAAGAAGAATATAAGGTAAAATTGTAAATAGAGAAAGGATTAGGAAAAATCTGGATTGAGACACCTAGAGCACTATCGTTAGAGAGAACAACTTCCACTAGTCCTTAATTGGTTGGAGCATCATGCTAATAATGTGTTATGAAATCAAGCTAATAATAAAAGAGAGAAGAAAAGAGAATAGAAGAAAGAATAAACAATGAGAGAATAGAGAACAACTTTTCTGCGTATTATTATTGATAGGAAGAGTCCTATTTATAGATACAATTTATTTAAGTCAATTGTACAATTTTAGTTCCTGAAATTTAAAATAAATTATCTTTTAATTTTTAAGAAAATGTCTTTAATCCTTAGATACTGGTTTAAAAGATTTAATAATTTTTAAAATATATTTCAATCCTTAAACATAAATGTGAAGGATTAAAAGTTATTTGTATCTATTTTATAGATTATAAAGTAATTTTCACCGAAATTATTTTTAATTCTAATAATGATGTAGCATTTAATTCGAACTTGAGACCTCTAAATAAGTTTAAAATAATTTAACCTAATGTATTTACATATTTACTTATATATGAGTTTTTTTTTTCAAACTAGACTTATATGATTTAGTGATTTTTACGAGGTTGATTTATATTTTATAAAGTCTTTAAGTTGATTTTAAAAGTGAGTTAAATATGTTTTTGATCTCTTAACTTTCAATGAATTTTAGAATTAGTCTATTTTGAAACTTTGGACCAATTTAGTCATTTATCTTTCAAAATACGTGAATTTAGTTCCTTCAAAATTGATTTATATTATATAAAGTCTCTTGAGCTGATTTCAAAAGTTAATGGCCTTGATTTTAAGGGTATATTGTCCTTTAGTCTTAAATTAGGGGGAGATACCTACAAAAAACACTCTAATGTCAAAGTTAAAGTCAGTTTGAGATATGAGAGTCAGATGTCAAAGTAAAAATGTAAGCATGATGTACTTCGCAAAACATGCCTTTTATACTAGATTTTATGGACCTTACCTGGTTGAACTTTTATTTAGTTGACTTAATTACATGTTAATCACAATAAGTTGCTTAATCTTGAGTTAACTTTGTCCAACGCAATTAGGTTGATTTGAGTAGTTGGCTAGTCCAATTACATGTCGTCCCATAGGACTGACATGTACCCGACCAGACCATGTATAGGTTGGTTTTTCATATATGCAATCTTAATAATCCCCAGATTGTGTACTATGGGTGTACCTTGTTTGGATAATCCCATCAATCCTTCAAGTCGTACACTTGGAGAAATATTTTGTCACATATACAACACAATGATTTAAATGATTTTCTTTACGAGTCAAGTTCACCTTTTTAATTTGAAAATATAGATGTACCTGATTGGTATTATTTTAGTATGGAACCAGACGATCTCAAGAACCCTCTGTGTCGATCCCTCTTCTGCTCCTCTCTGGACTCTTCCTGGATTTGCTCGCTGCGTGAACTTTGAGGGTGGAGGTACCTACAGGCACTCCGACACTCAAGTCAAATAGTGATTTGATATGAGGCGTATGTAGTAAAGTGAGAAAAGCCTACCTCTTTGTAGTCACTAGACCCTAATTTATATTGTTCAGTTGGCATACTTGTTATTATTATTTGCGGGTCGTTCACATTCGAGGATCAACTCTTTCCTTTCTGACTAAGATTGCACGCGTAAGTTCTTTCTTTATTGACTGAGATTGGTCATCTGTACATTGTCAAGGATCGACTCTTTCCTTATTAACTAAGATTGCTCATCTGTACCTTGTCAAGGATCAACTCTTTCCTTATTGACTAAGATTTCTCGTCTATACCTTGTCGAGGATAAACACTTTTCTTATTGACTGAGATTGCTCGTTTTTACGTTGTCAAGGATCATCTCCTTCCTTATTGACTAAGATTGCTCGGCTATACCTTTTCAAGGATCAACTCTTCCCTTATTGATTGAGATTGCTCGCCTGTGCCTTGTCAAGGATTAGTTATTTCCATATTAACTGAGATTGCTCGTCTGTACTTTGTCAAGAATCAATCCTTTCCTTATTGAATAAGATTATGCGCTGCTTGTCTGTACAACATCATCCTTACCCAACTGGCCACTATTGGGTTGGGATATACCCGGCCAGGCGGCGGGCCGAGATATACCCAACCTCTGCACCCTGCTGGCCCCTTTTCTTTGTCTGTTGTGCTTGTGCGCGTCTCCTGCCCTCTCCCTACAGTCGGGATGTGGTCGGCCTTTCCACATACAGACGGGCTGGGATATGGTCAGCCTATACAATAGATTATGGTTTCATAATGTAAAAAAAAGCTGTCATCTAAATATAAACTATTATATATCATAACTTTGTAGACTTATATTTATTATCCAAATGTTTAATCAATATTGATTTATGATTAATTAATAATAGAAACAATTTTACAGTGTCAATTTATATTCATAAAATTAAATTTTATCATTTTAAAATATTTTATTAACTTTTTAACTGTAACTTCGTTTTTTTACAAGAAATATAGTACTTTATTTTAATCTAGATTAATATTAAAAGCATAAAAAGTTGAAATTACAGCTGTTTATGATATGTCCCACTAATACAAAATTTTCAAAATAAAAAAAAATCAAAAACTAATTTAACTAAAGAAAAAAGTAAGAAAAAAGTAGAAAAGCATAATATTTAACGCGTGTAAAAAATGATTTTATTTATTATCAATAGGATTACTTATTAATTTTTTAAACACTTATTAAAGTCATTTATTTATAAACAAAAAAATTAAAGTCATCTATTATTATAGGATAATAAAAATACTCATCTTTCTTTTTGTAAGGCCCACTCAAATTCTGCCTAAAGTTTAAGGGTCTATTTTAGTCTGTTAGGCTTAAGGCTGACCCATAGGATGTCCAAAACACCTAAACCAGCCCTAACCCCCCTCATTCTGCACTTTTCAGAAAAACAGTCCCTTGCTCACTTCTTTGTTCCCTCAACAGAGCTCTGCTAGGGTTTGGATCTCAAACATCTTCAAGCTAAGCTCAACTCCACTCCCATCTCACGTAAGTTGTTTCTCAACCGTACCCTTCTCTTTTCTAGCTTTGTTGTCATGATTCTAACTAGGGTTCACCTTGGTAACCCATTTTGAATCTGTTTCATTATTTTTCCAGCTCGCGAATCTGCTTCGGGAGTTGTCGTGCTCATTTGCTTAGGTGTCGGGGGTGTTCTGCTAGCATTTTCCAAGTAAAGGAAGTTAGGGTTTTGTTTGTTCTTCGATTTTCTTCTTGCTTTGGTCTTGTTTCATGATATTGTGGCTTATTTGATGTTGTGATTGCTTGAGAAATGCTAAAACATCGTTTGGTTGTGAATACCTGACTATTGCACGCGTGGACAATGAAGGAACCTGGTGTTTTTTGCCCATGCAAGCAAGGCTCCCCAAAGCGAGAGTGTTAGAAGTGCTCCTTGGGGTTCTCGCGAACTGTCTCTCAAGTGACGAGCTCCAGTTTTTAGCGAGAGTCCTCGCCTAAGCGAGAGAACGCGAGATCCACTGTTTCCACTTTTCGAGTACTCACCTAGGCGAAAGGAGCTCACCTGAGCGAGGTCTTCTAGCCTGAGCGAGAATTGGGCGAGAATGTGCTCAAGTGTTGTTTTCTCCTCTGTTCTTGGGTGATGGTCACATGTTTGGTTGGATCACTATGTTAAAACATGAATTGAGTGATTTTGCATGTATTAAATGGTTTTTGGGCTGGAATTGATGAGTTTGGTATGATCTTTGTATAGAACCTGATTGAATGGTTGGTTATAAATATTGGCATGATATTGGTATGCAAGATAACTTTATGTTTGGTTGGTGAGACATGATTTTAGTATGGTTTAGGACGTAATTCCATGAATCTCTTAGTGAGACTTCATGGTGGTGCCTCATGGTCATGACGTAATTCCATGACCCTTTTTAGTGGGAGCTCATGGTGGTGCCTCATGGTTAGGACGTAATTCCATGAAGGTTTCGTGGTGGTGTCTCATTATATAATTCAGTAAGGATTCAAGTAAGGATTGCATCCTGAAACTCTAAATAGTCAATGAGTCTCACGTAGAGCGTACTAACTCAAGTGGTGAGAGTAGTAGGAGGCCCTAGTCTTTGGCAGGATAATGACCTTAGATGTTTGAAGGCTAACCTTGTTGGTCATCACATGCTTGGTTAATTTATGTATCTTTGATTTTAAAATTGTATCCAATTGTATGAAAAAACATTTTCCACTCTAGCTTACCCTTGTTGTTTGCTTGTGTGTTTGTTTGTGGTTTTCTCCTTTTGCAATGATCATCAATTTATTGGTGTGAGCAGATGTGGGAACTTCTCGTGGTCATCAGGGTGATGAAAACTCCGCTGTGTAGCTGATCTTGGGTTGGATCCCCATGTTCCAAGTTCTCTTTTAGGGTTGTGGCCCATGTATTGCCTTGCTCCTTGAGCATATATTTTGGATACTATTAAACTTCTTTTCCGTGTTGTTAATAGCATCGTGGTATACCTTGGTTCATTTCCTAGATATTCTTAATAACGATAAGGAGTGACACATATACTCCATGACTTGACTCTTTGTATTACCTCCATAGTGTTTCATTTAATTAAATTTATTTATTAAATGGGACGTTATACTTTTTATTTTTATTTTTTTTACATAATTACTTAACAAATAAGAGAGTTGAATAAATCCATATAAAAAATTTGAGTCAAATTAACATAAAATATTTAATACTTTATTAATCCTTTTATTTCTAGGACTGAAATTTCCACGATTTATTTTAACATATTCATTTGCATGGAAATAACTAAAATAAATTTCTTTGAAGTGTAAGATTCATTGCATCAAATCAACATAACTTTAATAATTTTCTTTAATTGTCATAAAACATCATTTCTGTACTGTACGTCCCATCGGTCAATCGGCCAAATCTAATTCTTAGGTCCATCGGCCAAAGTTGAAAAACTAGTACATGTAAGGCTAACGGTCGAACGGTCGAACGACCTCCTGAATAAATTGCAGAACCACCGGCGAATCGGCTCTGTCAACCAGCCACGTAGCATCGTTAAAGGACCATCGGTCGAACGGATCACGAATAAACTATAGGACCATCGGTCAAACGGTTAAACAAATAAGTCATAAGCCAACCATGTTCATGCCCATCGGTCCATCGATAACACCTGGTCGAGCGACACGGACCCGTGATGGCACATCGGTCGATCGGACAAGTACGTGTAGCACCTAACCATAACACGACAAACACTGAACCAACCATCGGTTGATCAATCTCTTTAGACTTGTGTAATCCTTCGCATGCGTCTGTCAGTCGGTCAGACGTACATGAATGGTTCACTTATTAAAACAGTATAACAAACCCAATCAAGCGGCCATCGGTCGCACGGTCAAACGATCAGTCAATCGAGTTAATTAACGTTAAACGAGTCACTAATCTTGATTAAAGGATCATTGGGCCATGATTAAGGAACCCTAATCACAGGCCCACACAGAAAACTATAAATAGGGCCCAAAGGTAGGTTGGTGAGGATCTTAATTTCGCATTTATTACAGCAGATATATTGATACACCGATCGGTCCTTAACTGACTTAAGCATCAGAGTCCTTTAGACAGGTACCCCGATCGTCGCCCCAGCCGATCGAGCTAAGGAGTGAATTTTACTAGAAGTTATTATTGCAGTGGGAAGTAGAGCAAGCTTGAAGAGACTCTTTAGTAGGTTCTCGGTCCCTACACCCGAAACAATTTCCATTTACAATACCCAAACATTTCATTCCACTGTAGAAATAACAGTAGGATACATAACACATATCCGAAATTCATGAAAGAATTGAAAGAACCAAAGTAATCTTAATTAGAACATAAAGCATACACGTTAGAAGCAATGCAAAAACGCCCAAAAATGAATCAATTGGCATATTCAGCGTGGTTGCAATCTGAAATCCGAGAACTTTTACTTTCGTTTGAGACCCATGGGAAACATCCAGTTGATGTTTTCTTCTCGCAACCCCTTTCCACTGTAGAAATCTTCACCATCTTCGTCTTTTTCCCTTCTTCTTCTTCTCTCTTTTTCAGTTTTTCCTTGTATAGCTTCCTCGTTACGTATGCTTCAGCAAAACCATACCCTCCAAGCGTTGCCATTGCCACTTAATCAGAATTCTTGGAATTAGTAAAATTAAGGTTTTTGTAAGGAGAGAACATAGATGGGGTTGCTTTATATAGATTTTATTGTCTTGCGGAACAAGAAAAAAATAGTTCTCAAAAGTATGAAAGAACAAGGAATTTTCCGCTGTTTCAAAGTTTTGGTGCGGCTTCTATAGCCGTCATTTGCCGCGTATCCCTCTTTACTTTTCCTTCAAGGAAAGTGCTTGAGTTCTGTTTGGGTCAACTATTATTAGTAATAGAAAGTTCTATATTGATTTAGAACTTAAAATTATCTATCTTATCAAGTTGGACTACTCGCAGGTTTTTTATTAAACATGTTTTTGATTATTTAGTTTTATTAAAAATTGAAATTAGATAATATTTTAGATTTTAGTTCAATTTATTCACAGTTTTAAAAATATATAAATTTAAGTTTTTTAATTAAATTTTGTTAAATCTATTCATTTCATACAAATTTTATGATAATTTTTTAATTAATTTTAAAATTAAAATATAAAATTATTTAAATAATTCAAATAACTTAAATATTATTATCAAACATATTTAAAATATGAAATAAAATTAACAAAATTTGATTAAAATAATTAAATTTATAATTTTAAAATTGAAAGACTAAACTAAATAAAAATTAAAGAAAAATGTCTAATTTTAAATTTTACATGTTGATTCTATTGTTAAAAAAAATTAAAATAAATAGTTTAATTTATAAATAAATTTAAAAATTATCTACATGTATTAAGCTGGAACTCTATGCTTCTATTATCATTTTACAACCTTAAAAATATGAAATTTTATCCTTTTTAAGTGCGTCAGTGCTGACGTAAACGGTGGCCCGCGAAGCAAGTGGCGGTGTATTCTGCGAAGGTATAGTACGTTCCCTTATATAGAGACAAATATATTTTTGAATCATTTTTAAAAAGTTAAAGTAAATAAAATATTTTTATAAGTTAAAATTAGGTTATATAGAAACTAATTAATTTTTCTTTTTTCTATTTGATCGCAGTAATTATTTCTACTGTGAAATAAAGGTAATTAAGCACACACTTTAAATCAGATAACAAGCTTCTCTAGTTTATTTTTGGAGAAGCTTTTAACTTTTTCAGACTTATTATAACTTTCACATAAAATAAGGAGAGAAACTGATTTTTCTTTTTCTCTTTTATTTTCCTTTTCCGTAAATAGTCATTCAAAAATTCAAGAAAGATCCTTACTCGTTTCCAACTTTAATAATACACAGAACACTTGAGAAAGTACAATACAATTTCATTTAAAACATAGGAAACGAGCATATACAAATTTAAAGGTAACACTCACCCATCTGGCGAGGCTTTTAACACTAAAAACTTTGAACAAAATAAAAGGTACAACATTTTGACTGAATCACTATAATACAATCTGATTATGTAACAATGCCATAACTCAACAAAACATGATTTTCATGGATTTGTCGAAACCTTAACCAACTCTGTAGATGTTTTTAGTCGTTTTGGAAACCAAGAGAAACATCCACTTATTCTATGGGTCTTGGCATGGGTCATACCCTTGTTGCTTCTTCCCTTTTCTGTTTTCTTCATTTTCTCTTTGTGGTGCTTCTGCAATACATATGCTTCAGCAAGTTCAGCACCACCTACCATCTTCTGCGTGTGTCTGCTACACAATATTGTGTACTAATTAATCCATGCATAGGGTGGATTTGATTTATAGGCAAAATTTGGCATGTGTGTTTTGCATTGCCTTGGCATGCAAGCAAAGAGCCACATAAATAATAAGTTAAATTGTATATTGAATTTCACTATTTGTCCGCACTGTCATGGCTTAGCTTTTGTTTGGTAGCTACACTTGGTGACCAAGGAATTAATAAATTATTGCCCTCCCCCATTGATCTTTGTCTCTTTTTTCTTTGTTCTGTTTCGCGTTTTCCAAGTTCATAGGATTTGACAGAGTTTTCCAAGTTCATAGGATTTTGACATGCATACAAGCACAACTAGCCTTTTATAGTTCGAGTCATTCGGTACTTTAGTTAATTTTTAAGTATTTTAAAAGACAGAGTATTCAAAATATTTTAGACTAAAATACTTTTTAAATATTTTATATTAATTATATATTAAACTTTAATTAATTTTTATTATTTGTAATTTAATTTTAAAGTTGAGATCTAATCCAATTTATTTAGGTCTAACTCAACGAAGTTCAACTTTAGTTTGGTTTTATCCATAGTCCGATATCATATATTACTTAATTCTAATTTGACTAATTTTTTTGACTTAAACTAAAATTGACTTTATATCGATATAATTCGATTTGACCTCATCCTTGTTAAACTTTGTTCAACCTGACTTGTGTTTAGTTGACCTGATTAAGTATAACTTGAGTTAGTTTGAACTGACAAAGTCTAATTTGAGTTTGACCTTAGCCTAGCCCAATCCAACCTAACCTTTCTTGATTATGTCTTGCCTATTTCGTCTAACTATGACCTGACATGGATTGAGCTAAATCTGACCTAACTTGAGTGGACCTTGACATGGTCTGAACTTAACCTAAATGACTTGGATTTGACTCTATGGTCCGACCTAACTTAGCGCAATACGTATCCAACCTTGAATTGGCTCAACAAGAGTTGGGTCGGTCTCAACTTAGAATTGGCTCAACTTAAACCTCAATTCGGTTCGACGTGAACCTAGTATATCCTGACCTAGATCAAGTTTTTCTCGACCTAATCTAAACCTAATTTAAATCGATTGGACTTAAACCCATCTCGACTATTTTAACATGGACCTAACTTAAACTAAGGTTAACCTGACCATATACATACTAATATGAAATTGGATTATAATTAAGTTAAAAATAAATTCATGTGTATAAATTTATTTTTAAGTAATTATTTCTTTTCTTTTCCATTTTTAAAACGATCTTTTTATTTCAAAAATATTCATGTATTAACCTGATCTATGAAGTTTTTGTGAACATTTTTTATCTTATAGATTTTTTTATATGGATATTTTTAGTTCTTTGTGCTTTTTTTTGCCCTAACCATGTGGATCAAGGCTGAATTGATAGGTTTAATTCAAATAAATTCTTTTCGGCTTCTTAAAAAAGTAGTATTCACAATGGTCACTCGGGTGAGGTGGAAAGATTATATAATTAGGTTTAGGTTCATTTTTTAAGTGTTGTGTGTTGACCCAATGACCATTTTTGTAGTAGTATTTGATTGCGCGTATTTGAAAATTTTCACCTGTGCATAGAGGTCAATTCTCTGCGTGCTTAATCAGCTAACTTAATGCTGTTTGGATTCTTGTTTACACAATATCGGTTTAAGATAAAGTAAATAAAACTACTCATTTCAGGCATTTAGTAGAAGAAGGTCTCAATTTTTTTTATTACTAATATTTTTCTATTAATTAATTAATTATAAAATTAAATTTAAGAAAAAAAAGTCTCAAAAAAATATTTTTGTACTAATATACCTCTATTAAATTAATTTAAAATTATGTTTGAGATGAAAAAGTCTAAAAAAATATTTTATTACTAATATAGTTGTATTGTATTAATTATAAGTTTATGTTTGAGAATACAATTTAGTTAAATTATTATTTATTTATAATAATTTTTATTGGTATTAATAAAGATAATTAAGGAGTTAAAACCTATAGCAAATATTAATTTTGTTTACAAAGAAGAGAATGATTAGTTATTTTTATTCTCTTTTAATTCTATTTTCTTCTTTTATCTTTTTATCTTTTTGTGACTTTTCTTGCATCTCTTTACTTTCTTCTTTTCTAAGAGTAAATTTTTTACGGTCTTGACATATTACCTTCCTTCAACCTCATATAGCCCGTGTGTACCAATTATTCATCCTCATTAGTATGTTTTTTCTTTCTATTTGTGTTGTTATAGTTTTAATTCTGTTTTGGATTTGTACTAAAATTAGAATTGTGTTTCTTTTGTCCAATTTTGTTTTTTAGTACTTTTTGATTTACGAGTTTCAAGAGTTGTTTTGCATATATTTTTAGGAGAAACTGAAATTTTTCTACAAAATAATTAATTAGATTAAGGGTTAGTCTTTTGGTGGATAATAAATTAATTGAAGCATAATTCAAGGATGAGTTTTTTGTAGAAAGATAATTCAAGTTTAGGAAAAAAAGGACTTACTATCGAGTTGAGAGGAACCTAAGTTTTGTGAAAAATGTATTAGACGCAAAATGAAACAATTTCATGAAAACAATGAGAATGAAATTGTAAAATTTGTTCAAGAATCGTTTATAATTGATTACTTTTTTTATATTGTAGATAAATAAATTACCACACTTCATAGTAGATATGAACAATTTAAAATATATGAAAATATTTTTTGTTTTTTACGTAGTGTTAAAAAATTAAAGTCACTATATTGTATGTTCCTGCAGAAATATAAACGGAATGTCAAGGAACACAAATCACATCTTACCCCAATCACTGACTTCTCGAACTGGTTTCTCCTTGACTTGGATGTGCCTTCTCCTAATGTTGGCGGTCTGGACCCTTAAGGGGTTACCTGCGGAAAGGACTCCTACGATCAAGTCAGCAAGGGCTCTCAAAAGTCAAATCTTAGATTAATGAATTAATGAAAGTGTACCTCTTAATTGTTGGGGTCCACGTGTATTTATAGAGTCATTAATTATGTTTGCCCCTTCTTATAGGTTGGGTCCCATTAGTTGCGTTGGGCCAATATTCAGATTCTTGATGGGCCTATGCCAAGCCCAAGTCCTGTGTCAGCGAGTCGACACTAGAGGTCTCGCTTGCAATTTCCTAAGTTTGGAGTTAGCGACTTTTCATTATGTACTATCCTTTATAGTAGGTGGCTTGAGTCTTCATGTGTGTTATGTTGTTTAGTTAACCATTCTTCTATTCTTTTTATATTAAGGCTATACGTAGGCAGTTTAGACTGGGTAGTTGTCTAGGTTTGCCTTGGTATAGTACATTGTACATTTTTGAAAGAAAAATGCTTAAACCTTGAAAAATATTTAAAACATGATAATTTGTTAGATAGTGAGGGATTGAATTTATTTTCATAATTAAATATCTTAAGAGAAATTATAAGTTTGCAAAATGATAAACCAATTGACATTCTTAATTATATAAAAAGACTAGATTCTTTTCCAAATGCATATAAGACTTATAAAATAATGTTTACAATCCCACTTATAGAATAGTGTTCAAAATTGTAATGTCAACAATGTCTCAAGAAAGATTAAATAGTTTAGTCTTATTATTTATTGAAGAAGAAATGTTAAATAGAATTAATTATGATAATTTAATAAATAATTTTGCATTAAAAAAAATCACAAAATAAATTTTAAATTCAAGGCCTTATTTTTTAAGTTTGTTTTAGGCCTTCCAAACTCTTGAGCCACCCCTATTTACCCAATACATGTTTGAGAAGCAAAAAAAATGCAAATTTAGAATGTTTTTGTTTACTTTATTAATTTAAAGAAAATTTCTTTAACCACGTAAGCATTGATCCATCTTATTGGGCTTCACAAGAATGCTCGACTGTTTATTTATTTTTATATATTTGACGAGGATAAGCATGATTAGATTAGCTAAAAAATGCCTGGCGCTTCCCTTTTACTTAGCCTATCTTCTTGTAGGAACTATGGGGTGATTCGTGGATGTCGACTTCGAGATGAAGTCGTGGAATGTTGCTTAGGTGATTTCTACAGGTGGTGCCCAAAGTTAAATAAGATTGTTTATGGGCCATTTGTAAGACCCATGAAATTTAATTAATTAATTAATTAATTAATAAATGAGGTTGGGAGAATTAATTATGACATTAAATTATGAGTGAGATGACGTGGAAAAGTACTAGCTCATGTGGTTAAGAGTATTTTGGATGTGTGAGAGGACTTAGGTTTGAGTCCTATGTATGCCATTTGTGTTATTATTCATTATTATTTTAAAATATATGATGATCATGTTGTGAAATAATATGATAATTGGGTTGTGATTGTTAGCATGAAATATGAATTGGCCTGATGGTTTGGTATTGATTTAGCTTTGGCATGGTGAGGGGTTCAAATCTTGGTGAACCTAAATTGAACATTTTTTTGTCATTTTTGGTTTTGGCATGAAGGTGAAGGGTTAACGTAAACCCTAGAGAAATGGCAGCCAAGCGGGGGGGGGGGGAGAGGCTGAAAACGGATCATAAAGGGGTCCATGAATGGCAATAAACATCACCATTAAGTCTTAGGTTCGTTTTATATTATTACCTAGTTTTTAGGATACCTTTAAAAGGCCAAAGTGAGGTAAAGGGAAGGGTTTTGGCAAGCTGGAAACTATACCTACAGAGAGAGCACGAAAATTCTGGAATTGTGTGAGGTTTCGGTGAGACTTGAGGGGCTGAATAGAGAGGAGCCAAGGAGGGTTGGTGTTCAAAGGAGAACTTATCAATTTTCAAGTTTAAGCTAAAGGATCCAGGTTAGGGGAGTTTATATGTTAGAATTTTTATAAGTGTATGCGAATTGCTGGATATATGTGTAATTGTTGATTTCTGTTCGTTTTTGGTTGAATCTTTGTGTTTCTGGAAAATTTCCAGAAACCGCCTGGCGGGCTGTTCATAGCCGCCAGGCGGTGCATGTAATTGTATGTGATCTGGGTTCCTGGACGAGGAACCGCCTGGCGGCACACTCCCGGCCGCCAGGCGATGCGTGAAGTTTTACACTTTTCTAGGTTTTGCTGATGAACTGCCTGGCGATGATGAATTTCTGCCAGGCGATGCGAGTCTGTTGGGCTCGATTTCAGGTGATTTTGGGTGTTTTGGATTGAGTTGATCGGGGAAAAACAAAGGGATAGTGGTTACTGGAAGTTCTAACTTGTTTTCCATTGATTTTGAGCGTAATGAAAGGTTTAATCTGATGGAACAGTGTAATTCAGTTGTAGGGTTTGGGTATTGGCGGTTTGGTAGAACTAAACTGGACAAAGTTTATTATAATAAAACTAATGTTGTTGGAATTAGACTAAGTGCGGATTGATGGCACTCGTATTAGGTTCTTGGAGAGGATTGATTGAGATAGGAAGAAAAGGGGGCATCCAGATGGTATGAGGATCATTTTCGCAGGCGTTGTAAAACTGGGAAATTGCCCAGAAATCTATGTGCCGCTTGGTGGCACGGGCTTTGCCGCCAGACGCCTTCACAACAGTGTTGTTTCTGGGTGGTTGCGCGAGACAGTGAGGATTTGGGGGAATTTTGAGGTCAGGTTGAAGAGTGAATGAAATTAGGAAGGTTAAGGGGGGGGAATGAGAAATGTAACAGTTAGAGGATTGAGTTGAGGTGGGAGGATTTGTTGACAGGCCTTGGGTAGTTGTAAGAGGGAAGTTAGAGACAAACTTGGTAATGGTAATGAGTGAATTGTGAATTGATAGGTGAGGAATATTAACATAAGATAAATCTGTTTATTTTATCAAGCATACGGGGATGTATTACATGGATGGAAGTGGAAATTTTGGTTAGTGAACTGGCCACTTGAGGGGTGATGTACCATAGTATGCTATCTTAGCTAGAATTTGAAAGTAGAAAATGTATGTGTGAAAGTTGACACTGAACTCAATGGGATCTGACTTGGAATGCAAACACCATGGTAGCCTTAAAGTGGAGGATCTTGATAAGAATGGGAGGTTCATCTAGTAGGTAAATCAGTAATGTTAACAAATGTAAGGCATGGTGGCAGTATGATACACTGAAGTTTTAACTATTAAACTTGGTTGAGTGACTAATGAGGTCTAGATACGAATCCCTGTGACTTAATTAAGAGCAGTACAGTAACCAGTGGTGAAACTGATATAGCGCCTAGCAGTGGTGGTAGGGCCGCCAGGCGATAGCGAGGCAACAATGGGGTCTGGTGCAGGTGGCGCCTGGCGGTGAGGGAGGTCCCGCCAGGCGATAGAGAACGAACAGAAGCGCTATGGGGTCGCGTCCGCCTGGCAGCATGGGCGGTTCCGCCAAGCGGTTGTTGCAGACTTTGTAATTATTTTGAGGCGCATGGCGCCTGTCGGTACGTGTCCCCCGCTAGGCGATTTGGCTGCTGTAAGTCCTAAGTTATTGGACTTCGTAGGGTGATCTACAAGGCTTTTGGAGATGCCTCAAAGGTAAGATTGCTGGGTTCCTTGAGTTGAGCTCGAAACGGCATCCCTCGAGTTGAGCTCGGGATGGCGGATGAACACGAGGAACCCTTGAGTTGAGCTCAGATTGGCGAGTGTTGCCGATGTGAGTGTGCTGGTTGTGGCCAGTACGGATGGGTCCAGATAGATTGCCCTCCTCAATTGTTGGCTGACGAGTTTGGTAGTCTTGGGACATTACGGACTATGTTCGTAATTGGGAACTCCATCTGGTGTTACGGTGTATGATCCGTGGCATTGGTTCCCACATGTGCTCTGTCGGTTGTGGCCGATAGGTTTGACAGCAAATTATCTTGGGGGTAATCACTAGAAGAGGTAGAACACGAATGGTCTGGTTGTGGCCCGACGTTAGAGAATTGAGTAAGAGATGGTATCTTGGTACTTGTAGAGTTTACAGCTGTATAATTGGTTATTTGATATTTGTTATGAAATATGTTGTTTTCATAAGCTCACCCTATCTGTTTGTGTTTGGCGATGATCGTGTACGCGATACACGTGAGCAGAGGATGTTGATGCAGGTGGAGCCAGTGAGGCTTAGTCACGGAGCGTGGGGAAAGCTTGGGAGTTTTATACATTTTTGTATTATTCCGAGTTGAACTATTTTGTAAACTCTTATGAGAGGTTTTATGTTGTTGTTTCAGTTTTATTAACTATGGATTTTGCTTTTATTCTTGGAGGTTAATAAAATTTAAATTTCCCGCGTTTTTGGGAAATGAGGTTTATTCATAAATGCGACAACTTTATGTTTTTTTTAATTATTTTATTTATTTAAATCAGTAATATCCTGACGGGATGTTACACCATTGACAGAAATCATATGAGTGAGGGTCCCAAGAGTATATGTGATGACTGCGTATTTTTGCCCTTATTTAAGGTTTATTTTTAGGTATTTAAGTGAATTTTAGTGCTTAAATGAGTGCGTTAATTAACAATTTTGATAATTAGGCTATTTGAGCTTGTGAGATAAAAATGTCATAAAAAGTGATTTTTAGCTACATAAATTATTTTTGGATATTTTAACGTTTGTTGATGCAACTGAAGTTAAGATTAAGCTCATTTAAAGAGATAATGTACAGAAAACGTTACTAATTGCTCCAATTTGTGGAAGAATCAACAAAAACATGAACCCTAACAATGGGTGCTCTCCAAAATGTAAAAATAGACTAGGGAAGAAGAAGTGTCTACCATGCTACAAAACCCTAAGAAAACGTGGTCACATCAAATCTGCCACTCAGAATTACAAAAATGTCATTCTGCCACTCAGAATTACAAAAATGCACTATGGGCAGAAAATGCTGGCCCAATAACGTGAAAGGGCTGACTAACATGGCGTAGATGTGGCAATGATGTGAAAATCACGTGACAACTCTCTCTTGACCTTAAGATAAATGTCTAAGATCCAAAATTACTTCAGCTAAATACCTAAATATAATTAAAAACGAAAATTAGGCCAAATAATGTGAAATTAACCCAAATTCGGAACAGTGGCCCAATAAAGCCCAACGGACAAAAATGCACTAAGAACAACAATTAAGTACTAAACAACTATCAAATGAGCCAAAGGCTAGTGAAATGGAGGAAAATAATGACTCATCAAAATCAACCACACTTACACTTTTGCACTCTTGGCAAATTTAAAACAGCACAAGGACACACGGACAACACAAAGAGACACACACACACACAAACAGACACAAAATAGAAAAACATAGACATATCCAACATAGAAGGATTCCAAATTTCAAGTTATCTATGAACATCATCCAAGCTCTTCAAAACATGTCAAGTACTCAGTTTAACTTAAGGAGAGAATTGAAAGCAACATAACCTCATGGTATACGCACTGTATCACTCAAATCTCTAGGCTACTATTTACTCTCAAAGCACCCCTGAAAAACAAACATCAAACAGAGTTGGCAAACCTCTAGAACTAATAACCAAACCAAAACACATGCAAATCAAGATCAGAAGAACTTCTCAAGGTTGTAATGTGGCTGAGGACAAGGTGTGGAACATATGGATAAGTGGCTAAAAAGAACCAAAGGAAATAGAGGAGCAATGGCGAAATACATCAAAATCAAGCATGAAAGCAATTCCAAACTGCAACACTTCTAGATTCATTTCTCAGATAATGCTCAAATCCAAACTCCTTTTATTTCTTTTCTTTCTTTTCTTTCCTTTTCTTTTCTTTTCTTTTCTTTTCTTTTCTCTTTGTTTTCTCTCTCACTTTTTTTTATACAAAGAACATGCAAAGAAACAAAAACTTTGAAATCCCACCTGGGTATACAAATGAGCAATTCCAAGAACCAATAAAAAGTGTGCGCACAACCACACTTATTGTGCACGACCACACTTAATTGAGCACCCATTTTCCAAAACAATTCCAAAGCTCCAAAATTTCCCGAGGTAGGAAGAATCATGGTTTTTCAGGCTAAGGGCTTCTAATGAGCTATAAATAAATGAAAAAGGGTACGCAGGCTCAAAAAGGGGTTATCAAAGGAAACCGTTCAACGTAGGCTCATCTGGTTATAGGCTCACAGAAAAAATTGCCTAAATCATATCCAAACATGCATGTGAATAAGAAAAGCATAAAAAAGAGTCAAGCCAAAGCCACTGTGCAAGCATTCAAGAGGCATTTATCACACGATAAAGAACAGAGAGTGGCTCAAATCCTCACATAGGGTAAAACATTTCAAAAGCAACTTAACATGCAAAAAGAAAGCAAGGATATCAATCCACCGAACAACTAACAACTCATCCTCCAAAAGTGAAGTGAGTATCCCAAACAGAAAACTAAACTTAACACAAATTAACAAAAAAGGAAACAAACAAAAGGAAATAACAACAGACAGACTTCCCCCACACTTAACCTATACATTGTCTCAATCTGACTCAAGCACAATA
>Ga0214544_1006155_pt1 | contig 22459 bp, 25 predicted proteins | sample CNSS3metaG_FD_160074 | JGI IMG/M metagenome (GOLD analysis project Ga0214544, IMG submission 160074) | Root nodule microbial communities from cowpea collected in UCLA plant growth center, Los Angeles, California, USA - CNSS3 | ecosystem: Host-associated > Plants > Roots > Nodule | place: USA...
ATATATGTTTATAGCTTTGTATATATGTGATTTATCTGCTAAGCTCACCCTATCTGCGTGTGTGTGGCAATGATCGTGTACGCGGTACACGGGAGCAGATGTTAGTGATGCAGGTGGCTCTGGTGCAGCTTAGTCGCAGAGAGGGGATTGACTTGGGGAACTTTTACATGTATCACTTTGTTTTGAAAACATTTGTAAACCCGGATGGGTGACTTAATAACATTGTGGTTTTTAATTATGTAATGGACGTTCTAAAATTTATTCGCTCATTTAATAAAGTTTTAAATTTTCCCGCGTTTTGGGGAAAATGAGGTATTATTAATCGCGCTGTTTTATTTATTCCATTTAATTATTTATAAATTCGTAATATCCTGACGGGATGTTACATTTGCGACTTTGGGTTCTATTGGGGTTCATTCTAAATCATGAAAAGGGTATGATGATAAGATATGTGGAATTATGCAAATGATGTGTTTAATGTATGAGTTATGAACATGAAATATGAAGGTGTGATGATGGTTGTCTTGAAAGGGGTTAGAGTATTGGAATAAATGGAACGTTGTAGTGTGTTGTTTGGCGTAAGTTTTGGTCTCACATGAGTTGTATGCAGTGTTTAACTTTTGTCTTGAATGTTCTTTAAGAGCATGTTCCATTCCTTGTCAAAGTCCATGGTTGGCATATTTTAAGTGGTGAAAATATATGGGATTGATGCATATGAGGTAAGATAGTGTAAGTTTGAGTTATGTTTAACTTTGTGGACATGTTTTTGGTAATTTGGAGGTGTGCCTAGGATGTATGAGGTGTTGAAACCTATAATGAAGTGCGAAAACCAAAAGATGTCACGCTAATTGTGTAGTGCCTAGGGGTGCAAAATGGACCTCTAGGTGATAGAGTGACCAGGGATGTCCTTAGAGAGTGTGGTGCCCAACGGTGTGTTGGAACCGCTAGGCAGTTTGTGCTGCAACTTCGCCTAGCGGTGTTTAGGTAGTGCTAGGCGATAGTGTAGTGGTAGTGATGATACGATCCTATCTAGGAAAGAGTATGATCATTTCTGAATTTGAATCCTCAAGAGGCTCGACACGAATAAATCAGAGAAGAACACAAAATAAGACAGAGATGGAGGATGCCACAATCTAACAAATTGATAAGTCAAGTGAAAATTCACCACAAAGATGTTAATCTTTGATAAGAACCGGAGGCCTAAGCCAAGAACAAAGACAATCCTCTCTTTAATGAAATCAAATTCAATATATGCCTAAAAGTGTCTACAATAGGTTTTGGTACCTCTATCTATAGGCACATGAGTTTAAGAAAACCTAAGAACCCTATAAGAATACCCAAACCAAAACATAAACTAATTTATAAAAGAAAGCCCAAAGCCCAAAAGTATAGAACATAACTAGTTTCTAAAAGAAAACCCAAAGTCCAAAAATATAAATTAATTTCCTAATAATTATCCTTCAAAAGTGCTCCAAGCCATGATCTTCATATCCTTTGAATTTCCACTTGCAGTTGCTTGTAGTATCAAGAGCCTTGAATAGATTTGATTTTCCAATCTCTTGCTCCTTTCCCTTGTCATAGGTCCTTTGAATTGTAAAGGTTCATCTTCAAGTTCTTCTTGTATGGAATAAAGGGATAGTCCTCTATCATTCCCTCGTTCTTGAATCGAAGTTGTCCTCAATTTCGAACCTACATCAAATGGAGACAAGTCATTAATATTGAAACTAGAGCTTACCCCATAATCTTTAGGTAGATCAACAACATAGGCATTGTCATTGATTCTTTTAAGAACTTGAAATGGTCCATCTCCTCTTGGTAAAAGTTTAGATTTCCTTTTAGAAGGAAATCTCTCCTTCCTAAAGTGAACCCACACCTAATCGCCAGGTTCAAACTTGGTTAGCCTTAGAGGCTAACTTCTCCATCTTCTTTTCTATTTGGCAAGTCCATCTTTGTTAGTCATAGAATCAATATCAGGTAAAGGTAACAAATCTAATGGAGTTAAAGGATTAAAACCATATACTACCTCAAAAGGAGACATCTGAGTAGTAGAATGAACTACCCTATTATAAGCAAACTCCACATGAGGTAACCACTCCTCCCAAGTTTTAAAATTTTTGTTTACAAAACATCTAAAGAGTTGTGAAAGAGTTCTATTTACCACTTCTGTCTGGCCATCTGTTTGAGGATGACAAGTTGTAGAGAAGAGAAGCTTTGTACCTAACTTACCCAACAAGACCTTCCAAAAATAGCTAACAAATTTGACATCCCAATCTGAGACAATGCTCTATGGAAGGCCATGTAATCTTACCACTTCTTTGAAAAATAAATTGGCCACATGATTAGCATCATCGCTCTTGTGGCAAGGAATGAAGTGGGCCATCTTTGAGAACCTATCAACCACAACGAAAACAAAATCTTTTCCCCCTTTGGACCTTGGGAGACCCAAAACAAAATCCATAGAAATATCGGTCCAAGGAGAGTTAGGATGAGGTAAGGGCATAAACATCCCATGATGCATAGACTTAGATTTAACACGCTTACAAATGATACATTTAGTACAAAAAGAATGCACATCATGTTTCATATGAGGCCAAAAGAAATGATCATGCAATATGTCTAAGGTCTTTTGAACCCCAAAATGTCCCATTAATCCCCCTTCATGAGCTTCTTTTACAAATAATTCCCTCATTGACCCTTTAGGCACACATAACTTAGTTCCTTTGAAAAGAAATGCTCATGCTTGAAAAAATCTTTAAAAGCTCCCTTTTCACAACTTAATCCCCCTTCACTTGCAGTCTTAGGGATGGGGCAGTCCCTAATGGCTTTGACTTTTTCCTCACCAACTTATACCCTTTTTGAGCTAACGATAAACACTGAGAAAACCACTTCATGTGTACAAAAAATGCATTTGTCCTTATTGGCATATAGGTTTTCCCGCATCAGTACTTCTAGAACTCCCTTTACGTGTCCCATGTGTGAATCAAGTGTTTTGCTATATATAAAAATATCATCAAAATATACAACGACAAATTTACCAATCAAATTCCTCAACACATGGTTCATTAATCGCATAAAGGTGTTAGGTGCATTGGTTAACCCAAAAGGCATAACCATCCATTAATACAAGCCAAATTTAGTTTTAAAAGCAGTTTTCCATTCATCTCCCTCTCTCATCCTTATTTGATGATAACCTCTTTTTAAATCTATTTTGGAAAAATAACAAGCACCATGCATTTCATCAAGCAAGTCATTAAGGCTAAGGATAGGATAGCGGTACCTTATAGTGATATTGTTGATGGATCTACAGTCACTGCACATCCTCCACGATCTATCTTGCTTAGGTACCAAAATTACTGGCATAGCACAAGGACTCAAACTTTCCTGAATCCATCCTTTTTCCAGAAGTTTTTCCACTTATTTTTGTATCTCTTTGGTTTCTTCTGGATTACTCCTATAGGTTGGCCTATTAGGAAGGGATGCACCTGGAATGAGATCTATATTATGCTCAATACCCCTCTGAGGAGGTAAACCATAAGGGATGTCTTGAGGAAGGACATCATCATATTCCTTGAGAAGTTGCTCCATACATAAAGAAAAGGAAGCTTGTGCAGAAGACAAACAAATAGAGTTAGGCATAAGCAAATATAAGGGTTGTTTTGAAATCAACGCTCTGTTGAGCTCTTTTTCTCGTAAGAAAAGACTTTTATTACTCTTTATTTTTTTACTTTTTTTTTGTCTTTTTCTTGAATTTTCTCTCTTCCTTCTTTTCGCTCTTGCTCTGTTTTCACTCGCGTCTTAAGTTGATCCTCACAAACCTCTCTAGGAGATAAAGGTGTTAGGGAAACCTTTGGCCCCTTAAACATGAAAGAATACTTATTGGCTAGATCATCATGGGTTACCTTTCTATCATATTGCCAAGGCCTCCCCAACAGTAAGTGACTCACCTCCATAGGTACCATATCACATACTACCTCATCCACATATTTACCTATAGAGAAACCAATGTTCACCTGCTTATCTACCACCAATTCTCCATCCCCACTCAACCATTGCAAAGCATAAAGACTAGGGTGTATAGATGTCACCAAACCAAGTTTCTCCATGAGTCATTTACTTGCTACATTTGTACAACTACCTCCATCAATGATGAGTGAAAAATATTTCCCATAACCATACATCGAGAATGAAAAATATTTATTCTTTGGGTCTCATCTTCCTCCTTATTCATACTACCCAAAAACCGCCTAACCATCAAGAGATCTCCCTCCAAAGGGGGGACTTCACACTCCTTTTCCTCCTCATCACTACTAGATGATTCAGATGAGTCACCTATGGAATGCTCACTAATGTACTCACCATTCGCCAACAACATCATAGTTCTTCTGTTGGGACATTCAACTGCGATATGTCCTCTACCCAAACATTTAAAACATTTTTTTGTACTAGAACGGGAAGAATCATCAGTACTAGCTTGAGAAGTTACTTTACCATTTGAGGACTCCTTCTCCTTAGATTTAGGAAGGGTAGAAGTAGTTCCCTCCTTCTTATATTTCTCCTTATCTCTCCATGAGGTGGATGACTTCCTATAGACACGTATTCTCTTAAGTTGTTGTTCCATTCTAGTGGCTTGGTGAATAAGATCCTCCAAGGTTTCATAATGGCACATTTCCACCACATCTTGAATCTACCTATTTAATCCATTCAAGAATCTAGCCATTGTAGCCATATGTGTTTCTTCCACTTTAGCTTGCATCAAGGTGACCTCCATCTCTTGAACATACTCTTCAACACTCTTATTTCCTTGGGTGAGTCTTTGTAATTTTTTGAAGATCTCTTTTTTATAATAAGGAGGCACAAATCTTTCCTTCATAGCTACCTTTAATTGCTCCTATGTAGAAATTGGCAACTGCCTTCTTCTAGTTATGTCCACGATGATTTGATTCCACCAATTCATAGCATAGCCTTCAAACTCCAAGGAAGCCATAAGCACCTTATAATCATCTTCATAATCGTAAGAGTTGAAGATTTGGTCAAGCTTCATTTCCTATGCCATGTAGGTTTTTGGGTCATTAGCTCCATTAAATTTAGGAATTATAATCTTCCTCCACATCTTATCTCTTCGAGGTGTATGGTTCCCAAACTCCTCTCGTCTTTGACCTTGCCTTGGTCTAAACCCATGCTCTTCTTCATCATTATCCCTCCTAAGCATGTGGTTCCCAAATGCCTCTCGTCTTTGGCGTCTTCGTGGCCTAAAAACATGTGTTCGCTTCATCATTATGAGAAGAATGGTCTGAATCATCATGTCTCCTTCTTCTTCTCTCCACCCCTCTCTAATCTCATGCTCACATCTTCATTAGACTTTTGGAGCCTTTCGAATTGTTGTTGATTGTGTTGTTGCACCTGATTCATTTGGAATGTGAGCTTATCAAGTACAACCATAAGTGTCGCAGTTTTAGGTGATAGAGGCTCACTATTCTAGGAAGAAGTCATGCATTGCAAGCAAATGTTAGCAATAATAATTTTTTTTTGGACCTCACCACTCTGCTAAGTGTTTCACTCAATTTTTCACTCATGTATAACACTTATAGGCTTTTTCTTGAATGTACTCTCTTTCATTTTACCACTCAAATTTCCTTTAGGGCTTGGCAAAGAACTTTAGTAACTTAAGCAAAGAGTGAATAAACAATGTGAAAAATGTTGCGAGATCTAAATCTTGACTTTAGAGGACAAAGAAAATTCAAAACTCTAGACAAAACTTTAAGGAATTTTAAAGACACAAAACAAGAAAATTAAAATTATAAAATAACAGGACTACCCAAAGAGAGTTAAAGGAGACAACACAGAGACTCTAAGAGAAAGACTAATTGCTAGTAGATATCAATAAACTACAATTAAAATTGTAACAAAAAGTTTTGTTGAACTCCCTTTTTTTTTGGATCCTTTTTTTTCAATATATATTTTGTTTCCTTTTGACTTTGATCCATAATTTTCTTTGTATTATGTTTTTTGCAGTTCAACACAAAAACAAACTAAACAATTTATCCTTCAAACACTCATACTTCTGTAAATTAAAGTAAGTGCACTTACAAATCCCAGACACAAACAGAAATAATTTCCACGAATCAAATGTAGAAATACACAATTTAAATAAAGAACATAAAAGAACAAAAAATAAATACGCCAAATAAAAAAAAATTCAACCAAATTTAAAACAAAATACATAACAAGCAGACATTGAAAATTTGTAGTTTTTTTTTTCATATGACAGAAATATAACATAGAAGAGGAAGATCAAACTAGAACCTTGCTCTAGATATCAGATGATACGATCCTATCCAGGAAAGAGTATGACCGTTTCTGAATTTGAATCCTCAAGAGGCACAACACAAATAAATCAGAGAAGAACGCGGAATAAGACAGAGATGGAGGGTGCAACAATCTAGCAAATTGATAAGTCAAGTGAAGATTCGCCACAAAGATGTTAATCTTTGATAAGAACCGGAGGCTTAAGCCAAGAACAAAGAGAATCCTCTCTTTAATGAAATCAAATTTCAATATATGACTAAAAGTGTCTACAATAGTTTTTGGTACCTCTATATATAGGCACGTGAGTTTAAGAAAACCTAAGAACCCTACAAGAAGGCCCAAACCAAAACATAAACTAATTTATAAAAGAAAGCCCAAAGCCCAAAAATATAGAACATAACTAGTTTCTAAAAGAAAACCCAAAGTCCAAAAATATAAACTAATTTCCTAATAATTATCCTTCAAAAGTGCTCCAAGCCATGATCTTCATATCCTTTGAGTTTCCACTTGCAGTTGCTTGTAGTATCAAGAGCCTTGAATAGATTTGATTTTCCAATCTCTTACTCCTTGCCCTTGTCATAGGTCCTTTGAATTGTAAGGGTTCATCTTCAAGTTCTTCTTGTATGGAATCTAGGGATAGTCCTCTATCAGGTAGTGTACATTTTGAGTTGGGTTTGCATGCCCCGTGGTGATGGTTTAGTCTGGGATATGCTTGCATGGATTACGAGCGGGGATGTTTGTAATGGAGTTGGAAACACATGATTAATACAGACGGAGAGGTTCGTATTGGATGTACTCGCATGTGGGTATACGAGTCGGGAGGTTCGTATGTTTCGTACTCACACTTGATGATGTTGTGAGCGAGGATGTTCATAATAGAATGTGTTCACGCGTGTTGGACTATGAGCTGAGAGGTTCGTAGAGTTGGACTACGAGTAGGGAGGTTCGTAGAGTTAAAGCACGAGCAGGCAAGTTTGTGGAAGCATATGGAATCCCTAAGACCATGATTGAATATGTATTAATCTCATATGGGTTATGAGACTGGGGTTGTCTACGTACCTTCTGGTGTAAAGGTCTTAACAAAATGATAAACCGACTAAGTATTTTGGGTGAGGGGTTTATATTCTTATTTATGCATGTTTAACTCTTTTAAGTTCACCCTTTCTGTTTGTGTTTGGCGATGATCGTGTGACTTGTCACATAGGAGCATATGTGATTCCAGGTAAGGATAGCGATGCATAGAGATGGAGCGAGGGATAACTATTGGGTTTTATTTAAGGAACTGGTTTTGGATATTTTGTTATTTTCCTTTATGTTGGATTTTGGTTTTGAGAATGTAATAAAGCACTTATGAAGTATCCTTAGTTTATTCACGGTTAAAGATATTAAGTTTTCTCACGTTTTTGGGAATAATATTTATGTTTGAATTTATTTTGAATTATAATTTTCTTTTATTAAGTAATATTTATCTATGGTGTTATAGAGACAGAAGGGTGAACCCAACCTATTATGCCAAAGAGAAAATATAGTGAAAGTGTGTGTGGGTATAATGGAAACAGTAAAGGATGAGGAAATATTAAAGATAGTGGAAACATTGGTAGACATGTTTTTATGAATGCAACGAAAGAGGAGGAAACTGATAAGGATCATTCAAACAAAGATAATCGGTCAACAATATAGAGTGATCAACTTGAGACTTAACAAAACAAAGAGTGGAATGAAATCCATAATAGACATGGTTATCTCTAGCAAACCTACTTACACTTATTGTAAGACTCGAGAAATTAAATAATTAAATAAATAATTATTTAATAAATGCGGGTAGTAGGAGCCTTTACGACATTTAATGCGGATTATTATGATGTAGAAAAGTACTATGTTAAATGGTTTAGATTACTTGGTTGTGATGAAAGGACTTAGGTTTGAGTCCTATATATGCCAATTGTATATTATTTTATTAAGTGCATTATTTTAATGTTATGTTTGAACGTGAGTAGTGATAATGTAATCCTAAAATTATAGGAATTATCACGAAACATTATTAGTTGATTTGGTTGTGCATTGACGTTGTATTTGAGTGGTTGTGCGTTCAAACCTTGCGAAGAAAGAATTAAGCTTTCTTTTTGCCAAAAATTCTTTTGCCATAAATGTGAAAAGGTAGAGGAACCCTAGCTGCCAAGAACGGCAGCCTAGTGGACTAAGAAACACCTTGTTAATGATCATTGAATAGCCATTAAGCAACTTTTTTTTCTAATTAATTTCGTTTTGGCGGAGTAAAGGGTGTTTAAGGGGGTAGTAACTTAGAGAGATAAAGGAATTAGAGGAGAGTGGAGGACTGCATTTCGTGTGGGTCTTGGGTAGAGATTTTCCAGAGGATTAGACCCACTTTGCAAAGAGGGTTGAGAGCTATTGGTTGGGAGGTCAATGGAGACTATTAGAAATCAAGCAAGAATTGCGAATTCTCATTGGAGCAAGGATTTCTAGTTAAGGGGAGCTGTTCTTGCATGTTTTTATTCGTGTTTGATAGATTGTATTCTGTTATGATCAAATGCATGAAACTCCCTTATGTTTTACGCTGTTTTTTGTAGTTTCTGGGTTTCTACCCAGAAACCGCCCGGCAGTCATGAGTGTGCCGCCAGGCGACGCATCATTTTCTGCCTAGTTTTCTAGGTTCTGGCTTGAACCGCCTGGCAACGATGAACTACTGCCAGGCGACACAACACTGTTCTTGAACTATTTTGGTGTTGTTTGTGCAAGAGTCATCACGACTTCTGGAATTGGTTGAGTAAATCACATTGGGTGATTATTGCTGAAAAAATTGTTATAATGGTGTATGTGTGGTGATTCTTTGAGGAAGATCAAGCATGACGAATCATGAACATGTTAGGGTAGGAAGAAAATTGAATCGGGATTGATTCACAAAAAGTAATGAATATATGAATTTTAAGAACTGATTTGGGTATGAAGTTCAATAAATTGTGTTCAACTTGGTGTGTTTTGATGAAATTAGTAGATTTATAAATCCTAGAAAAGAAAAGAGAACTAAGTCACAGGTACAAAAACCTAGCGGCACCGTGCTTGCCACCAAGCAATAGTAATGTGTAGACGCAGTTATGTGAAGTTAAGTGGTTGGCTGGGAGATAGAGTTTTCGGGAATTGAAGGGGAATAGAAATTAGGTGGATGAAACTAGAAGAATTAATGCATAGGTGTAAATCGAGAAGGAGGTTTCTAAGAAGTACGATGTTATGTGCGTGTGCTAAAGCATAGTTGGAAACTGATGCGAGAATGGCAATGGGAAATAGAGAAATAATTATTCTAATTGAGAGTGCAGATGCTGGAATATATGTGCTTAGGTAAGTGTGTACTTTTGCGAATGTTGAATAATTATGCATTAGTGATTAAGGTATAAATCATAATGTGTGTAGCCTTAATTGAAAAGTATTTGAGTGGAAGTTGTGGTACTATTATAATGGGATATAACATATTGTTGACTTTGAGATACTGGATTGTGTGTTAGTGTCATAAGTTAGAGTAAATCATTGGATAGTGATAGCATGCATGGTAAATCCTAAGGCTTGACTATAGTGATTTAGGAAATGGGGTTATAAGTAATGGACCATATAGGGTGTGGTAAGGTATCAAGAATCAGACCTTGATGAATGAGAGAACATGAATACCTGGAGGTATTTTGGTAGTATAGGGTAATCTGGTCTGGTTTAGGTGCTAAAAACAGTAGTTGGTGTGTTATTGATATAGCGCCTAGCGATACAGGGGTGTCGTCAAGCAATAGGATCAGTAGGGATGTCCTTGCAACACGTGGCGTTTGGCGACAAGGTGTGATCCGCCAGGCGATAGACCTTGAAACAATGGGTTTGGGAGAGGCTTGGAGCCTGGCGGCAATGGTGTCCCGCCAAACGGTCTGCACAGGATTTTCGTCTGGCGATGCTTAGGCTATGTCAGGCGATAGCACTACAGATAATGGTTTGCATTTATTGTTTGTACACAGTGATGCGAGACTTGGATCAAGACATGTTGTGCCATGAGTTGGTAGGTTCATGGATGGTGGTGAACACATGATGATACAAGCGGGAAGGTTCGTAGCTGGTGGATCACGTGTGTTGGACTACAGGTAGGAAGGTCCGTAGAGTTGGACTACGAGCAAGGAGGTTCGTAGAGGCAGGACTATGAGCGGGGAGGTTCGTAGAGGCAGGACCACAAGCGGGCAAGTTCGTGTGAGCATCATATATCTTGAGTCCATGGTCAACTATTTGTGTGAATTGAAGATTGAAAAGCCTTGGGGTATTAAGGTCTTGGCCAAGAACTAACTAGAATAAAATAGTTGGGTGTATTTTTTTTTATATTATTAACTTATGTGTTAATTTATTATGAGCTTACCCTTTCTGTTTGTGTTTGGTGATGACCGTGTGACTTATCACACGGGAGCAGATGATATTCCAGGTGATGTTGTTGATGCACAACGACGGAGAGGGGGCTGGCTAGGGACTCTGGGTTAGGGATTTTATTGTGTTTTACTATTTCGTCGAATTTTGGAACGTGTAATAACATTATCACTCTAGTTTTATTTAAATTATGGCACGTTGAATAATGTTTCAAATTTTTCCGCGTTTGGGATTAATAAAATTTTGACGTTTGATTTTCAAAAATTATTTATTTATTTTAAATTAGTAATTTCCAGTAGGGATGTTACACTTACAAGATTTTTATTAACAGAGGGAACATGTAATAGATTTTTGATATACAAGGAAACACAAAGATTATAAGAAGAAAGAGTTATAGAACTAGAATACTGAATAAGCAAACCTTGTCCATTTCCAATGAAGACATAAGCTTTAGTGGAAGGATAGGTTGGATTCTAAAGATTAGTTGAATTAGGAGTTAAGTGATGAATAGCCCCAAAGTCAATATACCAATTCTAAGATTGTTGAGTGGGCAAAGGTACCAAACTGGATTGAGTAACATAAGCATGAGGTTGAGAAGCCAAAATTGTGGAATGGTAGAGAGCCTAAGAGGGAGGCAATATGGATCATTGCATAATGGAGATCCCTGAAAGCGAAGGAGTAGGAAAATGAGATAACACTCTAGGCTGATATGGGGAATAACCCATAATGGGATGTGAGGCAAAAGGATGATGAAGGGGCAGAAAATCAAAAACAAGATTTGATACAAACTTAACATTGGGTGGTTCCACGACCTCCACGACCACCATGGCTACCACAATGGCCACAACCATGATGAAAATGGCCACCTCCGCGAGATGAAGTAGGAGGAGAGGCAGATGAGGAATCCGAAGCACCCTGAGTGAAGTTAACATCGGGAGAAAAAGCAATTTAAGAATGGGCTTTTGTGAGATTATGAGAAACATTATCATTATCATGGCGAAACGTGGAAATATAAGCTTTTTAAGAAATAAGGAGATATTTAAATTCATTGGGAGCGAAGAAATATGGTTTATTGTTGATGGAGAAAGGAAATACTCATATTCAATCAGAAGTCCTTAGAGAATAATGTCAAGCTGTTCACAATCAGAAACATGATCTCCAATGAAATGAAGAGAATGCACCAATGCCTTGATGGAGAGAAGAAAATCGTTAATGGTCTTTTCATCTTTCTGTAAGGTGCGAAGTTTAGTGCAAAGCTGACGAACCTTAGCTTTGGTCTAAGAGGTGAAATGAGCATGGATTTTCTCCCAAACTTGAAATGAGTGTTGACAGCCAATGATGTGAGTATGAAGGAGGCCAATAAGGAAGATTGAAGCCACAAAAGAAGAAGTTGATCTTGGTTCTCCCATGTGGTGTATTTGGGATTCTCAATCCCTAAATCACTATTCGAGAGTGAAAGAAATTGGGATAGAATCTGAGGATTAACTAGGTAGCGTTGAAGACAATGAGCTTTGATTACTAGTTCAACTTGTTGTTGTCATAAAAAGAAATTAGTATTGTTGAGTTTCTCTGAAACAAAATAGGATAAGAGAGCAAGTGTAGTAGTTGCCGTTGGAGCAGGACTTGTACCCATAAAGAGGGAACTCACGCTTTTAATACCATGTTAGAAAACTTAATCTACCGAGACATAGAGATAGTAACTAAAGAATGAAAATATTTTATTTACAATACCTCAAACATTTTGTACGGTGTCTTATATATAAGGAAAATCATAAAAAAAATAATATTAAAATACAACATATAAATATGCTAACAAACCGATAACATATCAAAATAGAAAAGATACTATAGACAAAGATAATCTATAAAAAGGATTCTAAGGGAAAACATTATATGCTACAATATCTAATATCCCATTAGGACTTTGGCCTATGAGTATATATAATTGGAAACGGACTTATCACCACATGCATCATTAACATGATATGTTATGTTGTTGAACTATGTTATGAAGTCAGATATTATTGGATACAGAATCTGCGAATGGTCCTTGCTAATCTCATGACGTTGACCCTCTAGTAGGGATATAATGCTAGTTTGAGAGTGGCTCTTTGTCATCACTTATTCCTAGGCTACTTTTACAAAGTTGTTTTAGTGTACCCCCTCCGTATAAAATTATCATTTAAAATGCATTCTCTTGCATAAATATCAATGTTCATCAAATTTTTATACACATATCTTTTTTTCATGTTTTCGTTAATAGTCTATTCCAAAGAAAAATTTACAAACGAAATGAACTTGTATCAATATTTAAAAAAAAATTATTTATCTAAATAAAATTTTCATTATTCAGAAATCGATTTTTAAAAAAAGTTGAATTTGCAACATGAAATAGAGTCATAGGTGTCGAAAAACTAATGAAAATCCCTTTTCATTAAATTTTGAAAAGAAAATCAGAAAAGCTCACTGAGATTCGGCTTCCTAGTGTTGAAGAATGGGTCCTGACAGTCAGCGGTATTATTCCACTTCTCAAGGATCCAATATTTAGTGGGTTTACAACGTCCACCAATGATGCATATCGTTGAAAATTAAGCTTCTTGAAAATTAAATTTTCGTCGATTTTATAACATCAATACTAATAATAATACATCTTTATTTAAAATATTTTTAAATGTTTTTATTGCAGAAAAACAATTGTTTTTGAATAAGTCATATAAAAAAAATTAATTTGAATTTTGTACGTTTTTAGTTCTTCTGTTGCATCATCAAAATATATCGATATATATTGATTTTGATAGTTCAAAATATATTAAAATTTGTTTTAATATAACAACACCAGTAAATTTTAAAGAATTAGTAAAAACACAGCACATAAAACTCAATACATAAAACTCAATAAAAAATCTGAAATTCAAAATTTTAGTGATGTTTTTAGAAATTGTAAATTAAAGAAATACTTCCCAACATGAAGGTGTGTTTTACAAAATTATTTTTTTTTGTCTAAAATGGTGCGATATTATCATATAGCGTTTACATTTACACAACATGAAAAATTCTCAAACTTTCATCAAAACTACAAATCACCTCTAAACTTGAGAAGTGTTTTGGACTGTGTCATGGTCCCTTAAATAACTTGTTATATTTGTAATATTTTATACCGATATTTTAATTTGGATTACTTATTTATTTTCATTTTAAGATATTTTTTAATATTTAATAATAAATATCTAATTTATAAAATATTAATATTTTTGTAAAAATAATAATTTATAATTTTTTACGTTAATATATATATGATTTTAATTTAGATTCATACAATGAAAATCATATATATTTTTAAAAATTATTGTATATTTTTTGATATATATATATATATATATATATATATATATATATATATATATATATATAATATTGTCGTATCTCTGACGGGTATAGTATATGTCTATCATAGGTTATGTAATTCAATTCACTTTTTCTTCTAAGTTCTGCATTCGAGTCTTCTCTCAATTTTCTCTCTATGTTGTTTTGAACTTTTCACATAGCACTTTTAAGATAAGTTTACTATGTCTATATCAAATTTACATTTTTCTTTTAATTTCATTCAAATCTTCTCAAATTTTTTATCTCATCTTCCATGTTTTACATAATTCTCATTACACAATAAAAGTAATCACCTATTTTATATTTCTCACTCTTATCAATACTATGCGGGTTTATCGAAGGAAGAATTCATCGAGAATACAAGTGAGATCTGAACCCAATAACATAAAGATTAACATCACTTCCAATACATAATTTAAAACAATAGATTTATCGGTTTTTTTGAATAATGTTCAATTTTTTGATTTTACAAATGTGTCCCTTAACTCACTTAAAATCCAAGGATGTAACTCTCTATTTTGGATTCTACTGAGCTTCTGTACTATTTAGATTGGGTCTTCACATGATAGACGCCACCTGATTTCATTTCAGGTTCTAACCACTCAACAACCAAAAGCAAAAGCTTTCGAGTTTTATTGTTGCTATTTTTTCTATTGATAGTAATAATTCTAAGTCTTCTAATTAATTTTCTTACTTCTTTAGTGTCTATCTCTCTATCTATATCTCTATATATATTTTATATGATAAATGTTGAACTGTATAGTTTTCAATATATATCTAATATGAGCTGTGATGAAAGCAACCAGTGGTTCACCGTTGCTACAATCGGTGGTTGTTTGAAACCAGTTTCAATTTGTTGTCTCTAAGGAGCAAACATATTTTATCAGAATCATACCCTTCCAAATTAGAAGGAAAACAAAGGTTGGGTACCGAGTGAGTGAAAATTGCGCAAGATCAGTGATGGAAATTGTGATTTCTTTGATCATATTGTTTGTGGGCATAGCGATTTTGGTGGTTATCCATGTATGCATCGTGGGGAGAGTCTTCAGAGGGAACAATACTGATGAAGAAGAAGGTACTACACAGGGACAGAACATGAGTGGAATGAAAAGAATGTTGGGTGAAGACAACATTGGTGACCTCAAAAACCTCCCTTGCTTTGTGTACGAGGAAGCAGCAACAGCATCAGCAGAGAGAAGAGAGTGTAGCAGCCTCGTCGATTGTGCTGTTTGCTTGGAGAGTTTCAAGGTTGGTGATGTGTGCAGGTTGTTGCCCAATTGCAACCACACCTTCCATCTGCACTGTATAGACTCATGGATTCTCCACACACCCATTTGTCCCATTTGCAGAACATGGGTTCTTTCAGTAAGAGAACACCAAAGTGATGCTTCTGAGAATGTAGAAATTGTAACATCATAGACCTGTGTTCAAATTCTTTTTGTGTCTGGTGTGTGTCTGGTTAGGTGAATTTGTGCCCAATATTTTCATCTGAATAATATTCTCTCTCACACACAGACACGTATTTTCAGTGTTTCATATGTTTAGCTCTCTGATTGTTAGATTAACACAGTAATTTCATTGCTGAATCATCAACTATCCCTTTTTTTATTCGGTTGGTTTATATGAAATGTTTATCCTTCCAGACAGATTTTGAGACCAGAGAACATGAACTCCAACGAAATAGTGAATGTTTCGTTTGTCTTTTTCCTGCTATCTTATCAACACAAGTTTCTTTGCCTGTTGTTACTTACTGGTTGTTTAATTGTATTTTGGTTTGGGCAGGTACTGTGATGTGGTTGTGGTACTTGAATGTACACTGTTATGTTCAGATTTTTGGCCATTCTGAATTTTGTAATGGGTAGATAAATCATTATCTTATCTTTGTCTTAACTAAGTATGCATAATAGATATTCTAATAAATAATGGTGTTTGAAGATATTCCGTGGATAATTGCAATTTCCTATTGCTAAAACTTTTTGTTATGCTGTCAATATTCTACTAGTACAGGGATAAATCATCATCATGTGACTTGTCTCTGTCTTAGTCAATTGTATATAGACATAAAACGCTCTTAGCAACAACTATTCAGTGAAAATCTACAATATCCTATGCTTTATGGTCCCCACTATGCTTATTGGTAGATAAATCATTATATTCTATCTTAGTCATATTAAGCAATATGTATAATATATAAGAGATTTGTTAATAAGTGATAACTTGGAAAATGCCTCGAAAATGTAGTTTGATACTGCTATTTTACAAAATACGAGTTTCTCGAACTTATTTTAGTTTCAACGTCTAATAACTTCCCTAAAGAAACATCTAGTATTACATTTATTAAAACGTTTTAAATGTGTATTTTAATGTTTTTTAAAGGTCGAAGTAATTTATAATATTGTTTTTATTTAGATCTAATTTTTTATTCAACTTCGAACAGGAAAGCCATGTCAATCATTAATAAACAAATCATGTGGATCTCTTGCAATCTACAGCTGCTATTCACGTCCATGTATGCAAACGTGGCTCAAAAGTTTATAAGAAAAATATTCTTTATAGGGTGTTTTAGAATGGTTTGAATTTTCGTATTGTTTTTATGTTAAATTCAATCTAATACAATTTTTACAAAAACTTAATTTGAAGCTTCAAGAAAATTAATAAAAATTAAAAAGTTATGTCAAAATAAATTTAGTTAAATTAAGATATGAAAACACAAATCACAATTTGTCCATAACTCATAAATTTTGAGTTAGTCTCAAATCACCCATTTTAAATTATCACCAAATTCATATAAAAGTGTGTTAGTGGAGATTGGATCATATTTGAACATAATCATAAATGAAATTCAATTCAATTTAATTAAGTTGGATTTAGTCAATTCGGTTGATCAGGTACTTCAACCTAATGAACACTCTTTGAAGATTGTATTGGTGTGGTTAAACATCATATCAGTGTAGTATTAATGTAGGTACTGTGTTATTATGTTTGGGTAACAATTTAAAAAAGGTTAGAAAAGGTTATTTTCGTGTCAACATCTTGAAAAGTCAATGTGATTTATTGATTTTTACGTCAAAAAACAATTAGTATTGTCGGATGAGTAAGACTCCATCTATGTATTTTTTTAAATATGAAAACCTAACATAATCAAGTTTGAGACAGAGAAAAAAAAATCGCATTGCAATTTAAGAACATAATCATAATTAACCCATTTACAGAATTCAACACTAAAGCATTCTAGTGGCATGTGAGCACGCAACCAACGCTCCATCAAGCCCACTCCTCTATAAACTCACATCTTATTAAGAATAGGTCCTGAGCATAACTATTTTTAAACTGACCTTATTTTGAAGAGATTACATCTCTTTCGTAAAACTTCGTTGAGTATACAGATTGGTTTGGTCTCAAAAGCACCAAATAGAAAGTGTATTCAACGTTAAGAGATGAAGATGCAGAATTTGTACCCTTATTACGTAATTCTTGTACTTGCACAGAAATCCAATTTCATTAAAGGAAAAAAAAAACAAAATCAAACCAAACAGTTCAATCATAAAAGAAGACAAAAAGACTAAGTGCGTTTGATTTGACCTTTGGAAGCCCACACCTATGTTTATTTTGCATTGTTTGACAAAAAATTTTCGTGTTCCATAACGATGCTTTCGAAACAACATCACAAGAGCTTTTCGAGATTTTTTTATTTCATTCAACCAAACTTAGGTTCAAAGACACATTAAATAGTTCCCATTGATTCAATCCTGGAAATGTTATCAAATACTTTCTTCTTAAACTCAATTTTAATTTCCTCATCTTTTTCTGCACGTCCTTGACAAATTAGCCTAAAATAATTCAAGTGATAATCATCAGTAGCTGAGTTGCAAGTTATCATTTAGTAATTTCTTAGAAAAACTAAAATCTAAAATCACAAAAATACAAGTTCGATATGGTTTGGTTCAGATTAAAAATATGAAAACTAAAACACAATTAAACACATCAAATTTTGTCCAATGAACAAATGTCAAATTCGGGAAGGGTTTTAGCAAAAGTTATTTAAGCTTATTGAACTGAACTCTACTTTTCTTTATATTTTTCTTTAACTAAAACGGATAAGTATTTAATTAAGTTATCTGAAAAGTGCTTCCACGATTATTGTATGTTTTAAGGCTTTACATTGATAAGTTCCTACATGGAACACGGGGGCTACAAGAAAATGGAAACCGTGCAACTAACTGCACCATTAGCAAGAATGGTTCACAGAAAAAGCACGCATACCCAACCCCATAGTGAAAATAAGAACGAATAGTTCATGGTTGTAAGTCAACTTTTAAAGCCATACTCCACCTAACAATGCAGAATTCGATTAATGTACAAAACACTCAATAACTTCTAACCAGATATTCAGGAAAGAATAGAAAATTATGTCCGTATGTTCTTACATTTCCTTCCTAACAAAGCCATAGTTTTCATCTCCTTCCAAATGATCAAGCAGCCAAGTCTCAGGTGGTTTAATTCTTATCAGTATTACTCCCCAACTCCCTTTTTAACTGAAGAGAAAAATCATCATTAACATCATCATCATCCCAATCATCCTCCCACTGTTGAGTCACTTCTTTCCCTTCCTCCTTGTCATCCCACTCTAGAAGTTGTAAAACAATAAAGTGTAACATAAAGAAGAAACATTAGAATGACACCCAAACCCCAAATAAATGTTGAATTAGCATTCTCTATACCCAAAGAACTTTCAAATACCATCAACAATAATGAAACAAAATGTTTATTACAAGGACCAACCACATGACGAATAATGTTTGGAACCAAGACTTTAATACCATGAGTGATAGTCCATATAAGGTACACTTTATAAATAAAACAGAACACAAATTGGGTGGCTTCTAGGGTAGAGCCCGTAAAATTTGCTGTAAACATAGAGTCCTTTCATGGAGTCCATCTTTCTCACCCATTGCTTTTGTTAATACATATCTGAGCACTATTACTTCCGACATGGAGAGGAATTTTTAGTGCAAAGGTTTAATAGCCTATAGACAAGAATGAATGAATATCAATCAATCTTAAGTGTTTTTTGTGTGAAGTATTGCAGATGAATCTTTAAATGATAGAAAGATTCAGCCCAATACGCAGTGGCTACTTGAATAAACCCATATTTGCTATATACGAGGAAAACTGCCTGAATACCTAGAGCAGAAATGGCAAGGAAAGCAAATCAAATACTACTACTAGAGAATGGGAAAAGACAAAGAGGGAGCTTTGTTGTCGAAAGGCAAGGCATGTAGGTTTAAGATGTGGGTTTAATGAAGGTAACGTTGCTTTGCGGAAGAAATGCAACAGCTTTGTGACACAGGGTCCGGTAGCTCTAATTGCTGGTAAATGAAATGTAGTTTGTCGGGTGAAGAGATTATGATGGGTTTGAATGGACAAAAATATTTGAAGCAAGGGTAAACTAACAGATTTCACTATCCTACATAACAGTTTTTGTTGAGGTTTCCTACATGGACTCTTAACAAGCTCCAACTACTTAACAGGTATCTTATAATTTAGACTACCTTGGTATATTTATAGTTCTGCTAGGCTCAAGAAAACCAAAACGGTCATTAATTCAGGCATGTAATTGACGTGCATTATGATCGTTCAATTAGTTATTCCTCTGAGCCCCCCACCAAATGAAGATGGGCTAATCCTACCTCATGTGAATTTCTAGATTTATGACACTTAAATAAGTGCATTCTCTTTGATTCTGTCTGTGTATATGTTCGGTTAGACCTGAGTAAGGCAAGATTAGGATGAAGGATCTTTGGGTCTACTTTGTGTTGTGTTTTAAGTGAAGGAGTAAAAAATACATAAAAAAGGAGACAGATTATGCGAATCGGTATATTCCCCTGGATTCAAAGAAATGAGCCAGAATCCTGTGGAATACCAAGGATATGGCAACACACAAGCTTCACTAGAAAGATATTTTTCTTCAATGAATGGAACAATGCAATTTACACTAAGAAAGGATTACTCCCAACGGCAATACAGTAAAAAATCAACACAGTACGAAATACTATTAACTACTGCATAAAACATGTATTAGGTCCACTATGTTTATCATCTCAACTCAAGTGTCTAAGGATCAGAAACAAATAACCAATAAATTAAACATCTATAAATAAAATCACCTACATGTGGTGTTTAATAATTTGGCATTTATAAACATATAGAGTTTGTATTATCCCGTTGACTGCCTCCAATCTTACACCAAAACATATTGTTTGAAAGAATTTTAACAGTCAAAATGAACATATTCAGCAGATAAATAGAGAAGAAAAAGGAAACAACAATTAAAGTCAAAATCGGATAATAAAACCTTTCCAATAAAAAATTCGGTTTGTAAGAGACCAAGGAACTGGAAAATAAATTGAGATCGATGTGAAAGATCAGAACATGTTAAAAATATTAGGAAGAATAACCAAAAAAATTGAAATTGAAACAGAAGCAAGGAGAACTTAGTCGGGAATCGAAAGAAAGGATGAGATTACTGTTATTTACCATCATCGATTTCAAACTCTTCGAATTCATCATCGTCCTCGAAGAGATCGATCTTGACATCGTCGGTGGCAGCTTTTGGTTCGGTCGCCATGGATAAACCTGAATCCGTAGTTATTTCGAAACCCTAAGTGCGTAGTTGATGAAGAAAGAGCGATCGCAAATAACTAGAGATGAAATTAAAAAAAGAAAAAAAAAATATATATATATATATATATATATATTTAAAAGTTTAAGTTATATTATTACATTTAAATTATCGGTTTGTATGATGATTTTTGGATGTATAAAATTAGAAATTATAAGACCTATATATTTATATTAAAAAATAGTATTACTTTAATTTTTTTAAATATAATATTATATTATAAAAGTTCGTGTGATTCGGAATGTGAATCACATAAAAATTGCGTCATTATAAGTCATAATATTTTTCACTTAATATAACTTATTTCATTTAATATAACTTATTTGATGAACTTTATGTGGATTCAAATTTTTTAATAGTTTTAATGGGATTAAATAATTTTTTATTTTTTAACTCTGAGCGAAAATTCGAATCAGTTTTTTTTAAAACTTTGACCCAATTTTAGTTCTTAATTTTAAAAATATATGAATTTAGTTATTTTAACAAAATTTTATTAAATTTATTTGACATTTGGAACGTATTTGAATATAGTTTCTTAGCTAACATTAAAGTAGAAAAGTGTGAAACGGTATAAACAACTCAAATATTATCATAAAATGTATTTAAAACGTCAAATGTAAGGCCCCCTTTTTTTATTTTTTGCCCTAAAGTTAGTGGGCTGCCCTACAGTATTGGGCCTAAAGGTCGGCCCATAGGATAAAAGCTTTCATGTTGCCCTAATCCCACACTCACTTTCATTCTCACAGATCCAGCCGTCAACCCTTTCTCCCTCTCACGAAAAGCTCTGCTAGGGTTTGCCCTAAGGTCCCCTTCCTTCAAGCTCAAACTCAGTTCCTACTCACGTAAGTCGTCCCTTGGCTCATGCTTCTATTTTTCATGGTCTATGTTTGCTGCTATTGTTAGGGTTTAGTAATAACCCGCCTCCTTTCTTCTGTTTTACCGTCCGTTCCAGCTGCTGACCACCCTAAGGACAGTTTGGTTTCCTATGTGCGTGTCGGAGCGTCCCGCTAACTTAACTTCCAGGTACGGGAAGTTAGGATTCCAGTCTTTTGGTGTTGTTTTGGCTGTTCCTGAGTTATTCACTGATTGCATGGATAAAACCTTCGATTTGTTGTGATTGAATGCTTTGTATGCTTGGTTGGTTCGAAAAGTAATGACTGTTGCAGGTGAAATAGTGGCGAGACCTGTTAATCTCGCCCAAGCGAGCTAGTCTCGTCTAAGCGAGACAAATAGGGATTCGCCCAAACCAGTTTGCGCGAAGGGTCGCCCAGGCGACCCGCTCGAATTTTGAGCAAGCAGACATCTCGCCCAGGCGAGAGGGGTCTCGCCTAAGCGAGATCCCGCATTGGTTTCTGGATGCCCTTTTGAGCCCTCGCCTAGGCGAAGGGGGGGTTTGCCTGAGCGAGCTCGTCTCGCCTGAGCGAGGTGCTGGGCAAGACAGAGCTAAAATTGAATGTCTGTTTGTTCATGAATGATCTGTTTTGGTTGAGTATGATTGTATGATGAATGATATGTATATAAAGGAGCATGAGGTATGTTTGGCATGATTCATGAATTGTGTATGACGGGTTGGGTATGATATTGGCATGTGAAATGAATGAGTGGTTTGGAACTAAAGGAACACGTGATTAATATGAGATGAGGCCCTAGATTCATGGGGTGGTGATGATCAGAGGTATGGATTCG
>Ga0214544_1006156_pt1 | contig 22458 bp, 15 predicted proteins | sample CNSS3metaG_FD_160074 | JGI IMG/M metagenome (GOLD analysis project Ga0214544, IMG submission 160074) | Root nodule microbial communities from cowpea collected in UCLA plant growth center, Los Angeles, California, USA - CNSS3 | ecosystem: Host-associated > Plants > Roots > Nodule | place: USA...
CCTAATATTGAATATTTGATAATATTATGTTTCCTTTACCGTAATTTTTTATTATTTTATAAAAATTAATTAAAATTAATATTAAAGTAGTAAGAAAACGGGTACGGGTATGGGTATAAGATTATACCCGTTACCCGGTGGGGATGGGGATGAAATAAAAGTTTGATACCCGTTGAGTTTGGGTATGGGGATGGGGATGAACTTTTTTTACGGAAATGGGTATGGAATAGTGAAACCCGTCCCCGCCCCGCCCCGTTGCCATCCCTAGCGACAACGACGGTGGTGGTAGCGGCAGTGACAGCGACGACGACCACGAAGAAGAAAACGAAAAAAAAAATTGAAAGAGGGAGGAGGAAGAACATGAACAGTGCAACAAATTTACCAACGGAATTTTTGGTAATTACCAATGGATATTTTGGTCGATAATTACCGACGGATTTCTCTGTCGATAATTACCGACAAATTTTACCAATTGATTTTTTTGTCGATAATTACTAACGGAGCATGATTTCTATCGATAAAATTTTACCGACAAGCATTTTACTGACGAATTTTGTACCATCGATAATTCGTTGGTAATGTTGATTTAGCGACGAATTTTGACTATTACCAACGAATTTTGACCGTCGGTAATATCAGTTTTTAGCTAATAACATGGTTAACAAACATTGCGTGGTAGATGACTTTCCATGAAATCCATACAAGAGCTTGAAGAGGAACATGATAATTCAAGGGACCTATGATAAGATAAAGAACTTAAAGGATGAAAGAACAAATATCTTTAAGATTCATGATGATACAAGAAGCTCAAAGAGACTAGAACATGAAGATAATAGCTTGTAGATCACTTCTAGAATAAAAGTGCTAATTGTACGTTCACTAGGCGAACACTTTTTTGAATTGTAATTGTCACTAGGCGACTTGGCTTGCTAGGCGAATGCTCGTTGGGTAAATCATACCTCGTTGGGCGACAAGATGCGTTTTTAAATTTTGTTTTTATTTTCTTAAGTTGTTTGTCAGACCTTTACTATTGGGCCTATCTTTAGAGTCCTAAGAGACTATATTTATTCACATTTTCAGAACTTTTGTGATCAATTCAGTCATCAATGAAATTGTCTCTTTAAAAGAGGGTTTTCTTGGTTCTTGAATTAGAACTTTAGATTCTTATAAGAGAATAACAACTTTGTGGCGAATCTACCTTTTAATTTATCAATCTTGAATTGGATTGTTGCGTCTTGAGTTATCTATCTTTGTGTCGCAACCTAAATCACAACGGAACGACGAACTAAAATGAAATTGCTTTGGAAAAAGATATTTGAATTCACCACCATAATTTATTCGGGAAAACTATGGAAAATCATAAAAAAAATAAAGTTTGCAAAAACCAAATTTAGGGTCTGGGTGTCGGTTACACGTAAGGAAGGTATTAACACCCTAGAGCGTCCGTCCAAAGGCGACACCTTTAATTACATTTGCAAAAGAAATGTGTTTATTTTAAATACTTACGTTTCCCACAAATAAGAAAATATGGAACAAAATTATTTTTTGAATGAAAAGTATCCGACAAGGATTAACCTTTGTCTTACATATTCTCATTAAAAATGAGAAATTAGGACTACGTAGTTCTTTATAAAAAGTTTGACTAAATTATTTAATTTTTGAAAGTTGTCTTTCGACATTTCTGAAAATGAGTGTCATGCGACACATGCTGTCGGGTTGACACCGAAAATATTTTTTATATTTTGTATTTTTGAAAAAGAGTGTCGTGCAACGCAAGCGGTTGATTAGACACCAAAACTATTTTTTAATTTTAAAAAAGAAGTGTTGTGCGATGCGAGCAATCGATAAGACACCAAAACATTTCTATAATTTTTATATTTTGAAAAAGAGTGTCGCACGATGCGAGCGGTCGATTAGACACTAAAACTATTTTTATAATTTTTGTCTTTTAAAAAAGAAGTGTCATGCGACATGAGCGATCAATTAGACACTAAAAGAAAAAAAATAAAGAAAATAATTTTAAATTTTTATTTATTCTTAATTTTATCATTTTTGAAAACTATTTTAATTTTTATTTCAGTTTAAAATACTTTCATTATTTTAGAAAATTAAGTAATTGAAATGTGAGATTTAATTTAAAAAAAAAAAGGTGAAGTTGGATATACAAAATGGGAGTGCATAAGTGAATATGTGGGTGCAATGAGAAACTATACACATGGGAACGAGGTTGATAAAGAGAAACGTGTGGTGCATAAAGTAAATGCATCCTAGCCTAAAAAAGGAAATTAAAGGAGTGGGGTGTGTGCTTAGTGAAAACGCAAGTACATGAGGTAAAATAAAAATTAAATGTAAGGGGTGTGGATTTATTACATTGGAGAGTGAATGAAGTAAATAAATAGAAATGAGCAATCCAATAGTAAGAGGTGCGAAAATTAAATATAGGGATGCCTCCTGGAACAATACAATTAGTAATAAGACTCTGACCCATACATACACCATTCTTTGACGGGGGCTTCTCCTTGCACCTCCAATAGTTTCTCCTGTACCCCCAAAAACATTGTTAATTCCAACTTTGCCCTCATAATAAAAAATAATGAAGAAAGAGAATAAATAGTAACTTCCCTTTTGTGTATTTATCGGAGAGCTCACCTCTTGCACCCCCAAATTCAATCTCATTTCCAGTTTGACCTAATCCCTTATTTCTTCCTTCTCTATTCGCAGCGCATTCCATTTTGACCTATAGCCCATCCCTTTTATCCTTTTCTATTCGCGCAACTCTCAGCAACAGCAACAGTTGCCTCCACATTCCATCTACACTCCATTGCCATCAAATCCAGTTAAGTTTTTCTATACCATTTATTTATATTTTTATGGATTTTACCTCAATGTTGAAATGCTATGTGCATTGTGTTCAATAGATGCATAGATCCATGTTTTATCTCAACTGCAAAAGTCGAGTTCCACAATGCCCATTTTTTTTTACTTAAATTGGCCATTACAGATGTCGACATCTGTTTCAGTCGTTTGAATTGCGGATGTCGACATCCATTTCTTTTTTTTCAGCATTACAAATGTCTACATCCGCTTCAAAAAAATTTAACTACGGATGTCGACATCCATTTCATATATTTTTTGTTTTTTCAACAGCATTATGGATGTCGACATCCGCTTTAGAATTTTTCAATTGCGGATGTAGACATCTATTTCAATTTTTTTTCATGCATTCATTTGAACGACATATGTTTCATGTTTGGTGTTGGTGGGCAACAAGAAGCATGAGGATGGTGCCAAGGTGTTTGCCTCCATGCCACTTTCCAATCACTCCCGACACTGATTTTGTAACCAGAAACAACCAGCTCCAAACACCACAATTCTGGGTTCTTCTGCCACACCACAAGCCCTCCCACTTCACCTTTCTTCTGCATGTTCTTCACCTTCACCGTCTTCTTCTTACTCACTCATTGTTCACCTCATGAAAACATTGTTGTGCCTACTCTCACGTCCCCCATCGCGTACAAGCTTTCCACCCAATTCAAAGCTCTTTCTCCTCCCATAGCCGCCACATACTGTTTCACTATGTATTTGTCCATTGAAGCCTCCTTCATAATGAAATATTCAAACTTTAGATACATACACACTAGTAATTCTTCATAAGCCAATCATTTAATTTCGATGTGTGTCATATATGAATTAATATTAATGTTATAAATTATATATATATATATATATATGGAATATGTGCTAGAGATTCTTGTTTCTTGCATTCTGGATTATGGAATGGTGTTATGTTTTGTTATCTTACAAAACCAATTTTGAAAAAGGAAAGAAATATATATATATATATATATATATATATTAGGAAAATAATAAATAGTATTTGAATAATAAATAGCCCGTGAGTGTTGATGGTTCCACCTGCTATGTACTCAAACTTTTAATTTTATAGATATGGTTAGAACACGAGGTGGATGATCTAGACGCGGTGGATCTTCTTCTGCACACGATGTATCTGAGAGTTCTGCACAGGGTGCTACACGAAGGAGACCAACCGCTTCAGCTCGTAGAACGGTCAATAGGCTATACCTACAGTACGTGACCAAAACCCTCTGTCAGATCATGAGGATGACGATGTTATTGACCATGGTGATACCGATGTTGCTCAGGACCAGGAGATTGGGAATGATGGAGCAGGATTTCCTGGTGGTGTATTTGATACATCGTTATTGACTCGTTATGTTGATCATGTTACACGTATCATATGGGAGGGTCAAGTTAGTTAAAAGTTTTTAGAAATGTTTTATTTTATTGTTGTTATATTGTTTTACTATTTTATGTTTCTTTTTTCTTAGGATCGAGTTGTGAAACTAGTCTTTCATTATGAAAAAGTTAAAAGATTTGGACGACCTCACCCTTATGTTAAGCCTTTTGTGTTGAACTCTGGTTTATCGCCTCTATGCGATATTTTATATGATTACCTCGATACTAGGTTGATCTTGGATTTTGTGGAGAGATGGCATCATGAGACTAATAGTTTTCATCTACCAATTGGTGAGATGACTATCTCTTTAGATGACGTGTGGTCGCTCATTCATCTCCCTATCATCAGAGAGTTTTGCCCAACTAAACCTCTTGAATATGAAGATTCAATTCAGATTATGATGACACTTCTTGGTGTTGATCGGGCTATGGCTTCCGATGAGTTGAATCATTGTCGTGGTTCACAGCTCTGGGAGTTTGTTGCACGAGCATATCTTTTTCACCTTGTAGGGTGCACCATATTTGCTAATAAGAGCACCACTTTTGTTCAGACCCATTACCTGGAGCTAATTAGAGATCAGTTAGGAGATGCTAGCTTTGCAAATATAAAACAATTATCTGGATATCTACCTCTTTTACAAGTACCTCTATATAATACACTTTTTTTTAATATTTTAATTTTTTTTTCTTTTATATCATAGTATTTAAATGAGATGTTATTTCATATAGAGTTGGATATACGATTTGTACTAGATAAACTAGGTTCTGCATCAGATTTGTATTTTCTATATTTTCCACCCTTTTCACATCCTAATAATGCATAGGTCTGTCTTCCCAATTGTCCATTATATTTATCGGATCTTAGAATAATAACAACAAATCCAAGATCAAAACCAACCCTTCTAACCCGCTTAATTAAATCTTCACATGTTGGGAAGATATCATGACTTGCAAACTTAGAGGTATAATCTTGTTCACATATATCATGAACGAAAGCAGAAAAGTCTAACACGAGACTAGGATCTACTTTAGAATCCAAGAAATGATGATCTTCCATAATTATAATGACCTACAATAAATAAATAAAAAACAAAAGGAAATTTCTAAATCAACAATCAATGAATCAAAGCCAAAAAAAAAATATTGCGGATGTTGACATCTGCAATACACTTTTTAATTAACATCATTTTTTATTTTTTTTAATCAAAACATATTCATATAATTGAAAAAAAATATATCAAGCAACTATATTAATGTTTATACATATTATAGCATTTTTACTAGATCAGCTGGATCATAAATCAAACCCAAAAAAATTAAATATGAAAAGAGAAAAAAAAGGTTGTGAATGTCAACATCCGCAACACACCCTGACATTCGTTGAAATTGTATTGCAGATGTTGACATCCGTAACACACTTTTTCATTAACATCGTTTATAAGTTTTTTTAATCAAGACAGATTCATATAATTGAAAAAAAATTATCAAACAACTATATTAATGTTTATACATATTATAGAATTTTTACTGGATCAAATGGATCATAAATCAAACCAAAAAAATTAAATATGAAAAGAAAAAAAATAGGTTGCGGATGTCGACATCCGTAACATACCTGACATCTGTTGAAATTATATTGCATATGTCGACATCCGCAATACACTTTTTAATTAACATCGTTTTTTAATCAAAACATATTCATTTAATTTAAAAAAAATTATCAAACAACTATATTAAGGTTTATACATATTATAGCATTTTTACTGGATCAGATGGATCATAAATCAAACCCACAAAATTAAATATGAAAAGAAAAAAAAATAGGTTTCGGATGTCCACATCCGAAACTCAAGCTGAAATTCACTTGTGGATGTCGACATTCGCAATACACTTTCTATTAACATATTTTTTAATTTATTTAATAAAATCATATTTATATAATTGAAAAAAATAGCAAATCACTAAATTAATGTCTATACATATTACATTATAATTAATGGATAAAATAGATCAACAATCAAACCAAAAAAATTATATATGAAAATTTTTAAAAAAAATGTTGTGGATGTTGACATCCGGAAAACAAACTGAAATACTATTGCAGATGTCAACATTCATTATAACAATTAATATTTCATATATTTCATATATCAGAATGGACACTCAACAATAACAAACAAATATCAGCAATAACAAACATCATTCCAATATTATTTACCATCATTTATTAAAATAAGATGCAATGATAGGGATATGAATACTAACTTGTGAAAGATAAGACCTTTGAAAGAAGAGCATTGAGAAGAGACACTCAGGGACCACAATTCTTGTCTTGTTGTTGATGAGAGCTGGACCACAGAGAAAGATCAACGAAAATGTTTGGAGGAAATGGGAGAGCAAAAACGGAACATGAAGAATTTTGGAGGTACAACAAATTGGAGGTGCAAGCTCTCTCTGAAACGGAAGAAATAAAAAAGCACAGTGCAGTAAATTTTTGTAATTACTTTCAACCATGAAGTAGGTAAGGATAGAATGGGTAATTAATGCTAACATTTGGGGTACAAGAGAAAGGCTTGGGGTGTAGGGAGAAGCCCACCTTCTCTGACACACTTTGATAATATTTGAAGTCAAATCAAAGAATTTATTGTCCACAATCAAAACTAAAAAACGAAATCAGCCATCCAATTTCATTCCATTATTAAATAACACATTCAACAAAGAGTAAAAAAAGAATGCCTAATCACCTACTTAACCAATAAATCAACTAACACTCTCAAAACAAACCTGACTATTTAAAACCAATAAACCAATTAATATTCTCAAAGCAAACCAATATTAGCTATAGCTTTTGCCCAAGATGTAAGCGCCTGACCTAACAATTGGTATCAAAGCCAGGTTCATGAGTTCGATTTGTGGTAGGCAATTGTTAAGGGGGAGATTGTTGCAGGTTGTGCAATTATCCCATGGCAGAGTTTCGCGTGGTGCGTTGTTGGAGGCGGGATGTCAAGGTGGTGCTACGTCAACAGGTGTTATATCGATGGGTAATGCATCTTCGGCGATATAGTCAAACGACATGATGGTTGCAAAATGTGGATGTTGGTTTGTAGCTTTTCGCAAGGTTCGATGGTTTTGCGTCGTAGGTTGTGACATGGTTCCGACAAAGGGTGTATGGTGTTTATGCACGAGCATTGGCTAATATTTGTGCAAGGTGTGTGGTGATTATACACGAGCATTTGTTAGCATTGATGCTGGGTGCATGGAAATTCTTGGGATGACTTAATTCGAAGTGGAAATTCTTGGAATGGTTTGATTCCAAGTGGAAATTCTTATGATGGTTTGATTCCAAGTGGAAATTCTTGGGATGGTTTGATTCCAAGTGAAAATTCTTCGAGTGGTTTAATTTTAAGTGAAAATTCTTAGGATGGTCTGATTTCGAGTGGAAATTCTTAGGATAGTTTGATTCCAATTGGAAATTCTTGGGATAGTTAGATTCCAAGTGGAAATTCTTGGGATAGTTGGATTCCAAGTGAAAATTCTATGGATGGTTTGATTCCAAGTGGAATTTTTTGGGATAGTTTGATTCCAAGTGAAAATTCTCGAGACGACATGATTCCAAGTATGATTGCTGGTATAGGCAATGAAGATGTGTTTATTTTAATCAGGGTGGAGAATGTTGGGCTGATAAAAATAACATGTCTTGAAAAGTCCCCATTGCCTAGGATCGCCAATGGGGTGGGTGTTAATGACTATATAATGGGCTCTAAGTCCATGATGTTCCTTGCCCCAGTCAAACACACTTTAAGCTTGTATTTGACTTTTCTTATACTCTTGTATTAGAGTATTGTGAGGTTTGGGTTTAATTCTTGCTTTGGAGAGTGTGGGTGTACTTGGGGTCAAAGGGCATGGGAAGGTAGTCTTTGTGTTGTACAAATTTTCACATAGTTTTATTCTCTAGTGGTCGTGGTTTTTCTAAAATTTAAGGGTTTCCCCGTTATATTTTTGTTTTCCTTGTTTTTATTTTATTTCTCTGTTAATAGGGTGATTGTTGGGATAAAGACAGCCATAAATAACACAATAACAATCAACACTTCTAGACAATTTTCACAATATGAAGTTAAAATATATCAAAACAATTGCATAATGTATTTTTCATCTCCAAAAACACAATTGGAAAGCTTAAACTCTTTAGGAAGGCCAAACTTATACATAAAACAAAACGAGTATGTGTACCCATGTACACGGTTATTTTTCTAACTTTATTTAATATTTAATTATAAAATCATTATAAAATTCACTATATTTTAAATTAGAATAATAATAATAATTACAATATTAAATAATAAAAAATTATAAAATAAAGTATTTATAATAAATATTTATTTAATAGTATTTTTATAATAGTTTGATATAATGTGATGTGTTAAGTTGAAATAAGTTAAACAAATAAACAATTTTGTATGAAAAAAGAAAACATAATATATTATTTATAATTAAATAATTCAACATTTGTTTATAATAAATAATTTTTATAAATAATGTATAGAAATTATTCTAACTCGTAATAATTTGAAATATTTTATTTGAATTTACTGTTGTAGAACTGATACATAAATCAATTATGGATAAAGACAATACAAAGAATGAGTACAATTGAAAATTAGTTGGAAGTCCTTTACTATTTTGTTTATCGTTGAAGTAGCTTACTAGGCAATATCATGATACACTGCATAGACCTACAATTGTTTCCAATTATTTTGTTCAATCTAGCATATTTTCATATAGCTTAACAAGAAAAGAAAAATAGTAAAAGCTTCAACAAAGATATTCTGAAGACTTGCAAAGTAAAATTGAAGAAATTATAAAGTCTTTCCTTATAAAGAAAATTACCTGATGTTGATCAAGACAACCAAATTCAAAATCCTCAACTACTATAATTTCAACAACTATAAAATGGATGTCAAAGATGATCAAGAAGACATAAATGAATATGAAGCAATAATCACGAGTAGGGATGTCAATGGGGCGGGTAGGGTACGAGTAGTACGGGTAGTAGCTCCCATGTACCCTACCCACTGGATAAATATCCACCCCGTATCCGTACTTATATCCGTTATACGGGTACTCGCCTATTTTTTTCATATTCGCGGATATCCACGGGATTTACAAAAATATTTAACTATAATTAGTGCTTGGATCAACAAATCAACCTTCTCCGATTGATTCTTGAAAAACAAACAAATAAAAAATCACTAAAAAATTATATTGTAGTTTATTTTTGAATGAAATATTAAATAAATTACTAACTTCATCAATGTCCACATCTTGCAACATTGTATAAAGTTTCATGTTGTCCAATTTTAATCTAGAAGAGCTTGAAAACATAAGAAGTTCATTAAAACAATTTCTAACAATCACTTGAGTAAAATATCTAAGTAAAAGTGTTAATTTCATTACCTTTCGTGTTGGTCTATAGCCAGTCTTGGAGACACATCAATGCCTCCATAGTATTTGGAAGTAATCTACTCCGATGTGGGGTAAGAGTCCGACCACCATAGATACCTGTGGGTACGGATTTTTTTGACATCCCTAGTCACGAGAACGAAAAGAGCAAATCATTGTCAATTTTACTTAGTGAGAAGTTAAATATAAGAGAGGGTTGTGTGCTTAACAATTGTAATATTCTTTACTTTGTTAACTTTATCCTGGGAGTTTAAAATGTTCTCTTTTTCTTTGAAAGTGTTTTCTCAATCTTATTTGAGTGTTCTAAATCTTAGGGAAAGATTAAGAAGGATATCTAGAGAGGTTAAACTTGTGTCTAAAGAGATTGTACTCGTGTAGTCTGGAGAGATTGATACTTACGATATCTGGAGAGACTATATTCATTGTAATAAATTGAATTGTTTAATGGGAACTCTTAAGTATTGTACTTGAGAGAGAATTGGACATAGTCCAACAGTTTGGGAGAATTAGTGTAAAAAGTCTTCCTTATACATGACATGTTTATTACTATTTGTTTTAGATTAAATAATGTGTCAAATGTAACACCCTAGTTGGATATTACTTGGTAAAGCAAAATATCGTTAAAGTAAAATTCAAAACTTCTTATACCATTCCCAAATGTGAGAAAATTTAAAACTTTATCGATACACTTTAAAATAAAGAAAACCATAAATCTCAATATCTCTTAGTCACATTATTACAAGTTTGAAATCTCAAGAACTAAACATAAAAGATAATCAAAACATATCATTTATAAAAGAAATCCCAAGCTATCACGCCACTCAGCATCATCACTTGGAACCCCACATCTGCTCCCGTTTGACAAGTCACACGATCATCACCAAACACAAACATAAAGGGTGAGCTTAAAAAGGAATAAACATGCATAAACAATAATATAAACACCTTACCCAAATGAATTTAACTTAAATAGTTTCCCATTCTTAAAGACCTTTATACCATGAGGTTCAAATGAAACCCTAGTCTCACAACCTATATGAGATTAGCACATCTAATCATATTGTGTACACACTCGACCATGGCCTTAAGGATATCATATGCTTCCACGAACCTGCCCCCTCGAGTTCTAACCTCGTAATCTAACACGCATGAACACATCCAATTACAAACCTCCTCACTTGTAACACCCTCTAGTGTGAGCATGGAACATAAGAACCTCCCCACTCGTATCCCCACACAAGAGTACAACCAATACGAACCTCCCCTATCGTAATACAAGCAAGCATATCCCAGACCCAAGTCCATCACCACTAAGCATGCAAAACTCACCAAAAATGCAAATTTCCCTTGCACCATAGCCTGGCGTAGCTTAAGCACCGCCAGGAGATGTTGCAGACCGCCTAGCGGTAAAACAACGCCGCCAAGAGCCACACCTTCTAGGGATCTCCCTAATTCATCAATCGCTTGGCGGCTAATCTACACCGTCAGCCGCTACACTAGTAGCGTGAAACTGCTGGTTTTTGGCACCACCAAATAAGTTCTAATACAATAGACATCCAAGCACACATCCAAATTCCAGAACAATACAACACCTATTTGCTTATTCTCATGACTCAATTACACATTCGTATATAACATGCATTCACAACTTTCACTCATGGTAATACATGTAATTACCAAGGAAATCCTTCATATTCATAGTATAATTCACAACAGCCACCTTCAAATTACTTTAGTGCATTCTCCTATATACCAATGTGACTCAATATAACACTTCACACATCCAATGCATCAATCATAGCTATATTCACAAGTATTCACCAATTTAAACCTTGTCACTCTTAACTTCTACAATGAAAACAACATGCACATAAGAAAATCACAAAACATAAACTAAATATTGCCTACCACTCATGCAAAATCCCATCTTACCTCAAACAACACCTAGTACATTCCATCTATTCCAATACCTCATGCCCAATCAAGTTTAGCATCATCATACAATTATATTCCATGCATTAGACCTTCCCCAATACAATTTGTCCAATAATTACCACATATATAAGTCAAAATAAACCCCACAGAAATCTAACCCGGAACCATTACAACCAAAACGCAAAGTGCATCTACGCACTAGGCTATCACCTGGCGATAAGCATGTACTGCCAAGTGGTGCATCAAATTCTGGACAAAACCTATATTTGTCTTGCACCTATGAGAAACCCTAATTTTCCCCAAGACTCAATCTAGTTATCCAAGTGCATAAAAACCACATCAAATCACGTTTCCAGTATCATACAAATCCAATTACTCATACAATTTTAAATGTATGACAATTAAACTCTAACTATCATGTTTCCAATTCATTCACAAACCTAATGTGAACCCCTCACGTTCATGTTGTAAGACCCATAAAATTTAATTAATTAATAAATGCGGGTGGTGGGAACTTTGATGACATTAAATGTTAAATAGTATAACATGGAAAAGTACTAGCTTAAGTGGTTAAGAGTACTTGATTGTGTGAGAGGACTTGGGTTCAAGTCCTATGTATGCCAATTGTGTGTGTTTGATTTATTATTGTTTTTTTTATAATATACTTGAGCCCGTTGAGTAATAGTATAATCATAGGGTTATAATAATTATCACCAAATATGGGTTGGTTGAATGTTGATGTATTGAATTGGCATTAGTATGGTCACGGGTTCAAACCTTGATAGACATGAATTAAACCCTATTTTTTGTGAGAATCGGCTTTGGCATGAATGTGTAAGGGACAACCAAGGGGGCTGGAAAGAGTAGTATAAAAACTTAATTCAATGACCATAGTAAGTATGTTTTCTGTGGCATAGAAATTCAGAACGAAAATTGGAGAGTGAGTGGTGAGTTTTGGGTGCACAAGAGGCTGAATTGGGAGAAGGATTGAGGCAAAGCATTAGTGAGCAGAGGAACACTCATATTCCCACATTTTTAACAAGGATTCCAAGTTAGGGGAATTTTTCCTTGTGTGTGTAGATCAAATGTGTTATGATTTTTGCGTTTTTGCTCTTCTCAATTGGTTCCTTTGTGTTGGGAATTTCGTGTTATGTGTGATGAGATTGAGAATTGGTTTGGTTGATGTTGTGTGTAAAACCCTTTTATGCCTGATATGTTTAGGATAAGGGTTTTAGTATTGAATGGTTATTGTTGATTAAATCTCGAGTATTGGTAGTTCAATTAGATATAATACATGTTCATATGGTTTGATTGTTGATAGAGATTGAAAGACTGAGTCTATATAATTTTGGGATGTGCTTGGCTTGAGTCGCGAGCGAGGAGTTCGTGATGGGTAGACCGCATGCGAAATGTGAATGACTTAGTTCACCGGAGGTACTCTTGTTGGGATGAGTAAGCGAGGGAGTTCATCTCATGCTCAACTTGAGAATTCTATGAGCAAGGGAGTTCATAGTAGGAAAGGCGGGTATGCAGGTCCAGGTTCGAGCGAGGAGTTCGGATGACGGGCGAGGGATGGACCACGAGCGAGGAGGGTCGTGGAAGCACATGCAATCCCAAGATTAAGAGTGCATGCATGAACTCGTAATGGTTATGAGTGGGGAAAATGGGTATTTTATTATAAATGGTTGAATAATTATGAATTGTCAGGTGGGATTACTTCATATTTATTTTACATCTTGGTGCATAGCTCACCCTATCTGTTTGTGTGTGACGATGATCGGGTAATTTGTTATTCGGGAGCATATGATGTTACAGGTGAGCCAGGAGCTGCATAGTGGCGGAGAGTGGGGAGCAGTTACATGGGACGTTTATAAATACTTGTTATTTAATTTTCACATAATTTCATTACTGCATTGGATTTCCAAATTGTAAAAGCGAATTATGAGTAGATTTGACTATTTATAGTGGTTAGTTATTAAACTTTACAGTTTTTTTAAACTTTCCCGCGTTTTGGGAAAGGTTTCCATAATAAATGAGGTATTTTTTTCTGTTTTGTTTATTTAGATTTAATTTAAATAATATCCTACCAGCATGTTACACATGTAATCATCCAATCATCAAAACATCATTAATAATGGAAATTCTCAATCAAGTATATCAATAAACAATCACGTAAGGGTACAAGAATTTACAAAACATCCAAAGATACCACATAACCCACAAAACACAAAAAACCAACTAATCCAATTTCTGCTGCTTAGCGAGCCTTCATTGTCGCCAAGTGGTTTATGGGCAGAACCCAAAAACTAGGTTCTTGCACAACATGTGTCACCTAGCAGGTCAAGAACACCATCATACGGTTTATGGACAGAAACCCAAAAATGTGATTTTACAGCGCAAAATGAAAAAGAAAACATGCATCCAAGCTTTAGCATATCACGAAACACATAGTTCGACTACAAACATGTATGTACAACTTCGTTACCTAGATTTCCTACTCCAAAAGCACTTATAAAATCCTTCTTGCACAATCTTGATTCACTCTTGCCTCCACCAACGAACCAACCTTCTAATCCTTTCCTTAGGTCAAGAATTTAGTGCCCTCACAATCAGCCCATTTATTGCTCTTGAACTTCCACTCTTCTACCCTTCTAGATTCTCATATAATTGCTATTGCTAAGGTTTATAGGCTTTCCACAACTTAGCAAAAATAATAAAACGTGAAAAGAACTATTTAGAATTAGGCAAAATTTGAACTTACATCCACTCAATTACCAAGCATATCCACAACCATCAAGTCATCACATGTTTCATGACATTTCATGCACACATACAATTATAAGATCTCATCCTATGTTTATTCATACATGCAAAAGAAATAAATAATTAAAACATCACATTAAACTAATGGCATACACAAGATTCGAACCTAAGACCTCTTAACACCACTTAACACACTTAACTACTTGAGCCACCATCACTCCTTACTATGATTAAACAAATCAATGGTTTTAGATATTCTACCAATACACAATTATGGTTTATTAAATATCTATTCTTTATTTAATTTTCCCAAGTCTTATACCAAAGAGTTTAGGCTTTATTCCATTCCCACTTTCACGAGTCATATGCACCAACAACCTTGGTCAATGAGTACTTAATGAACTTGCCAATTTGTTATAGTTGTGGTGTGATAATCACGAAATCGTCTTGATTAGAATCATGGATGGAAAATTCTTCATCAGTGAAGATACCTAATCGAGTTGATGCTTTGGCAATAACATTTGTGTGCTAATCAGGAGTTGCCACCACCAACGAATCTGTCAGCGATGGTACTAAGGCTACCTCTAGAATTTGGTAGAATTATTTGTGGTTCCAGTTGTGGCTACTCTACTAAAGGATTTGGAATGGGCTTTTCAGATTGCTTGGATTGTTGGCCTCAAGCACGTCTTGGGTTTCTTTCTACTCGATATCCTCGGCCATAGGAGTTGAAGCCTCATCCACAAGTTCCCCTAGTTTGGGTGTGTTGTACAAACTGTGTTAGAGTGTTTTGATTGAATGAGTTTGGGCATGTTGTGTGACCCATATTGTGGTTATAGTTGCACCTTTTGTTTGAGTCTATGAATTGTGGGGAATGCTCTAGATGTGGTAGCTAAATTAACTCCAAGTTGTATGGTTCTTGGCATTTTTGTTTATGTTGAGAAGTTTGTATGTCTTGTACTTATTTTCTTTGGTGGCCTAAAGGTGCAGGGCTTTAGTTCTTTTTTGCTCATTTGTTCCTATTCTCCTCAATATCGTGTTAGTCAGACTCGTAAAGCGTCCATCTTCTCTAAACGATCAGTGAAGAGTGAGTCTAAAAAAAGGGTTGGGTTGTAGCCCACATGGAAGCGAATGCATTATAAAAACCAGATGTAAGTCAGGAATTTCTCCAGTTGATGTTGTAAAACACTCCATGAACCATTGGATGGTCCCTTTTGTTAGTTTTGAAATGGTTGAAAAGCCAAGAAGGGGGGTTGAATTGGCTAGTTAAAAATTTATGCTATCTTTGCAAGCTAAAAACCACCTTTAATTGAATCTAATAGATCACCAAGTTAGGATGCAAAAGGTGTTGGATAGTATACTTTCAGTCGATCAAAAACAGAGTTAACAGATTGATTTTACTAAACAAATTTTGTTCTAGTATAATCAATCGATTTATACTGGTTCACTCAAACCTGAGCTACATCCAGTTTGTCAAGGCAACATGAGCTTGACTTTGCACTATTTCAAAAGATTTACAAAGTATCCACCCCTACTCTTCCAAAATATGCAAAAACACCACAAAAGACTCTTGAATCACACAAGATTCACACCAGCACAGCAAGAACCCTCTTGCAGACCTGGAAAACCACCAGGCACACACACAAAGCTTGAGAAAGATCAAACCTCAGTGGTAACACAGCCCAGCCTACCACAAACTCCTTTCTCTAAGCTTCAAACCAAGCCAAAAGCTTCAAGAATTAATCCAAGATCAATCGTCAACTGCTGCAAACTGTATGATCACGAAGGAAAGAGTTTCCACAAGTTTCCAAAACAAAACCGCGTTCTAAAATGATCAACATACCTCTCTTTCGAAAAATACAGCTTATATAGTCAAATTGTTACGAAATTCAACAGGTTGATTTTCAAATCAATCGGTTGATTTCACTTGACTTAAGTGAAATCAGTCGATTAAAACCTAAATCAACTTATTGAATTTGTTGCAGTTTAAGACTACTGCAGCCAACCTTTTAACCTGTTGAAAAACCATTCAATAGACTAAAAGTGACATTTTAACTTGTTGAAAAACCATTCAACAGATTAAAAGACACACTTAAGACCAAAATCATCTAATTAATGCTACAAGGTCTACAACATGAATTACAAACAACAAATACACTTTCTTAATGACGTAACTACATGGAGAGCACATGTTCCAGCCTTGATCAACATGGTTATCATCAAATCTCCTTTCCTTCATCAATGTAGACTTCATTCCAATGGTAATGGCTTCAAGATAGTTCAAAATGCTTCATTTAATTCTTCATCAAATCTTCAAGAAACAAACCACCTTGGCTTCTCATGTTAACAATCTCCCCCTGATTTGATGAAGCCAACCTCTATTTCCTTTCATCTATCTTCTTCTATCTTTCATTGCAAATGCTTCCATTTCTGTGATACCATTAAATTGATGAAGTGACACCTTAGCTTGAAGATTGTGAACCTCAAAGACATTTACAGTAGCAATACACACAAGCTAGCAAGTATAGAAATGTGATCATGCTCCCCCTATCAATAATATGGGTTCAAATTCATATTTGATTATTGATTCCAATTTTAATGTTTAGTTCAATGTGATTGTCAAAAGTGGTTTCCAATTTTCCAATTTTTCTCCCCATTTGGATTCATCAAACAGAACAAATGCATAAAGATAACAAGCATTGCATATCATTTCATTAATACTGGAAGGGAATACAACCAACAGAAACAGAAAACAGAGAACAAATGCATAAAGTCGATACCAATAGCCGACTGAAATGAAAAACAACCAACTGAAACAGACAGAACTCAAACTGAAAAATCACAACCACAAGGATGCAATGCATAATCTTAAACAACCACCACACTCAGTCATCCTGAGGATCATTTCTTGTCTGGAATAAGTTCAACATATCATGGATATCATGAATTTGGTCATCCAATGCATTGAACCTCTCATTACAATAGTTGTGATGTGCATGTTGGGACACATTGAGCTCATGCAGCTAGTTCAACACCATCCTCTCAAATGTGAGTACACAGGGCCTCTATCCTCTGGAGGGTTGTAGGGAATCAAGTCCATGGGTCCAACAGTTGGTTCTTCCTCTTGATTTGCACTACTTAGGCCAGCTTCATGGTCATGTGCACCAACAACAATAGATCCAGCAGTTGTCCATCCATTTCCTACCTTGAGAAAGCCCATTTTGTGCAGATTTTGGTTGGAGGTATGATTCAACAGTCTAGTTGACTCTTCTAGCTAATCCTCTACATCAATTCCAAAGTATTCAGTGAATTTGGACACCAAAACCACATATGGCGGCCTAAAATCCGTGAGCCTCTTGGCCTTACCCAAATCAGTTTAATACAGTCCAAAGCAGTATCTCATGCATTCATGATGTTTTCAATGTGTTTTTATAAGTGAATCAATCAGTTCAGATCATGCGAGCTGCATGCACATTGGAATTGTACACTAGAATGCTTTTTGGTCAAACAAATCAGTAAAAGTAACACATGGCTGATGAAATGGGCAGTTAAGAGCAGATAGTACCTGACAAAAAGATGCTTTCTTTGATTGGTTCAGCTTAATAATTCAATTCGTGAGTAAATGCACAGTTTATGTAAAATCAACACGTTGAAAAACAGAATTAGTCGACTAAAACAGCATCAGAGCATCAGAGATTAAAAACAGAATCTGGTTAAGTGAAATCAGTTGACTGATTTCGAAAATCAATCGATTGAAAATCGTAAAATTGAACTTTATTTTTCCAGATTCAGTTTTATTGAAATCAACATACTGAATTGTGAAAACAACAGATTAAAAATCATAGCAAATCAATTTTTCAGCATTCAGTGGCAGTTTAAGTGAAATAAACATGTTGAAATACATAATCAACAGGTTGACAGATCATGTTTTTGCAAACAGAAGCAGATTTAAGTGAAATCAACACGTTGAAACGCAAAATCAACAGGTTGAATATGACAGTTTTCAACTTTTGCATACAATAGTAGATTTTTATGAAACCAGTGCATGAGTACATAAGATTAACATGCTACAAACACTTCAGACCACATTCTTGGTGTCTAATATGCCTAGTTTAGTTTTTAGCTTGTTAAACCTATCTCTAGCCAATGGTTTTGTAAACAAATCTGCCAATTGATTTTCAGTTTTAACAAATTTGATTTCACAATCTCCTTTTTGAAGATGATCATGAATGAAATGATGCCTAATCTCTATATGTTTGGTTTTAGAATGTTGTATTGGATTCTTGGTTAAGTTGATGGCACTAGTGCTATCACAATACAAAGGTACCTTGCTTAGCCTTACACCATAGTCCAAAAGTTTATGTTTCAACCATATGATTTGTGCACAGCCATGTCCAGCAGCAGTATATTCAGCTTCAGCTGTGGAAAGTGCCACACAAGCTTGCTTTTTGCTATTCCATGAGATTAGACTTGATCCAAGCAAATGGCAAGTACCACATGTGCTTTTCCTATCCAATTTGCACCCTGCATAGTCTGAATCTGAAAAGCTAATAAGATTTATGTTAGAATCACATAGATACCATAAACCAACATTGGTTGTTCCTTTGAGGTACTTTAGAATCCTTTTTGCAGTCTTAAAGTGTGATTCCTTTGGATTTGCTTGAAACCTAGCACATAAGCATACTCCAAACTGAATATCTGGCCTACTTACTGTAAGATAGAGCAAAGATCCAATCAACCCTCTATATTTGGTTGAATCCACTGGTTGGCCAGCCTCATCTGCATCCATAAGACAATTTGTTGCAATTGGAGTGGCAGCTTCCTTGCAATCCTCCATTTTGAACTTTTTCAACAAGTCAAAATAGTATTTTGATTGGTTTAAAAATGTTTCATGCTTGAGTTGCTTGACTTGCAGCCCTAGAAAGTAAGTAAACTCACCCATCATGGACATCTCAAATTCTTCCTGCATAGCTGCAACAAACTCTTCACACCCGAAGCCAAAACCTAACCCTTTTGGCCTCGATCTTATATGCCTCGGTTATACAACCAGGACAAAATAACAAAAATAACCGCGGCCAAATACTCTTCCTATATTGGTGAAGGGGTTTTTTTTTTTTTCTGGAGTAGTTAGTTATTCGCTATAATTTGATTTAGACTCAAAAATCTGGACCGAGTGAATATATAATGGACCTTAGATTTGAACCATGTATATATACAATCTTAAATACATGAATCAATAAATTCGTGTAGCGTGGTAGATTTTTGTTAGTTTATATTATGTCTAACATTATTACACGTAGTAATATTATTTAGAAGAACACAAGTAATGGAATAACAATATATTAATTCGATATTTTGATATTAGGATAACACCAATATCTCAGGGAAATAATAACTTCTATAAAAAAATCGTTATACAATAAATTGCTAAACATTTTAGTTCCGAATAACTATTTTATTTTATTTTACAAATTCGATTTCCTCAAATAAAAAAATTTGATTTAAATAAAATTTATTACAAAGAGAGATTTTTCGAAAGATGATAACTCACGATATCCTGCAAATCTTTTTAATAGACAAAATCAGTAGAAATTTCGTGCCAATAACATAATTATGAAAAGAAACTGTTTTAATTTAGAAATACAAGTTATATAATTAAATGTACCATACCATTATATAAAGAGATGATTTCTTTGTGTCATTTTTTAATTGAATAATTTTACTTTATAATAGATAAAAAGTTATTTATTTATTTACTTAATAAAATAAATAATTGAACAACATAATTAAAAAATTTCTTTGAAAAAAAAACAGTTACATAATTATTTCAATACTATTTTGATAAAATTATTTATATGTATATGTATTTTAAATTAAACTATTTTTATATTTTTAGTTAATTAAATATAAAAATAATAAAGTGTATGTAATTTAATATAATAAAAACATAAGTATACATTTCTAAAAACGTATATATTTTTACTTATAATAAAACAATTGTTTATAGTTAACTAGTACAAATATATGGTCATGTTTCTCCACTTTTTTTTATAATAATACAAAATAAAAAATTATTAGTATAATAATTATTAAAATAAATAAATATATTATTAAACTATAAAAAATTTGTAAAAAGTAGTCATAAAAAATTAACCTCTATAGCTTTATGATAAATATTTTGATTTATTACAAATAGTTATTTTAGTTTTAAAAATATTAATTAAAGATAGTATAATAAAATTTTGTGTACAGAAAATATATTTTACTAATTAATATTATGGATGAAATTACTGTCAAAATTGAATTTTAAAATATCGTTTAAGAATGTATTGATTTGGTAAGGGGTTTGATTGAGGAAGGAATATAATCAATGGAATGAGAGGCAAACAAACCTTTAAAATATCGTAGAAAAACTTATTTTCAATTTTCAATTTTCAATTTTCAATTTTCACAGTTACTACATCCATGACAGAAACAGGGAACCCAAAACCAAATGCAGGTTCATCTTGTGGAGAAAGAAGAACAAGAAGATGCTCCAAGTACATAGTACCAGGAACCCTTGTCAAAATGAGAGATTCCAAGATCACACACAATCGAAGTTCTACCCAGATTTCTTCTTCTGCAATTTCACTAACACCATCTTCTACCTTTCAACACGATCCCTCATCACTCAACCAAGATAATGGGGTTCCTTGCTTTCATCTTCCCATGTATCATTCTCAACCCAGTTGCTTCAATCGAAAAAAACTGTTTGCGGTTACGCCTGTTTTCACCCCCACTCAAACATACCAGTTTTAGAAATAGTTGGAGATTCAAGTGAATTTTGTTTCTTTTATCATGAACTTCACACATGTCTTGGTTGGTGATATGTTTAAAAAATGACACAAAATGATGGTTGTGGCTCTCTAATTGTTGTGCCCTATTGTTCTTGATCTTCTTGTGTACGGTGTGTTTTTGTTGTGGCTGCAAACCTGCACCAGATAGGATTTGGGTTGAATTTTCTTTTCATTTGAAAACACTTTAGGTTCTTCGATCGTTAAGTTTTGTGCCATTTGAAACAGTAGAAAAGTGAAGGGTAGGAATTGAGGGATGGAAAGATGGAAACAAATTATTTTCTTGATTACATTGATTTGAGGATGAAGAGTAAAAATGTTGACATTCTCAATTTTAGGGGCATTGGATATTGGATCAGAAAAATGATTTTTTAATAACTAAATTTTGACAACTTTCTCTTATAATTAGATGTGTTATTTTGTAAGTGGTCTCCCATTTTTCATCTTTTCATTTTTTTTTATATTTTTAAACTAGTTAGAAAATGACATCTAAGTTGTAAGAAAAAATTGTCAAAATTTGGTTGTCAATGTATCATTGTTCATTGGACTAGCGTTTGGTTGATTTTTAAAGATTGTGCTTTTATAAAAAAGATTTTTATAATATTTAATATGTTATGAATTAATGATTGTTCATTGATTTGATACATTTACTCATATGATTGATACTCATATGATTGTAAATATTTGTATTAACTAATTTGATTTGTTTCTTTTATGAATTATATATTGTATATATAAATAGGACTCTTCCTATCAATAATTATATATTTCATAACACGTTATCAGTACGATGCTCTAACCAACTAAGGACTAGTGAAAGCTTTTTCTCTTTAACGGCAGTGCTCTGCATGTCTCAATCCAAGCTCTTTCTAATCTCTCAATTTATAATTTTTTCTTATATTCTTCCTCTTGTAATCACAATTTGTTTGAATTTTTCAATTTTCATCTTTGTCTTATTATTTTTATTATGACGGTGATCATTATTATTATTTTGATTATTATTATTATTATTATTATTATTATTTTATGTGCTAGTTCTAAACACGCGAAACGTTGCAAAATTTGGATTTGTGACCCTTGATATTACAAGGAAGAATTCCTTATATTGGATTTTAAATGTTGAAATACATTTAGATGCAATGGATATTGGGATACCATTAAATAAAGAAATAAAGCATCTAAGCAACTAATTTGCTCATGCGACAAAAATATT
>Ga0214544_1006160_pt1 | contig 22448 bp, 16 predicted proteins | sample CNSS3metaG_FD_160074 | JGI IMG/M metagenome (GOLD analysis project Ga0214544, IMG submission 160074) | Root nodule microbial communities from cowpea collected in UCLA plant growth center, Los Angeles, California, USA - CNSS3 | ecosystem: Host-associated > Plants > Roots > Nodule | place: USA...
AAAAAAAAAAAAAAAAAAAAAAAAAAAAAAAAAAAAAAAAAATAAAAAATATAAATAAATATATATATATATATATATATATATATATATATATATATATATATATATATATATATTAGTATTTATATAGCAAGCCTCTGGTGTTCCCTAGTCATCCTACAGTCCATTTCCAGACTTTGAACCTCACATCCACTTCGCACGCCGTATTCTCTACCGAGGCCGACGCCGGTTTTTCACCGTCGGAGAGGGACACGGCGATGCCGTCGCACACAACGGTGATTCCGACGGCCGGGGTTTGGAGTACACCCATCTGGGCCTCCACCTTCGTCTCCAACTTCACCTTTAGCGCAACCTCGCTCTTGCCCTTCGTGCTCCTCTTCAGTTCGGCCACGGTGTCGCTCTGCACCTCTTCCTCGGTGCTCGTGACGTAGGCCTCGAGAACGGTGGTGTTCTTCTGGTGGTGGAGGAAGGAGGGGATGGTGGCGGTGGCGACCGTGGCGTCGTCATAAAGGAGGGAAACGGAGGTGGGGTCGTAGGAGAAGAGGATCTTGTCGTTGGGGTTGGTAGTCGAGAGGGTGAGGTCGAACTTGGCCTTGAAGGTGGAGGGAGAGGTGAGGTTGAAGTAGGAGAGTTTGAGGGAGGTGACGGAGAACGAGGGGCGTTGTGGGTGGTAGAGGAAGTAGAAGACGGTTCCGGCGCCGCCGATGAGAAGGAGGAGGAGCAGGAGGATCATGAACAGGTAGCAGCAGAGGGTGGAGGCGCAGCCGCGGCGGCGGCTGCGGCGGGGTGGTTGGGGGCGGTAGGTGGGGCGGTTGGCGCCGGAAAGTTGGGATTTTGTGGCCGGGAATGTTGGCTTGGGGCCAACGTTGGCGGTGGTTTTGGCTGAAGGATGAACCCTATCAGTCATGGCGGTTTTGCTTTTAGGTTTAGGGTTTCCAAAGGAGAAAGAAGTTCAAGAAAAATGTGCGGTGCGTGAATTTATCATTTGTGGATTAAAGTTTAAAGTTGCAGTTATAGTGAATTTAAAGGGTGGTTGAGTGTGGTACCAAGAAACAAGAGAATGCAACATTCCAACACAATGTTCTTTCACTGCATGCATGCATGCAGTGTGTTGTTTTTATTTTTGAAAAAAATAGGTAGTATACTACTATCCAATTAGGACATTAATAGGTTAATTTTATGGTATTTGAATGAAACTATAATGTTTTTCATTATAATGCTGTTGCTTTGTTGTTGGTGACATATCTGAAATTGATCAGATTTTTCGTCGTGTGAAGTGATCTATGGTACTCGGTTTCTTATCAAATCAGTGCTCAAAATCTAGAAATAGAGATGAGAAAAGACACATAATTAAGATCCCATTAGGGTAAGCAGTCCCCATTAATTGAAAACAAATTAGGTTAAGATGATGATTTGCAACTTCTACTTCCTTAGAACCATATTTGTTTATCAATCATTAACACAGTGAAAGTCATGTAAGAAGTAACGAACCAGCTAATGGCAAATTGATTCATTACCTTCTGTTTCTTTTTTCCTTTTTTTTATCAGTGAAATTGATTCTATACCTTCCATTGTTGCTTGTTATAGTTTTCTTTCTTTATTACACACATTATTTTTATACTACAAAAATAATTATTTACGGTGAAAGTTATATTTGGTGGTTTTTAGGGGTTTTAACCCACTAATGATTTTACCAGAGATTTGTAATTCTTCTGGAAGAGCCATGTGACTAATAGATTACTGAAGATTTTTAACAATCCTTAAAAAAACACAACTTAATTAGGGTTTTTAAATCCCCACTACTCTCTTGAATTTTTGAAACTCCACTACTTCCTCAAGTTGTGTCCTTGAGATATTGATAACAATAATGTTAAAATTTTTAAATATATTAAAAAAAATTAAAATATTAATATGGTGTGTCTTTAGTTTTCAACGAAAAACAATACCAAAAAATTCAATAAAAAATCTGGATTTGTTCTAAATCTTATGCTGATATATCCCTTTCTTCTTAGGTGTGTTTGTAAGGCTTATGGAAACATCAATGAGATTTCTATATCAGGACAAAGAATTGGAAGAAAAACGTTTTAAACAAAGGATATAGTTATACTCTTATGTTTGGTTCATGTGATGATGATTGAAATTCAAAGAGTGACCTTTCACACTCTTATATTTCTCTTACATTCAACTATATTATATGTTTACACTCTTACATTTTTATATAATTTATTATTTTATTATAATATTCTATTATATTAATATCATATTTTATTATAAAAATCAATTCTAAAAAATCTTTTTTCCAAATTGAAATCACCTGCATGTAGTGCAAGGAAGCATTGTATGCGACTTTGTGTCTTCTTCTCTTGACAAAAGTGTGATTTTGAAAAACTATAATTGTAATGTGTTTAAATAAGAAAAATTAGAGAGTGATTATGTTTACACATAATTTTGATAAATTTAATGGAAAATAATATTATGTAACAAATAAATTTTAAAAAAAATTATTTCTATAAATTTATTAAAGTAATTTGGTTACTTAAAATAAAAATTCAATTTTTATATATAAAGTTAAAGTTTGACACGTTTTCGATTTTTTTATTTTATATTCGTGTTTTTTCTTTCATCTTTATTCAGCTCGGTTTTTTTTTTCTGAGTTAACATCTATCCAATGTTAATTTGATTTTAATTTTACATATTTTTGTTTACTAATTTCAATCGAGGATTCTTTGAGGCAAATGTTCATTAAGGTGTTTTTTTAGGCTAGCTGATGTTATTTTTCACTAGAATTTTCTTAATCAATATCAATGATTTATTTTTTTTTATAATCTAAAACACTCTTTTTTTCATTGAGTCAACTAGGAATATATGGTAATATTTATCAGTCTTTTAAGTGGTAATTATTTTTTATTTTATTATCATGGTTAAGATTTTCTTAATTAATTTCCAATAGAGTTTTTTTTTAGTGATGTTATATTTTATTAATTCAGAGAGTTTATCTATTGAAGTCAATAAGAAAGAATAAATAATATCCGACAAATTCAATCAATTTAATCATGCTTTATTTCACTTATAACAAAAATCCTTAAATCAGAATAGTTTTTCCTCAAACATGTTGTTTTTAAGAAAAATACTTTTAATTTTATTCTAATCACATATAATATTTTACACTAAATAATGGACAATTGACTTAATGGAGTGTTGCGTAACATCAACAATACAATGACCATAAATTGTGGGCTTCTGTTGGAGATTTTGTTCTAGGCCCAATTTTTCAAGCGGGCCAGGTTATCCACCGGCCTTGGCTAATATTATAACTTTTTTTCTTGTCAATAATTCATTGAATTATTTTCTTAATCATATCACTATTATAAAATATCAATGCACTTTATAGATAATTAATTTTTACAATAAAAACTGATTGGTCGATTTCAATAAAGTATCTATTTTTTCATAAAACTCAAATATATATTTTTTAAATTAATTTGGATTAATTCTTACCAACAATTTATTGGTACTTCTAATTGTGTATCATTACCCCCTCACATTTACATACATCATTTCATCTTATATCAACTAATGTGTTGAATCAAATAACAAAAAAAAAAAAACCCAAGGGAAACAAAATAATGAAAAGTATAATGTCCGAAAATTTAATAGAAAAATAAATCAAAAGTTAATTAATAGTAGTTATATACTATTTCAAGTGAAAACTAAGAGGTAATAGCTTCTGTCTGTGTTTAATAATCTCTCTCTATATATATATAGCATTATAATTTAAATTATGAATATATTCAAATTAAATTTCACTTGTTTTGTTGTAATAAAGGGATTTGAAATGTAAAAATAAGTAATAATTAATTTTACATTCGGAACCAAATAATTGATGTTGGTTGTACTGTACCAAAAGAAAAATATTGACTTGAAATGATTAATTTTTGACATAGTCTCGTGATGAATTTATGATAAATATATATATAAGTGGGAACATTGGAAAATGATGGATTTGGAGAGTTATTTTGAATTTGCAAGATGGAGTTATGTGAAGTGCATTATTAGGGTTTTGCCAATAATTTAACCCAACAACGAGAGCCTTTGTCATTTTCAAAACTTAGTACCAAAAAATATCACCGACAATTGCGAAGTGTGTGTATTTGTGGCCTCGCACGTTCTTCTTATGCCAATGTTTAGGTATGCCCTAAAATTTGAGGGCATGAACTACTCAAAGTCAAATCATACTTTAACTCACTCTATCATTTTTCTTTTACAAATTAGGTATTGATATCCAATCATCTTAAGTAACGTTATTCTTGGAATACATTAAATTATTGTATGCTTTCTATTAATCAAGTATTAAATCATTCATAAATTTAGTTATTTTCAGTTAAATTTGTATTGAAAAAGTTATTTTAGGAATTTTTATACTTATATCAATAAATGAAATGATTTGATTACTTAATTTTTACAAGGTAGAACACAATAACTTAAACAATAATGAAAATAATCTCTACCATAAAAAATATTACATTAATAACTTAAAACTTAATTTAAAAATATAAATAATTTAAATATTTAATAGAATATTATTTTAATAAAAATTTACGAATATTCAAATTTAAACTTAATTATGTTATTTTTATTTTCTATGTGATATATATATATATATATATATATGCAAGTATTAATACTCAGTGGATATAAAAACTAATTTGCAAATATTATTTTACATATATTTGAAAGGTAACCAAATAATTAACATAATAAATTTTAGACAAAACGAATAGTTATCCATATCCAATTTGACCTAACTCATTGTCACATTTGTTAAATATGATCCTTATTTGTATTGTCATTAATTATATATGTGAAATTAGATATTGGTAACTACCCGTTCTATCTAAAAATATTCATTATGTTACTCATCTTGTTACCTATGGGATATATGTGAAATAATATCTACAAATTTTATTTTGTATATCCGTTGAGTATTCATAAATACTTGCATATATATATATATATATATATATATATATATATATATATATATATATATATATATATATATATATATTAATTTAATAAAATCAGAAAATAATTTTACAAAATAAAATTTTAAGTATAATTTAAACCAAATTATTTAATAAAATATTAGTACAAATAAATTTGATCTTTCTAAAAAGAAAATTTAAACTAATTGTATAAAAATATCATTTTTTTTAATTAATCTTTTATAAAATAACATCAATCTCATGAGTCTAAATAAAAAAATACAAATATATGAAATCGAATTTTAGATTATTATTCCATGATTATAATTCTTTTCATTAATAATTTTATTTTGATCACTTAAATTAAAAAAAAATTACTACAATAATTATTAGGATAAGAGAACATTTAGAATTCATATACCATAATACTCTCATTATCATCAAGGGAATAATTAAATATTTGTACCAATTATGCGTGAGCATCCCCTCATCACAAATTTTACTCGCATATATTTGTGTTTATGGATTTTTTTTTTGTCATCTCATAGGACTAGTTGTCAGTAAAATCAAACCATAAATATTACCTCAAATGAAAAAATAAAACTTTTGAATACTCAATAAAATACTTTTTAGTTAAAAATTAATTAAAAGAATAAAATTTAAAAATATTTTAAAATTTATTAAATTTGTCTTTATTTGATAACTTCACCAAATGTTTTATCTTTCTAAACAAAATCCATAAATAAGAAATGGTAATTAGTGCTTATTAACTATTGGAACACAAGAAGGATAAACCGAATAAAAAAATAAAGAAACACTTCACGAAGTTGGAAGAGAAAAAAAAAAACACTAAAAAGAAATTGTAACTATCCTACAACTATAGTGTGTAAAAGGAAGAATAAGTTCAATTAAAAAATAAACATTAAAAGGATGTGACAATGATATTTGTAGTTAAATGATGTTCATCCTTAATTTGTCAGCATCATTTGATAATGTTCAACATTAGTTGTTGGTTCATCAATGTACATATAGATGAATGTGTCTTCATTCTGTCAATTCCAAATTGATATGAGTTTAACCTTAACTAACCACATTATTTGCATCCTAATTAGAGGTAATTAATTCACATTATTTCAGATTAACATTTATTCCACATTACTTGCGCTTCTTCTTTTCAAATGTCTCTTCTTTAGTTCCTCTTACATTATAAGTACAAAGAATTACATGAATTTATGCCCTAATGAAACCAAATTAACAAATGTTGAAGGTGACATAGTAAAAAACTTATACTGGCAAATTTACAGAAATGGCCCCTTTTTTTTTAATATCCTTTTAGGGGTTTTATTTGGAAATTCATATTTAAATATAGGATTAAATATGTTTTTATCCCTCAAATTTCAGTGAATTTTGGAATTAGTTTTTCTTCGAAACTTTATACTAATTTAGTCTTTCATCGTTAGAAATACGTAAATTTAGTTTTTCTTACCAAATTTTGTTAAGTTTATTTAACATTTTAAACGTATTTTATGATAATATTTGAGTTAACCTTGGAGCGAAAATGTGTCAAACGGTACAAATAATTCAAATACTATCATGAAATACGCTTGAAACATAAGATACATTTAACAAAATTTGGTTAAAAGGACTAAATTCACACATTTTTAAAGATAAATGACTAAATTGGTCAGAATTTTTGAAGATGGACTAATTCTAAATTTCATGGAAGCTTGAGGGACAAAAACATATTTAACCCTTAAATATATTATCCTTTCTTTTACTTAAAACGTTTCTTTTATCTGAATGCTTAACCATGATTTTAGTTTTTTTATTTTACCCTTTCTATGAATTACGTGCTTAGACTAAATATATGAATTTTGCTAAAATAAATAAAAGTAATTTGTATTTACAATTTTTGTTGTGTTTTCTTTATTTTAATTTCAGAATTACAAATTCATATGTTACGACATAATTTTTTGTCTTAAAATTGTATTTCGAAATACAACATACTCGTTTTCTTTTAATTTTTAAAAAATACAGAGAATAAAGGATCTTTCCGACAAAAACCTTTCCAGCAGCTATTTCTGAATTTAGTAACCTTCAAATTTTCAACAAGAAGAAAATTTGACCATAAACTTGGTTTTGTAACCAGAAGAATTATTATATTATTTGAGGTTGCAAAGTAGGTTTGGTTTAGTGCTAATTTAAAGTTACATAGAATTGAATTTTGAAAAGATTAAACAAATGATATGTTAGAATACCTGTTATTTTTGGTATGAATCATTGCTTAAACATTAAAGTAAAGAGGACCAAAGTCATTGATCATGTTGACATTACTTCAAAGCCAGAAAGAAAACAGAAGAAGAAAAAGTTATCAGCATTTTTATTTAGTGTGAAACATCTTTCAATCTAAGATTCCAAGTTGAAGTAATGGACTATTAAGTAGTTAGGTTCTGATTTTAATAATATTTTCATCAAGCAGTTAAAAACTTGTCTCAAAAGTATATTTTTACTTCTCTATAATTGAAAGTTTAAATTTTTGTTTTCTAAAATTATTAGTTTAATTAAGTTTTTATCTTTGAAATTAAGTTTATTATGTTTAATTCCTAAAGTTCAATTTAGATCAAACAGATGATGTTTAATTTAGATTTAAAAAATGGAAGAACCAGTTAGCATCATAATAACACATGAACAGTTAAGACAGCAACATAGTATTCTGCTAAACACATCAACAGATAATTGATGTTATGGTAAAAGTTAAAAATGGTACTTTTAGGTTTTGGTGTAACTATTATAAGTTAAAAAAAACTTTTATACGAAATGAAAACCAAATTCTGCATACAGAAAAAGAAAATGTTATCCTTTGGGGTGATTGCTGTGAACCATGAATAGAAGTGATCAAAATTAAAAACAATCCCAAAAGTCTTTGCCAATTCAATTTGTAATCTGGATTTGTGAATGTTCTTACCTAGGTTTAAAAAGGTGTTATCTTACCCCAAAATCACATCATGGTGAAGGTGAATCATTACCTACCCTGGATAAACTGAAAAGAAGGTCAAGCATTAAGGTGTTAAATATTAATAAAATTCAATCATTCTTTTACTTTATGGCCAATATTTATGTCTCTCTCTTTCTCTCTCTCTCAAAATCAAGAACACTCACACATGTCCAACCCCACAAGCTCTTACGGAATAGTTACTGTTGTTTTCATGCTTAAAGTGAAGTGGGGTTGTGCTTTTTGGTTTCATCTGCTGTTAGATTTTTCTGAAAAACAATGAAATCAGTTGCATCACAACTCTCATGCCTGCAACCCATATACCTTTAGTTCTGAAAAATAGAAAAAGGTGGAAACACTGGTGTCTTCCACCAAGATCATTCTTGTGGAATTACCAGGCTGTTTTCATACTTTGCTTCACATTATTGAGACCATGTTTTGATTGCAGACTTTGTTGTGCTTGTCTTGGATGTGACAAGCGAGTTTTTGCTTCAGCATATGCTGCTGCTTTCACCAAATTCTCTTCAATTTTACTCTCCATGAAGGGCTGTTGGTGAAAGCTGAGAGATCTTCACAGTTGTTGATCTGGTTTTCCTTCAGGAGAAAATGGGACTGCCGCTGATTTTCCTGCTAATTCAGCTGCATTTAGTTGTCTGCACTCAGCAGATTCATGAATATGCAGGTATGAGCATAATTGATACGCTGAGTTAGTTTCTGCATGTTGAATCAAAACTGGAAGATGAGAAGCAAATCCCAAATTTACTGTTTTGAGTGTTGTCTTGTTATATATGTGGTTCAAAACTTGCTACAGTTCACATATTTTGTGCTATTGGATTATGTAATCTTTGCTCAATTGGGATTCTTTGATGATTCTCTCCTTGGAGTTCGTTCCTATGGAGTTCATGTGTGCCAAAATTTGGTTACCTGTAGCTGATTCCTAGTTCATTACTCGCATTGGAAAAAAAAATTACTGTTGAAATGATGATTAAGCCTCTGTTTTTACTGATTTCTACAGTCCAATTCTCTTAAGAAAAGTCAGATTCAGTTCGGTATGTAATAAAGCAATGCAACAGCTTTGGACAATCATAATGAATTTATCACAAGTTTTCAAATTACATAAAGAAAAAGCATTTGAAGTGAACTTTTCACATGGGATCTTGGTCAGTATAGTTAATCGGTTCAATCTCTGCTGATTAATATAAAAAGCAAGATTAGAACGTGGATGGTTAGAAAAAAACCTTAATGTTAATAGTCTTATATTTCGTAATTTTCACTTCAAATTTTAGGGCTATTGTTTCTGGTTAGTATATTTGTTAGTGAGTGTGCAACCAGTAGGTGGACAGCAAGCTTTGGATTTTGCCAGGTTGCATACTTTTAGTGTGGACAGTGTCAATAATTTAGCAATTTTATCATTACTGCAAGTAATGCAGAGAAATTAGCAATGAAATTTTAGTATTATGTAGTTGATGACCTCCTCTTGGAAAGTTCATGCTCATGATTATTCTAAATTGGAAGCTATCTTTCTATCTGTAGCCACCAAACTGCAACATTCCAGTGACAGAAGCCATTTTAGTATTGCAATCCCACCAAAGTCATCTTCTGAAGGTCATTCAAGCATTGCACATTCACCTTCCAAGTCATCTTCTGGGGTACCTGAAAGCATTGCAGTTTCACCTTCCAAGTTAATTCACAAAGCTCCTACAATCATTTGGACACATGGTTCAGATGATTCCCCAATCTCACATCATAAGCATCACTATTCTAAAAGAAAGTTCCACAATCCAACTATAGCACCAATCTATGCAGTCCAGCCTCCTACATACATCCATCAAGGTTTGATTCCGTGATTGAAAGATCTTAAATCTTTTACACAATTTTTTGCATTTATTAATTTCATTCTGCAAAATTCTACTGAATAGGTCCTTCAGTCTTCAAATCACTACCTCCTTTCTCTTCACCAAATATTAAGGATATTCATGCCCCGGCCCCTGCACCATCACCAGCTATTGTACCACCAAGTCACTTCAATGGTATAAAATCTTACTTTCTTATTGCTTTTAGAGTTTATTTCTGTTCTAATGTTTCATCTCCCTGATTGTTTATTATATCCTTTTTGGACCAGTACCCTCTACTTCACCAATGATTTCTCCTCTAGGTTCATCATTGCAGAAGAAAAAGACTCCACCCCCAGCATATGAATTTGTTCTGCCACCTCCACCTCCCAATAAGGGTAATCTAATCTTGATCCTGCAACTACCTTAGAATATTGTTAAAGTTTTGCTAGTTTTTTTTTCAATAATCTGAAGAAAGCTAGCTGATGTTGTTCTTACATGTAGATTGCTTGTCGATGACTTGCTCAGAGCCCTTGACATATACACCTCCTGGGTCACCTTGTGGTTGTGTATGGCCGCTTCAGGTTAAAATACATATCAACATTGCAATATACAAGTTTTTTCCATTGGTTGCAGAGCTAGCCAAGGAAATTGCAGCAAGTGTTTTACTGAACCATACCCAGGTTCGCATTGTGGAAGCTGATGCAGCTAGTCAGCAACTGGAGAAAACCACTGTTCTCATAGACTTAGTACCCAAAGGAGTAAAATTTGATGATACCACTGCATTTTTAATATATAAGAAATTTTGGCGCAGGGAGATTCTGATAGATGCTTCAGTCTTTGGTGCTTATGAAGTACTCTATGTTCATTATCCAGGTTATACATTGATTATCATTTGTTGAGCCTTTCTTTTTCATAAAGTGAATATCTATGGTACGTTTGGTTTTAGTAGTAGAAATCTTCCTTACATTAATACTTTGGGATAACGGATGCAGGTCTTCCACCATCTCCACCGTCAACTCCCTCAGATGCTTCTGTAATAGATGATGAGCCAAATCCAGGACATGGCAACAATGGAATGATGATGAAACCTTTAGGAGTAGATGTTCCAAAGAAGAAAAAAGAAGGGAGTAATGGAAGAATGATTGTTATAATTGTGCTGTCATCAGTTACTGCTTTTGTTGTATTCATTGGTCTTGCTTGGATTTGCGCGCTGAAATGCTGTGGCTATGTTCATGAACACAAACCAGTTCCGGATGGTTTAATTTCATCCTCTTCAAAGCAATCAAGTAAGTGCAATTAATGACTCTGTAAAAATTTTGTTGGCAGTTTAGAGATTGTACAAAGAAAGTTCCTTTTTATAATGATTTCGCTTGTGAAACTGTTCTTAGACAATTTTACAGTATACTATTTTCCATTGATTGAAGTACTTTTACCAATATTTGGATCCTATGAAACATAAGAATTGATTCCATTTATAGATGAACTATTTCATAAAACTTGGTCTGATGATCTTATTAATCTAAAATGTTAATTCATTTATGTGAAATATTTAATGATTTGTACAATACCACTTTTGGTAAGGCTTCTAAGTAATTTCACATCAAATGAACTCTTTTCAATTCAGAAGTTGAGTTATCATAAACGTTGGGTTGTAACCTATAACGCTAATTCAGTCTTGGTTTCTATCTGTGAGTTCTCTTCATATTTTACTTCAAAACTTGTTTCCATTGCTTTCTGTCTCTTGTTGTATGTGGAACTCGGTGTAATTTTATATCCAAATTTACTCTTAGCAGGAGCTGCTAGGTCATTGGCTCGCGGGATCAGGTCAGGTTCTGGATCACAGTCCTTCAATTCTGGAACAATAACATACACAGGGTCTGCAAAGATTTTTACTTTGAATGACTTAGAGAAAGCAACAAATAACTTTGATTCTTCAAGAATATTAGGAGAAGGTGGTTTTGGACTTGTTTACAAAGGTGTTCTTAATGATGGGAGGGATATAGCCGTGAAGGTTCTCAAAAGAGATGATCAACGTGGTGGTCGTGAATTTTTGGCAGAAGTTGAGATGCTTAGTCGTCTACACCATCGAAATTTAGTTACATTGTTTGGTATATGCATAGAGAAACAGACTCGCTGCTTAGTTTATGAGCTTGTCCCTAATGGAAGTTTGGAATCTCACTTGCATGGTAAACAAAAGTGCAGTTTAAAAACTTTGTCATTAGTGTTGGAAGTAAAAAAATATCATATCTTTTGGAATCTGACTTTTGAATACTCTAATTCGCAGGAGCTGACAAGGAAACTGATCCATTGGATTGGAATGCGCGGATGAAGATTGCTCTTGGTGCAGCTCGGGGTTTGGCCTATCTGCATGAAGACTCAAATCCATGTGTCATACATCGGGATTTCAAGGCCAGCAACATCTTGTTGGAGTATGATTTTACACCCAAGGTCTCAGATTTTGGATTGGCTAGAACAGCACTGGATGAGAGAAACAAGCACATCTCCACACATGTTATGGGAACATTTGGGTAATAATCCCTTTCTAGCCACTTCATGTTGAGGTTTTGATGAATGGATTGGTTAAACATGCATACAATGTACTCATCTTATTCCAGTATCTATAGTGTTTTTAGCAGATCATTGAATTATATTGTTTAGGTACTTGACCTTATCTATGCATTTTCTGTTGAAATTCAACTTTTTGGTCATAATTTCATAGACTATATCATGAGTCATGAACCAAGTTTTCCCTAAACTTCAGTGGTTAGGGGATGGCATGTAAAAACTTTTATTTCATCTCTTGAATAGTTTCTTAAGATGAAAACTGAATTTGTCTCACCGACATGTTTTGCAGCTACTTAGCTCCTGAATATGCTATGACTGGCCATCTTCTGGTCAAGAGTGATGTTTACAGTTATGGAGTTGTACTCCTTGAGCTTTTAACTGGAAGAAAGCCAGTGGATTTGTCACAACCACCAGGTCAAGAAAATCTTGTGACATGGGTTCGTCCACTTCTCACAAGTAAGGAGGGTTTGCAGATGATCATAGACCCAGTTGTAAAGCCTAACATTTCCCTTGATATTGTAGTTAAAGTTGCAGCAATTGCATCCATGTGTGTGCAACCAGAAGTCTCACAACGCCCTTTCATGGGAGAGGTTGTTCAGGCCTTGAAGCTGGTGTGCAGTGAGGTTGAGGAAACAGACTATTTAAGATCAATGAGTTATCAAGAGGGTTTTCTAACTGATGTGGAAGGAAAGTTTTCGGAAGCTTCAGGTGAAAGAATGGAATTTTCAGAGTATCAAAAAACGCTTTCTGGCTATCAATCTGGTGAAGAAAAGGTAGAATTATCAGCACCAGAGTTTCTCAGTGCTTCAGGTCAGGAATTTGAGTCATTCAGGAGGTATTCTCGATCGGGGCCTCTCACCATTGGGAAGAAAAGACAGTTCTGGCAGAAGTTGAGAAGTTTGTCTGGTGGTAGCACCAGTGAACATGGATTTTCAACTAAACTATGGTCTGGATCGCATTAAGCTTTCAACAATCTTGCGTTTTTGCTTACTGAGTTCACGTTCCATAAATCACATGTCAGATTCACTAAGAAAATGTTGTGACAATAATGCAAAACGGTCACAAGCTAGAACTACTTATCAATGTATAAACTGCGTACCCTTGTTGGTTTCTAGGTAGCTATGTCTGAAGTCTGAACATTCGGTAGTACAAAGAATAGTAACAAGTTGTTCATGTCCATAATCTTAGTTATCTGACAAAAAATAGACTAAATTTTTTAAATGCTTTAAGTGACAGATGCAGATATACATTATATATATCAAATAGGGAGGGAAAAGCAACAATTTTGCATTACAAAGATTTCATTAATAGAACAGAACACTAGGGACACTATCGTTTTGTTTCTTTCCATTTCTTCGTTTGTCTGATATTTATCAAGTATGTAAACATCTAGAAGGATTTTTCCATTTTTCCTGGAAATAAAAAAGGTTAAAACAAGTCATTACAATTGTTTTTTCCTCCCAAAAAACCATGACTTTGTTGATTTCTAATAAATCACCCTTTAAAATAAATTACAATAAACTGCATTCATTTCCAATAATCCTATCACTAGCACTCTTTTTACTTGATGTGCAACAGTGCTTCTTCATTCAGACCACCCTTCTTTTCAAGATTTAACATGATCTTTACACAATAAGTTCCTCCTTATATACCTGCCAATTTCCCCAACCTGCCTCTCAAAATCTTCAGTCCCATGTACCTGTTACAAACATAGATTATTGTCACCAAAATGCAAATGTTGTAACTTTTGAAATCAAGTAAATCCAAACATTTGTTTGTTTAGTGTTTACATACATACCTGCCCATCATCATAACAGTGGCTTGAGGATTTGTTCCCGGTGATTCATCAAATGTTGAGCCATCTACCACACGGAGTCTGTCAACACCAAGAACCATGTAATCACGGTTGACTACCTTCCCCACATGGCACCCTCCATGGTAGTGCCAAATTGTGATCACAGTGTCTTTGCAGAACTGCTTCAGTGACTTTGTGTCTGTGGCATGCTTGGGTATGAAGTTGACATTAGCCTTCACAGTGAGGTTGAGCAGTTCCTCTGCTGTTTTTCTGTCACACAAAGTGTAGTTTGTGAAATGTTTTGACTGGACAACCTTTATGGCCAAACGGATCCCCTTAACGCAGCGCTGAAGATCATATGGATGACTGAAATAGTTGAAGGCAACAGATGGATTGTCATTAGCATTGGTGTTGATCAGCTTCAGCTCACCAACTGACCAAGGATTTGCAACTTTTGACAGAATAAAACCTCCCTTAAATGCTTCAATCGGTAGGTCTTTCTTGTTGTTCATAAATTCTTGGATAGCTTCTGCTGATCTTTGCTTAGGAGGGATTGTAGAAAGCTGCCCAATCTGGTGTCCATCATGTCAAAATGAAAAGTGACTTCTTAGTAGAATTTCTTGCTAGCTAGATACCAATCTTCTATGCACACCTTAGTATATACCATGATTAACAGAGTTCAGTTTCTCTGTTAGAGTTTTTTTGTGTTATCCTCTGTTATGTCTTCAAAGGATATTACTTCATGTACATCAGTATATTTTAAAGACTCAACAGAGAGAGCAGCACGAAAAATCTCAAGATAGAATCCAAATTCATGATTAACAAGTCAAATGATATGTGGAATTTCTAGTGTTATGTTTGACAGTTTTTGATTCTTAAGATTAAGGAAATCCTGTGGTATTCATGGTGCCAATCATCCTATTTTTTTGAGTTATCAATATTTTATGCCTTAAAAGAAAAATAGTCATGAAGTTTGAAGTCATGTGAAGAAGGACAAAGCTAGTAAAAGATCATAAATATTTTTCTGTGGTATTGTAAAATTGACAGATAATGTTAAAAGGACACTTGCTTCAAAATGGAGGAAGTAATTGTAAAAGATTCCAATGTTCTGACATGAATTCAGAGAAATATTGCATACCTCTGCTGACATGATACCATGGTGGCAATGAATGCTATCATTAGACTGACTGAAGCCACTGCTAGCCTCAATGTACACGCCCATCTTGGTGATTCCAACAGTTTCTATCAGTGACTGATGAACTTGTCTTTTAGAAGGAACAAACATTGTGTTCATGGGATTGTCTACCATTCCTTTTCCAACAAAGTGGTTGTCAAAGATCACTGGGATGTTCAACTTCTGGAGTTCTTCTTTTGGTCCAATTCCACTAAGCATCAGCAGTTGAGGAGTCCCAATTGCCCCAGAAGACATTATCACTTCACTATGCCTATCATTTGCCAGAATAGCTTCATGCTGTTTCCCATTCTCATCTTGGAAAATAACCCCCACAGCTTTTGGTTTCTTTCCTGCAAAGGCAATTAACATTGGTTTTAGTCATTTTAAGTTACTTCCAAAACCATAAACTTTGTAGAGTTTCATGTTACATATACCTTTTGTATCAAACACAATCTTTTGGACAGTGGCATAGACCAAAACACTGAGTTTTTCATGGTTCCCTGAAGCAAGCAATTCAGCAGCTGTGTGGCGGCGGCCATAAGTGTCAAAAATGGTTCCACCAACTTTTGTTCCATAGAGATGATCATAGGTGAAGCCATTGAAAGGTGACACACCAGCGTCTAGAAGACTATCCCTCACTGCTCTTTGATAAGGTGAAAACTTTGGACGGTGAACAATTTGGTTTTCAACCCATGGATATGACCGATTCACCAGCTTGATATCCCATCCAACCTTCTTTATAAACCTGCATTCCATACAAATGTTAACAAAAAGACATTTCAGTATTGGAAATAATCTAAGTTATACTATATAAAGTCTCACATCGATTAAAAAATACCGAGTTAAAAGTTAAATACCATATATAAAGATCATAAACTCGGTGCTTATTTCCCTGTAAGAATAAATCTCTATCATTTCAGACATTGATGGCATGAAATAGTGTAAGGGACCACAAGACATTCTTTTTAAGTGTTGAAAATGAAAGATCACCATCAACTATTACCTCTTGGAAGTCAAGACCAATCAATTCTTAATGGAAGAAGGTTGTAATCATTTTCATTGACAGTTTTTTCTTAAATTTTTGTATGTGTTCTTTTTTTCTTTTTCTAATGTCGGCACAAACTTACTTTTTCTTACTATATTAATATTAACTAAACAAGCAATATCAACATCCATGTTTCTCATATAAAAGTTAGGGTTCATATCAAATTTAAAAATATACACAGTATAAGTTTATCCATGGATATTTACTTTTGTCAAACACATCCAATTATATATATATATATATATATATATATATATATTATGATCAATATATATAGGTATGAAACCTGGTACCGTAAAACAATTTGTTTTATAATGAATATAAATATACTCAAAATATAAGTCACTAGCATATTTTTCTTTTTTGATGAGATCACTAACATATTCTTAAAAAATACAAATGATTTATTAATTTATTTAATTTTTATTAAAATTCATATTTAATGTTGTTAAATCAATATAGTACTTTGTTTCTTTTTTTTTGTCCTTTAAAAATAATATTGTCTTTTTTTCTTCTACATCCATCTGGGAAGAAGTAGTTGAACTTTATTAAGTCACCGCCAAACAAATTCATTACTATTGTACCTTCTGCTCTGCTTGGAAACATCAAATCGCCAACTTTTTCAATAAAAAATTACAATTTACATTGATTTAGTTATATGCTTAGGTTACAATTTCAATTCATTTATGAGAATTTTCTTTACAAATATCATAATTTATTTTATAATATCGATTGTGACATGTTATAAAATTTAAATTTTTGATATCACAAAAATAAATAGAAAAAGTTGTATCTTAAAAATTTACATTAATGTGAAAAATCAGTGGAACATTAATTTACGGGAAGTGTTTAAATCACATCACATCATACATACATCAACTATATCTTATGTTTTTTACACAGAATAGAATAATCAAAATAATAGCATATTCCAAGAGAGATTTGAATAAAAAAATGTTTGCATTAATGAAATGTAACATCATAACCACAGTTTTATTTTATTTTCTTTTCTTTCATTGATTATTTATAAGGTGTGTTTATTGTCTTCTATTCATTATTTATAAGGTGTGTTTTTTATTACCAGACATCAAAAAGTGGTTGAACTTTATTGCACAAAATTCATTACTACTACACTTGGATATGCTGGTCCACACGAATAAAGTCAACAAGGGAGAAAAACAACAGTGAAAGAATTAAAAGAAAAAAAAATAGAGGAATAAAATCTAATTCAATTTCTTATATTTTAATTCATTATACTGTTTCTCGACGATATATCTTAAATGAAATATTTTAGATGTGAGGTTAAACTATTTCAAAATAAAATAAATAAATAAATTTAAATTTGAGAATTAGAACAAAATTATATATATATATATATATATATATATATATATATATATATATATATCCAACATTAATCATTTTAGAAAAAAAGAAAACAAGAATATATTCCACATTTTAAGTATTAATTATTCAAAGACTATTTAAAATAGACAAAATTAATGTAATATTTTGTATGCAGTGTCTTTCTTATTAAACTCTGATCCAGTAAAAAGACAACATAAAATTAATACATACAGATAATGTATATCCTACAAACCAGAACTAAATGTCACTCACATACTTCAAAAATTAATATAAAATGGTTGAAAGAAAGGGGAATTCTAATTGAAAATGAATTTGAATAGGATTGAAGAAACAATGAAGAACAGAAGAAGTTATCATACCTTGGATTTGCTCTGGTGTAGAAACCAGCATTGATGGAGCTTCCACCTCCTAAGATCCTGGCCCTAGAATTGTAGACTCCATCCTTTGAAATGAAGAATTGAGAAGCTGAAGTTGGTGAAACATCTGCTAAGGTCATGTGGAAGTTCTCAAGAAATGAAACATTAGGGTTGGTGAAGGGAACACCCCCTCTTTCAAGCATAAGAACACTGAATTTCTGAGATAGGGTTGCAGCCAGAGGACACCCTGCAGTGCCACCTCCCACTATTATGTAATCATACACATTTTTGGAGGTGGTGGTTGAAATTGATGATGATGAGAATGAACTTGCATTTCTGATAAAAGGGTAACTTTTTTCATGCCACTGCTTGTTACCTGCAAAGAAATTTGACTACTTTAATAGCATATTATCACTGCTGTAACTGTGATTTGACAAAAATTGAAAGATGTTGAACAATAAACTATAGAGAGAAAGTCCTTTTTAATTAGAAATAGAAATGTATCATATAGTGTTTTGGTTTAAGGACTTTCAAATTAAAACATTTATCTGTGATCTGATCCAAATAAAAGTAGCAGAAACCAGAACCAGACTGCATCTCTGAGATAGATTTCTGCATTCACAAATTTTTCCATGTCTGTGGGAATTTATTGATAGAAACCCAGATGCCAGGTGATAAAAAATTCAGATTTAAAAGGGCAAGAAAGAGAGAATTCAGCCTTGAAAAAGATGAAAATCCTTATCTTTAATAGAAAATTCTCCCTAGAAAGGAACAAAGATGAGACTGAATAATAATGTAAGAAATTAAGCTGAAAGGGTGGATGAAGATGTGAGTGAGTTGCAGTTAGACAAGAACCTTGAGAAGAAGGTAGAAAGTTGCAGAGCAATAGAACTTGGAACAACAAGAATTTGAGTGCACCAACTGAAGCCATGGAATCACACAGACCAGAAAAAACACAATCTTTTTTCTCTCTGAAGAAGCTGCTTCTTCTCAACCTATAAGTGGCTACCTCTCATTGGTCTTGGTTTGTGTGTGAAGATCATATAAATATGTAAAATAGAGCCTTACCCTGTTAAGATTATGGCAACAAAACATGAGTTAGTGAGAGAAATGAGTAAGAAAAAACCAAATTAGAAGTATATAACGCATAAAAGATGTCACTGAATGAGGCATTTAATGAGGAAATGAATGCAGCAGTTAGAGTCTATAGTGTTTCGCCGTTGGATTTGGCATCCTATTTTCTGATCATCACGTTCATGAGTTTGTACAAAGACAGCTCATTCACCAGCCACACTAGGATTGATTAAAGTTCCATATTTAATATGCCACCAAAAGTTTGTTATTTCTTTTCATATTTTTTCCCCTATCATATAGATACATAGATAGATGGTAGATTCAAGGCCACTTCCTGAAAATATTGTCCTTCAACCAACACTGTACTACTACACTTAGCACTCATTAATAATACTAACATAACATTCATTCTCAACATAGAAACCAAATGAAAATTACAAAACCAACAAGTATTTTGAGCAATTAATAGCAGCTTCTGGTTCTTCTTTGCATGGTTTATTTCTGATTTGACCACAACTTGATTTTCTGCATCATTGCTGATATTGTTTGGTGGTCTCATTTATCACATTGGTTAGAAGTCAAATGAAGAATCAAGGGAAGAACTAATTAATCATCCATTTTCTTGGTTTACTTGTTTGAGTAGGTTAAGAACTTGATATTAATGATATTAAGTTTCGTTTAATCTCACAAAATATTCTCATACTATACTAAGAATTTAAATTAAGAATTTAAATTTAGCTGAATTCTACAAAATCAGATTTGAAAGTAAAATTTGTATCGATTTATATATATAGTATGAATTGGTCTTGTCTATCTCGATGTGAAAATTCTGACAGAGTTATTCGAATGAAATTACTAACCCATTTGATTAAATTTTTAATCTTGATACCTGAACTTGTGCAAATGTTGCAACTGGAGTTGCAGTGTGGGAACAAAACCACCATTGTTTTAAAAAGCAAGGTTCCATTGTAGTTGAGAAGGAAGCATATATAATGTGAAGGCCACAAAAATTTTCAAAATGAGTTACATATAAGAGTGAATATATAGCAGGATATGCAACTGATATCTAAATAAATGTAAGTATCTGTAAATATCATGATTGTGGTATTGTTTTCTGTGCTTCTTTTATGACTTGCATTGTCAACTTTAGAATGAGTCCAAAATTAACCTCTAAAATATTTAACACTTGTGATGTAATGCTGTGTCTGGTTTATCAGAAAACCAGAAGAGAAAAGGAAGAAAAAATGCAAATGAAACAAAATGATATATAGAAGAAAGGATGAGATGATGCATAAGATAGAGTTGGCATTGACAATATACATGGCAGAATGCATGCACTTGATTTAATGTTGCAAGCAATGGTTTGGTTCCATTTCATTGGAGAACCGATAATCATTAATATGCACATGCAAGTATAACATTCAAATATGCATATCTTTGTTCTTCTTTTCTTTTTTTATTTTTTTCAGATTAAATTAGTAAATTCTTTTTACACCCTTTAATGTATATTTATAATTATAGGTGTAAAGGAAAGAACAAGTCAAATCAAGTTCTCTATATTTCATCTACAATAACTTATTTATTTTCTATCCAAATTGTTTGAAGAACTGAGAAAAATACTAAGCGTAAAAGAAAGAATAATAAGATAATGGAGAGAATATGAATTCCACTCTAGATTGCCAGATGAGCAAGTGTAAAAAAAAAACTATTGAATATATAATTAATTATATTTTTACATTTTTTAATTCAATTGATAATGTAAATTACATTTATAAAAAATGAAAAATACAATGATAAAGAAATTTAATAACACTTAATTGGCATATTAGCTTTTTAAGAAATTAATTACATATCAAACTAATTCATTCCAGCTAAACCTTCTTTACTTTTATATATGTAATTGACAATATTCTTGTTCTACTATTTTTTTCAATGTATATCTTTTATTATAACTAAAAACATAATGTCACGCATTATGTTGTCTAATATTCTTCCTCTAAATTACTATAATTTACATTAAAATAAAATAAAAATACATTATAACACAACAACTAAAATTATATCTTAATTTAACAACTTTCAATTAATATTTCTTTAACATGACTAGAAAAACACATACATCAGATAACAACTAGTTTTAAAAAAAGAGAAAAAAAAAGGGAGATGAATAATTAATATAACCAAAATTAGGTTATTATTGTTTGGTGCTACAAACATAATATGTTTATGACACGATCCTTTTGTAGGGATAAAATGAAAGTTGGACCATCCCATGAATGAATGACACCTACGTTGGTTGTTTCAGCCTCCCATGCTTAGTTGTCATGCCTATGTAATTTCTTCCAATATATTTATATATTAATATAAATATAAATATAAATATTAATATTAATATTAATATTAAATTGTGGGTATGCTTCGCTCTATGAAAGTGGAAGATAACCACATATATATGAGGCTTTAAATCTCCCATGGCTAGTGGGTAGGTAGGTAGGTAAGAAAATGGAAATTAATTTTAATTATATTCCCATGACTTTTTCTCTTTTCAAGCCTTAAAATTTATGACTTTTCTTCAACTTTTTCACAACCATTCCATTCAATTTCATTTGCAAATTGTTGAGCCCTAACATTGGGAGGAACCATTTCAAAAGGTTGAAGTTTTCATCCAGAATCATCCAATCATATTAAAGATGTATATATTGAGTATTAATATTTATATACATTTTACTATTGGTTAATTTGGATGCTATGATGAATAAAATGCATTTTTAAAATAAAAAGGTCTGGACTTTGATAGAAGAAAAATTACTTTTTTTGATACATCCTAATTGTGTGTCTCACTTAAAAATTAAATTATTCGTTACTCTCAAATAGATTGATTGTCTCACCAGATTTAACCCATGTAAATGTTTTTTTAATATACTTCATGGGCTTTTATTATTTTTTGAAAAGGAAATATTAAAAAATAATACAATGATTTTGGATCTTAAAAACATTGAAAGAGACTTTCAATAAAAATATAATATTTTAAATGATTTCTTTTATAAAAGTGTTATTTTTAATTTTAGAAATCTCATTTCAAAATTTATAAGTGTTAAGGTTTTTAGAACGTTGTTAACACTTGATTAATGTTTTTGGCATAGTTATATATATATATATATATATATATATATATATATATATATATATATATATATATATATATATATATATATATATATATAAATAAATATATATATATATATATATATATTTGTAT
>Ga0214544_1006161_pt1 | contig 22447 bp, 27 predicted proteins | sample CNSS3metaG_FD_160074 | JGI IMG/M metagenome (GOLD analysis project Ga0214544, IMG submission 160074) | Root nodule microbial communities from cowpea collected in UCLA plant growth center, Los Angeles, California, USA - CNSS3 | ecosystem: Host-associated > Plants > Roots > Nodule | place: USA...
TTACCAAACTTACTCAATAAATCCAATAATCACAAATCCTAATTAAATCAATCTTTAAGCACAGAAAATTCAATTAAATCCCCAAATTTAAATATTAAATGAGGGCAAAAATTTGAACTCATCACATGTAATCTTACACCTTCTTTGAAAAATAAATTGGCCACATGATTGGCATCATCGCTCTTGTGACAAGGAATCTTTGAGAACCTATCAAGCACAACAAAAACATAATCTTTTCCCCTTTTGGACCTTGGGAGACCCAAAACAAAATTCATAGAAATATTGGTCCAAGGAGAGTTAGGAACAGGTAAGGGCATAAACATCCCATGATGCATAGACTTAGATTTAGCACGCTTACAAGTGATACATTTACTACAAAAAGAATGCACATCATGTTTCATGTGAGGCCAAAAGAAATGATCATACAATATGTCTAAGGTCTTTAGAACCCCAAAATGTCCCATTAAGCCTCCTCCATGAGCTTCTTTTACAAATAATTTCCTCATTGACCCTTTAGGCACACACAACTTAGTTCCTTTGAAAAGTGTCAATACCCAATTTCGTCCGGATAACAATGATAAAAATAATAAATAAAAAAATTTAATTAAAGTTCAATTAAGAAGAATAAATAAATAATTAATAAAATAAAAAAGGGTAAAAAATATGTTTTAGTTTGAGAAAAAATAAATATCTATGTTTATTTTATTTATTATTATTATTATTATTTATTATTTATTTTATTTTTAATTTAATTTAATTTTGTTTTGTTTTATTTATTTATTGGTGCTTTTTATTTTTATTATTACTATTATTACATTACTTTTCTTTCTGTTATTATAATTCCATTTTGTTTTACGCCTCTCATTCTAGTTTAATAAAAAAAAACAACAAAAGAAAAGTAAAAAAAAAAACAACAAAAAGAAAAAAAAAGAAAAAAGAGAAAGAAAGCTAGAGGAAACGTAAGGTCTATGTTATCAGACCCATGCCTGCTATGCTATCATGGTTTTTGTATTAGGAATGACCTGTAATAGCTAGCTGGCCATGGTCATGATGGATGAAAGAGCAGGAAGCAACATTTGCTCTCAGTCTTATCCCACATTTCGAGATTGGAAGGTGCAGAGAAAAGTGAATAGAACAAATGAGAGAGTTACATAATAAAAACAGGAAGATTCATGAAAGGGGGAGGGATTTTTTTTACTACAGAGGGGAGAAGGCACTACAAATCAAAGAGGGAGAGAATGAGTCAAAATTGAAAACAGAAGCAAAGCTGTTAATGCATTAAGTTTTATTTTCACGGTAAGTGTTCTTAACTCCTTCTTATCTTATGTTACCGTGACTTGATATTGCTGTTGATGTTCATGAATGTATGAATTGAAACTTCTGTTACCATGACTTGATATTGATGTTCATGACTTGATATTGATGTTCATGAATGTATGAATTGGAGATGATTTGAGGTGTGCATAGTTACATTTGTTATTTATTTTGTTTATTCCCATCGCACCTGCGAAAAAAAAAGAACAAAACACGATTCTTTTTTTTTTTATCTGCCATTGTTAAGACATGTTCTTATTCCATATTTGCTATTGTTTGGGTGTTACTGCTACCTCATTCTCAAACCATTCACCTGTGTATTTCTTCCCTTTCCTCTCCATAATCATCATCTCCTTTCCTGCCACATTCAACACGAATTTTATCCCCCTCTTCCAGCCACATTCAACACGAATTTTATCCCCCTCTTCCAGCCCTCACTCATTTTCTTCTCCTTTCCATCTGTTGCATAAAAGCAGAACCACTCATAATTTCAATCCAATATCACTGTACTCTTTCCACCCACCAGTCTTCATTATCAGCTTCGACCATCTCCCTATTCCCTCCATTCATCCAACCTGCACAAAATAATTAAAAATAGAGAACCGCCATAACATCAGATCCACTCCCTGAACCAAACCAACCACAACTTCAACCCCCACATCAACAACCTTCATTTTCTCTTCACCTGAACCAGCATACACAATAAACAAAGCAATACAACACTCCAAACCCACCCTTCTACCTATACCATCATTCATCACCCTCAAGCCACTGATGGCGAAACACCCAAATTCCCCACAACAACCCAGCATAAGGCAGAAGGCGGGTCAGAGCTGGAGCAGAGAAACATCTTGGCCACAGGTTCCAATGTTTTTTCGCAACAGAGGAAGAAGAAAAGGTCTCACGCAAAAGAAGAAAAAAGAGCAATGTAGTCGGCTCTAGGTGTCGCCAACGAGGGCAAGCGGTGATGGCGATGTGGTTACCGTGTCTCGATCCAGATTTTGCAGGAAGAGAAGACGTTGTGGACATTGCTGTAGGAGTGCCTCACATGAGGTGAATCGAACGACGGTGTCGTTGCCGGCAACACTCGCGACGGTGGCCTACGTCGTCGTCGGTGTTGAAGGAGGAGCAGACGTGCGTCCCAAGGCCTGGAGTTGTGATGGTGGCGTCGAGAAGAAGGAGCTGCGGAGGGAATAAGCTCTAATTAGGGTTTTCTGAAAAAAAGAAAGAATAGGGCTTTGGGCCTTGGACCCTGCATTACCGCATGCACCCCTGTTTTTTATCTCATACACCTTCATGTTTATCATTTCTTTTCTTCGTGCACCTCCATTTATGACAATCTTGCACCCCCGCCTTGTTTTTTTGTTTGTTGGGCTTTTGTTGCATTATTCACTTCCTCGCGCACCTCCAAAATTACTAATCCCGCACCCCTGCACACACTTTTTACTCCTATCTTGGGCTTGATTTATATTTTACTCGCTGCACCCCATCTTTTAATACACACACTTCATTTACTTCTTACACATCCCACATGTGATACTCCTGCACCGCCATATCTTTGTCTATTGTTTTTGGGTCTGTTATTGTATTTATTTTGTGCACCCCCATTAACTACTCATGTACCCCCATATTTTTGTTTTCCACTTTTATCCTTCTTAAATAATTTCATCCTTTTATAATTTTTTTTATTATTTAAAAAAAAACAACTATATTTGAAAATTATAAAAATTAAAATATAGACAAAAAAATCAAAAAAGGTTCTCTTTCATTGTGTTTGTTCGGTCGCTCACGTCTTGTGACACTTTCTTCCAAATAATTTTAAAAAATACTAAAATATTTTTTCTTTCCCTTTTAGTGTCTGTCCGACCGCTCGCGTCGTGTGACACATATTTCCAAGTAATTCAAAAATACCAAAATAAATATGAAATTTCAAAATATAAAAACATCAACATTTTCGAACAAACTAACTTTTTAAGAACTATGTGATCCTTAATTCTCTATTGTGAGATACGTAGGAGTAAGGTTACTCCTTGTCAGGTTCACCTCCAAAAAATCAAATCATTTTCCAAATACTGTTTTTAAATATCTTTTCAAGAACTACATAACCTTGATTTCTCACTTTAAAATGAGAATACGTAGGACCAAGGTCAATCCTTGTCGGGCCCAAAAAAAAAAATTGTTTCTTTTTAGCATTTTTGTCTTATTTTTTTTTTGGGAAAATTAACATTTTGAAAACCACATCGACTTTGCATTTTTAATTAAAGGTACCGCCCTCGGGCAGGTGCGTAGGGTGCTAACACCTTCCCTATGCGTAACCGACTCCCGAACCCAAAAATTTGGTTTTTCCGCAGACTTGTCTTATTTTCATGGTTTTCCATAGTTTTTCAAAAATAACTATGGTGGCGACTCCAAATCTCTTTTAAAAACACGTTTTCTTTTTCAGTTCACCTTCCCGTCGCGGTTCTGGTTGCGACAGCTGGCGACTCCACTGAGGACATCCGAGAGTCAAACCATTTAATTAGATATGTGAACTGAATGTGGTTTTTCCCTTTTTCTTCTCTCTTTCCCCTTTCTTTTATTTGTATATTTTTGTCTATGTTTTTATTTGGATATTCTTGTCTCTATTTTAATTTGTATATATTTGTCTCTTGGACTGATTGTGTGTAAATTGTTTTGCATATTTTGTTATATATTTGTTTGGGAAATTTTCTAGTTGTTTTGCAGGTGGGGGTTTTGGGTATGCATCATTCTCCCTCCATACACACATTGTACATATCATGAGTGGGGCCCTATACCCGGGTCTGTGTAACTTAGAGTTAGAGGAGATTGTGTAGCAGTGCCACAATGGATGAACTTTCCAAGTGGTCATTGTAAGAACCCCAGCTAGAGTTTGTTTACTTCTTTGGTACTCACGCATCCTTTTGTGTACCAACTATTGTGGGAAATGCCTAGAAGTGGGCCATAGCTATAGTGACCTTGATCCTTAGGTATTAGGAAACCATCCTAGCGAGCACATGTATTTTAGCTTAAGACCATTAGCTGCCGAACCTTTGATAAGGCACAAGGGGAGACATGTGCATTACCTTAATTCTCATCTTGTTTTTCTTGCTTTATTTGAACTAGCAATGAAGTCATGCATCTATACATTCTTGCATGGCATCATTGCACGTGCATTTTGATTATTTGTTCATACATAACATGTATTTTGTCATGACATGCCATAACATTTTTTGTGATTCTAGGTCAGAAATTTTAAGGCTGTGATTGAGTTTGAAAAAAAAACAAAAGAAATTACATTGGGATTTCAAGTCGGAGGGAATTTAGGGTCGGATGCCTTGAAGAAGAAGTTACCTATCAGGGTTGTAGATAGCAATCTGAATGGTCTAAGGGAAATAATGCAACAAATAAAGACTATACAGAAGAATGCTTTCAAGAAGCGGTATGGGAACTTATTGAGGTTGTTGAATGTGGAAGTCTAAGCATCAATAGTCACCGCTTTGGCCCAATATTATGATCCGCTGCTAAGATGTTTCACCTTCCAGGATTTTTAGTTGGCACCAATAGTAGAAGAGTTCGAGCATATTTTGGGTTTGTCAGTGGAAGATAAAGTCCCTTACAAATATTCCGAGCAACATGCATCTATCTCTACGTTCGCAGGAATCTTGAAGGTACACCCTGCTGAGCTGGAGAGTGAAATGGCCTCCAAGGGCAACTCGAAGGGGATTCCCCAAGGGTATTTAGAAGGGCACTTGTGTCGTTTGGCTGAGAAAGAAATAGGGAAAACCTTCATGGATGTGTTGGCTCTCACACTATATGGAGTCATGCTCTTCCCTAACATGGAGAATTTTGTTGATCAAGCGGCCATCGATGTGTTTGTTGCTTATAAGATTCATTCAAAAAGCCCAGTCACTGCGGTTCTAGCTGATGTGTACGAGAGTTTGAATTTGTGATATGCACTCAAGAGGAATAAGATTTTATGTTATGTACCTATATTGTACGTATGGTTTATATCCCGAGTCCGCTTGGGTACAGTAAATGCTGAATGTCAGATTGGGGAATTGCCACATGGCGGTGTTGAAATTCGAGGGGGAAAAGAATGGGCCCAATTTTGTGCAAGTTTAAATGGGGGAAAGATTAGATGGTGTGTACCTGGGCTGCCCAAGTCGCATGTCATTTCTTATGGGAATTTCCCTAACGCCCTTCTGATAGGCACCAGAAGTTGTGTGAATTATAATCCTATTCTGGCTCAACGACAGTCTGGGTGTCCAATTAAGAGCTCTCCAAGTCCAGAATCTCTGGTTTCCATATGGACTTATTATGAAGAAGGAATTTCCCAAGATCTAATTCGACGAGTTTGGAGTGCTTGGGTGAGGTTCTGCGAGCATAAAAAGACCCAAGGCCATGGTTAATAGATGGGAAGATATCTTACCGACGATGGATTCTAGAAAGGGTTAATGTGATCAAGTTACCCTTCAAATCGGACTCTCCTGCTCCAGAGTGATTGAAACCTACTGAGTCTGAGGAGGTGAAAGGGCTAAATGAAGAGATGGAGAAGATGAAACTAAAAAATGCCAAATTAATTAACGAGCTTCAAAGTCTTTGACACGAGTATGTGGATCTGAGGCGTGATAATGAGGAAATGAAAAAGGCGTATGAAGGGATTCTTAGGCAACAAAGAGAAGAACGAGATCATGCTTTCAGAGTGAAACAGGATTTGGCCACAACAAGCAACACATTAAAATCAAGGGACCGAGAGAGAGATGCAACAACAACATATAAATGCCAAAGGGATCAATTGTGTGAAGAATTTAAGAGAGAGAAAACCGAAGCACTGAGACGGTTGCACAATGCCCAAATGAGAATCAGTGAGGTTGAACGACAAATGAGGGAAGTGGTGTCGACCTATGAGGTGAAGATGGACGAAGAACGTTGGCATAGAGCTGAATTGGAAAAGGAACATCAAGAGGTGATCAGTCGGATGAATGAGTACGCAGTGGAGCAGAAAATGACTATAGAACATTGGAATAGATGTTTCTCACAGCTGGCTGCCTTGGTAAATGGAGCAATTGAAGACATCCCACTATTATTAGTTGAAGCAGAGACTGCACTACCGATGTTCAATCCGCCAAGGGAGAGAGTTGGCTGCTCAAGTTGAGCCACCTCTACTTGATAAGGAGATGGTGGCGACATTTGTAAACACACTGCATTCACCATTTTATGAGCATGTGTTGGGGAACATGTCTTCCAATTTTGCTGATATCATTATCATAGGGGAAATAATAGAAATTGAGTTAAAAAGTGGAAAGATTGCATACGGCCCATTCGCGGCTGCAACTCCTAAGAAACCCAATTTTATTCCAGGAAAGAAGAAAAAAGCGGAAGTACAGGTGGCCTCAGTGATGCTTGTGTGGGAAAGTCGTGCTCCTAATAATTATCGACCACACTTGAACCAACCTCCTTATGTGGCTAATGCAGTGTTTGTTCATCAAACACGACCTCAACAACAAGGGTTTTATCAACTGTCAAATCTTTATCAACCACAACATGCTCCAAATAATGTTTGGAAAATCGAACCTAACTCGAATTTCAACAGAAACGCGGGCCAAAACTCTAATCTAAGGAGGAATCAAGAAAGGAACTTCGTTCATTTCACTCCTATTCCTATGTCATATACGAAATTGTTACCTTATCTCCTCCAAAAGCGTTTGGTGGCCATTTGTCTGATGAAGCCTGTGCAACCTCTGTTCCCCAAGAATTATGATCCAAATGTCAAATGTGATTATCACGGAGGGGGAGTTGGTCACTCTACTGAGAATTATGTGTCCCTTAAACACAAGGTGGATGCTTTAATCAACTCAGAATGGATAAAGTTCAACGAAGACAAACCCAGTATTGAGGCTAATCCCTTTTTTGGACTTGGGAACCCTTCGACAAATGCCATTGAGGTTAGAAAACACTGACTGGTGAGGGATGTGAGTGAAATTCGGAGCTCCAAGCGGTTTGTTTTTGAGACACTATTGAAATTTGGTTTGTTAAAAGGGGAATATAACCTGAGTGAAAAGTGTGGATTCCATCCGAGTGCTAAACATTCTATCGATGAATGCACCGGGTTCGAGGATGTTCTACAAAATCTTATAGACAAAAACTTTGTGCAAGTATGTCACGGGGATATGGAGGAAGAAGTATTTGCATAAGATGGTTTGAAACCCGGTGTGACTTTGCCAGAGCCATTGGTGATTCATTTCACTAGATCCACCTCTACCCCGACAATTCAAGAAAGACAATCTATTATTATCCAAGCACCATCCCCTTTTCCCTACAAAAGTGAGAAAGTTATCCCATGGAAATATGGTGCATGCGTGTTGGGTGAGGAAGAACAGGTAGGTGGCCAACCTATCAATGGTGAGCTAGTGGTGAAAAATATATCAGGCATCGGTGAAATGACGAGGAGTAGTCGAATCTTTACGCCTCCAAACTTGGTGAAAGATGGAGTTGGTAATAATGAATCAGTGAATAACAAAAAGGCTAAGGAACTTTTGAAAGGGAAGACCATCCAAACCGACGAAGGTCTAAGAAAAGACAGTGGGAAAGAAGTATCTGATGAGGAGGCTTGCGAGTTCTTGAAGTTCATACAACAAAGCGAGTATAAAGTGGTCGAACAGTTGAACCGCATGCCTGCTCGAATCTCACTTTTAGGACTACTCATGCTTTCAACCTCCCATAGAAAGTTGTTAATGAAGATACTTAGTGGAGCGCATGTGGAGCAAAATATTTCTCTGGACAGTTTTGAGGGAATTGTTAGCAATATCACTACTAACAATTACCTCACTTTTACTGATGAGGAGATACTTACTAAAAGGAGGGGACACAACAAGGCCCTCCATGTCTCTATAAAATGCTTGGATCATGTCATAGCACATGTATTAATTGACAATGGATCTTCCTTGAATGTAATGCCGAAAGCAACATTGGGAAAGCTACCGTGTGAAGGTATTCACATGAAACCAAGCACAATGATAGTGAGAGCTTTTGATGGGAGTAAAAGAGAAGTAATGGAAGAGGTAGAATTGCGAATCCAAATAGGGCCATGTGTCTTTCAAATAACTTTCCAAGTGATGGACATCCTCCTAGCATATAGCTGCTTGTTGGGTCGTCCTTGGATTCACTCAACGGGCGTGGTACCTTCAACCTTGCACCGAAAGTTAAAATATGTCATGGGTGATAAATTAGTGATTGTTTCAAGGGAGGAAGATATTTTGGTGAGTGGATACAAGCCTACTAGAGAGGATAAGAGGAGGCTGACGGAAGAAAGGAGAGAGCGCAGTATGACTCAAATCCAAGGAAAAGAATTGGGGTCAGGAAAGATTCACATCTGCGACATCAAAGATAGCTTCCATAGCGCGGGATGGATTAACACTAGTCAGATAGCAGCTGTCAAAGATGAAGATGAACCTGAAAGCTCGATTTTTGTGCAGCCTTGTGCTCCAAATGCACTACTCAATAATTGGGAGACTTTAGATCTACCCGTGATGTTTAATTTGGTTAAAATGTAATATTTTTAATTTATCCTACTGCTTTACCCGGAACTTTAGGATTCATGACTTAACGGGCTAACACCTTTTCCTTTATGCTCAGCGTGATAATCCGTTTGTGTTTGCTACCTTCATTATCTTTGTTTGTACTTTTCACTTTTGTTTGTTTATTTATCATTTTTTTATAAACTCAAATAATGCATATATGATAATGAATGTTTTGAAAATAACAATGTCGATATCCCTAATTTTGAGCACCTTGTCGATAATATGGAAGATGATTATGAAGGTGATTCGAAACCCTCCCCCGAACTAATGAGATTAGTGGAGCAAGAATCTAGGGAAATAAAACCTGACCAAGAAGATGTTGAAGTTCTCAATGTGAGTGAGGGGGATGAGAAGAAAGAAGTGAAAATTGGCACTAGTATGAAGAAAGAAGTGAAAGAAGAATTGTGTATGTTGCTAAAGGAATTTAGGGATGTGTTCGCTTGGTCGTATAATGATATGCCTGGTTTAGATACTGATATAGTACAACATAAGCTTCCACTCAAGCCGGAATGTCCTTTAGTCAGACAAAAGCTAAGAAGGATGAAACTAGAAATGTCATTAAAGATTAAAGAAGAAGTGCAAAAGCAATTCGACGCTGGATTTTTAGCTGTGGCAAAATACCCTCAATGGGTGGCAAATATTGCACCAGTGCTCAAGAAGGATGGGAAGGTTCGGATGTGCGTTGACTATCGAGATTTGAACCGTGCGAGTCCAAAAGACAACTTCCCATTACCGCACATCGATACATTAGTGGATAATACAACCAAGTTCTCACTATTTTCGTTTATGGATGGCTTCTCGGGATATAATCAGATTAAGATGGCACCTGAAGATATGGAAAAGACCACGTTTATCACATTGTGGGGAACATTTTGCTATAAGGTGATGTCTTTCGGGCTTAAGAATGTTGTGGCAACCTATCAAAGGGCCATGGTGGCACTTTTTCATGATATGATGCATAAAGAAATCGAGGTTTATGTAGATGACATGATCGCCAAGTCTGAGTCAGAAGAAGAACACATCATCAACCTAAGGAAATTGTTTGAGAGATTGAGGAAGTTTAAACTTAAACTAAACCCAGCTAAATGCACATTCAGTGTGAAATATGGAAAGTTGTTGGGTTTTGTTGTCAGTCAAAAGGGGATAGAAGTCGATCTCGACAAGATGCGTGCGATAATCGAAATGCTTGCTCCTAGTACGGAAAAGGAGGTGCGAGGTTTCTTGGGCAGACTGAACTACATTGCTAGGTTCATCTCCCAGTTAACCACCACTTGTGAACCAATATTCAAGCTATTGCGTAAAAATTAGGTTGTTGAGTGGAATATAGACTGTTAGGTTGCTTTTGACAAAATTAAACAATATCTACAAGATCCTCTTGTGTTACGCCCACCTGAACCGGGGAAGCCACTCATTATGTATTTGACTGTACTCGATGAGTCAATGGGTTGTGTGTTGGGTCAACATGACGAAACTGGAAAAAGAGAGCATGCCATATACTACCTAAGCAAGAAGTTCACAAAATGTGAGCAACGATATTCATTTTTAGAGCGAACTTGTTGCGCATTGGCATGGGCTGCCCATCGTCTAAGACAATACATGTTGAGTCATTCTACCTGGTTGATATCCAAGACTCACCCTATCAAGTATATTTTTGAAAAACTCGCTCTCACTGGAAGGATAGCCCGGTGGCAAATGTTATTGTCAGAATACGACATTGTGTATGTCACTTAGAAGTCCATCAAGGGTAGTGCTTTGGCTGAATATTTGGCCCAACAATCCGTTAACGATTACCAGTTGATGCAACCCAAATTTCTCGATGAGGACGTCATGGGCTTGTTTGAAGATGATCAAGAAGATCAGAACATAAAGACATGGACATTATTATTTGATAGAGCTTCTAACGTCATCGGACATGATATAGGGGCAATACTAATATCTCCGAAAAATCAATACATTCCGATGACGACAAGGTTGTGTTTTAATTGCACAAACAATATCGCTGAATATGAAGCATGCGCTATAGGCATCAAAGCCGTAATTGAATCAAAGGCAAAATGTTTGAATGTGTATGGAGATTTAACGTTGGTTATCCATCAAATAAGGGGAGAATGGGAGACTAGGGATCATAAGTTGATTCCCTATAGAGCTTATATCATGGAACTGGTGGAGTATTTTGATTTCATCGAATTCCACCACATTTTGCGAGAGGATAACCAATTGGCAGATGCCTTAGCTACCTTATCATCGATGCTCGAGATTAATCAGGATGAGGTAATGCTGATGATCCAAATGAAGAGCCATGAAGAACCAACATATTGCCATTTCATCGAAGAAGAGTTAGATGGTAAGTCGTGGTATTTTGATATTAAACACTATCAAAAAACCAAAGAATGTGAGCACAAGCAAGCTTGAAGCAAAGAATTAATAAAGCCATGTGCATGAAGATCTTAAGTGTTTGATGAAGATTGATGAAGATCCATTTGAAGATTATGTTTTTAGTGTGTTAAATCTGTATATAATGTGTTAAATGTAATGTGTTAGTGTTATACATTGTTGATAGGCTATATGACATAGGTTAGATGTCTTGTGTGCCTTAGTGTGTCTCTTTTAATATGTTAAAATAGGTTTTAATAGGTTAAAAGGCTTGCTGTATATAGTTTTTGGTGTGAATGCATTCAGTTAGTTGAATTATTTTTCAATCGACTAATTTCACTTAAGTCAGGTGAAATCAGCTGATTGTACGGAAAATTCAATCGACTGTTTTCACTTAAACCAAAACTATATAAGCTGTGTTTTCGCAAACATAGGTGCGAATCTGAGTTTTTCAGAACGACATCGTGTCATTCATCTCTGGGAAGCGTTCTCTCTGCAATACACAACTGCAACCCGTGTTTGAAGATCTTGGTTGATCTTGGAGGCATTTTGACTTGTGAGTAGCTTGAAGAACACATGTATGGTGTGCTAGGGACAACCACCATCAGGTTTGGATGTTCTTGTGCCTCTGGATGGTTTGCCTGATGTGATTTCAGGTCTACAAGTGTGATTCTTGTAGGTTGTAGTTCTAGATTTTTGTGTGAGTCAAAAATATTGTGTGCTTTGTGTTCAAAACTATAACCTTGGTGTTTGATTTGTAAAACTTTTGAATATAGTGGAAACCAGGCTCAGTTTGTCTTGGAAAACTGGATGTAGCGCTGTGATTGAGTGAACCAGTATAAAAACAGTTGTGCATTCTTCTTTCCCTCATCTCACTCTCTTTGAAACTCTTTAAAAACTCAAGAAAACCAAGCAATTTGATCTTTGGTGTGATTTAATGCGTTCTTATGTAATCTGAAGCTTTGTACTTGTTATAAATATTGATTTGAACGTGTCTTGCCTGTAAAAGATTGTTGTTTGAGTTGAATTCACGAATTCTGTATTTTGCATAATTCTCCAGTATTTTAGTCGACTGATTTGTCTTTTTAATCGACTGTTTCATAGCATCAAGAACAATTTAGTCTGCTGTTTTATATTTTAATCGATTGAAAGTGTATTGGTCTGCTGCATTTACATCTAAACTTTCCAGTCCGTTAGATTCAATTGAAAAGAGATTTAAGCTTTCAGAAAAGTTTTATAAAGCCAATTCAACCCCTCTTCTTGGCTAAACTCACCATTTCAAAACTAACAATTGGTATCAGAGCAAGGTTCTTGAAAGGTATTGAAGTTTGATAAAAAATCTTTTGAAATGGCTGAAAGTAAACTCCCTTTTGCTGAAGGTGCCTCTATTCATAGACCACCTATGTTTTATGGCCTAAACTATCAGTTTTGGAAAATAACGATGCAAATTTTCATTGAATCTATAGACAAAGGAATTTGGGATGCAATAGTTAATGGACCATATACTCCTAAATGTGTTTTTGAAAATAAGCAGGTGGACAAGCCTTGGAGTGAATGGACTGATGAAGAAATGAGGAGAGCTCAATATGATTGCAATGCCAAAAATATCATCACTTCATCTTTGAGCATGGATGAGTTTTTTAGGGTATCCCAATGTAAGAATGCAAAGGAAATGTGGGATGTCCTAGAGGTTACACATGAAGGAACAAGTGAAGTGGAGAGAACAAGGAAGCATGCCTTGATTCAAGAGTATGAGCTTTTCAAGATGCAAAATGGAGAGTCCATAGATGAAGTGCAAAAGAGGTTCACTCACATAGTCAACCATGTCATGGTTCTAGGCAAAGAATTTGACAAAGAGGAGCTAAACATCAAAGTGCTTAAGTGTCTTGATAGAAATTAGCAACCAAGAGTGACTGCCATATCTGAATCTAAGGATTTATCTATCATCACAACAGCTGCACTGTTTGGTAAGCTTAGAGAGCATGCGATTGAAATGCAAAGGCTAAGTGAGCTTGAAACAAGTGAGAAAAAGGTAAAACTCATAGCCTCGAAGGCTAGTTCTAAGAAGAGTGATGAAACCGAGGAAGAGGTTGCTGAATCTAGTGACAATGAGAACTTAAATCTACTAGTAAAGAAGTTTGGAAAGTATCTCAAGAGGAAAGGCAACAAAGGTAATCAAAGGAGGTACAATTCTAAACAAAATGATTAAAGTAATTCTTCTAAATTCTCATGTTATAATTGTGGAAAACAAGGACATATCAAGATTGAATGTCCTAATGTTAATAAAGAGAAGGAGAAGGTTGATGATAGGAAAAAGGAGAAAAAGGGCAAGGAAAGACGTGCTTACATAGCTTGGGAGGACAATGATGATTCAACAAGTACTTCATCTCAAGAAGAAAGTGAGGAAGCAAATCTATGCCTCATGGCCGGATATGAATCATCCTCATCAAGCCAAGTAAGTTCCTTGTCATCCAAAGATAAGAATGACTATTACCAATTGTTGCATGACTTTGAAGAGTTGAATAGTGAGGCAAACAAAATTGTTGTCATGAACAATCGGCTAAAAGGATTAAATATCTGGCTAAAAAACAGAGTTAGCCAACTAGAATCAGAAACAATTGACTTAAAAACTGATTTCGAACATTTGGAAATGATTTACAGTAATTCAGTCGATTGCTCTGAAAAATAGCTGGCTATAAAACCTTGTGAAAACTGCACTACTTTGAAAAATCAAGTGAAATATCTTTTGAAAACATGTGCAAAGTTCACAAGAGGAAAAGCAAACTTCGAAGCTGTTCTTGGCTCTCAAAATTGTGTTTTTGGAAAGGGTGGACTTGGTTATACACCTATCCATGAAAAGAAAGCCAAGAAGTTCTCTAGTTTCTTTTCCAAGAGTGAGCCAAATGCTATGCCCTTCATTTCTTGCAACTACTGTATGAAGAAAGGTCATATTCTTAAGAATTGTCATGTTAGAAAGTATGATGTACCTAAAGGATTTATGAAATGGATCCCAAAAGGGTCTAGAAAGGCATAACCATGTTGGACCCAAACTATCAAAGGGTACCATGTAATACTATGTTGTTTTGCAGGTCATAAAACAAGAAAAGAAAGATCTATGGTACCTAGATAGTGGCTGCTCAAGGCATATGACAGGAGATAAGACCAAATTTGCAAAGTTAGAATTGAAAGAAGAAGGATTTGTAACCTATGGAGACAACAACAAAGGAAGAATCCTTGGAAATGGAGTCATAGGCAATGGATCCTCCTTCAACATCAAGAATGTGCTGCTGGTAGAAGGGCTCTAACATAATTTGATAAGTATAAGTCAATTATGTGACAAAGGCTTTAAAGTGATGTTTGAACCAAATAATTGCTTGATATATGATGCACATGGTAGTATTGTTTTGATAGGAAAGAGAGTCAACAATATATATCTACTTGATCTGCATCATGCATCATTTAGCATCCACTGTTTGCTTACAAAAGAGGATGACACTTGGTTATGGCGTAGGAGACTTTGTCACATACATATACAGCATTTTAATCGGCTAAACAAAAAATAGCTGGTTGAAGGTCTACCAAAACTCAAATTTGAGAAGGATAGATTATGTGAAGCTTGTCAAAAAGGAAAACAGACTAAGGTCTCTTTCAAACCCAAAAATGTTGTTTCAACTAAAAGACTTTTAGAGATGGTTCACATGGATCTATTTGGTCTATCTCGAACCATGAGCCTTGGTGGCAATCTTTATGCATTAGTCATAGTAGATGATTTCTCTAGGTACACATGGACTTTGCTCTTAGCTGCCAAAAATGACATTTTTCATGCTTTTAAAAGACTTGCTAAGTTGCTTGAAAATGAAAAGAGTTCCAAGATAGTGTCTATTCGAAGTGATCATGGTGGAGAATTTCAAAATGAAAAGTTTGAACACTTTTGTGAAAAGCATGGCATTAAACATAATTTCTCTGCACCAAGAACCCCACAACAAAATGGTGTTGTTGAAAGGAAAAACAGATCACTTGAGGAACTAGCTAGAACTATGTTAAATGAGAATTCACTACCTAAGTACTTTTGGGATAATGCAGTCAACACTGCTTGCTATGTTTTAAATAGAGTGTTGATTAGGCCAATTTTGAAGAAAACACCCTATGAACTTTTCAAAGGGAGGAGGCCTGTTTTAAGTCACCTAAAAGTATTTGGATGTAAGTGTTTCATTTTAAACAATGGCAAAGAAAGTCTTGGCAAGTTTGATGCAAAAGCGGATGAAGGTGTTTTTCTAGGCTATGCTACACAAAGTCATGCATATAGAGTCTATAATAAGAGATTGATGACTGTTGAAGAGTCTATGCATGTTGTATTTGATGAAACTAACCCAAAATTGCAAGATCATGTGCCTAAGATTGCAGATGAAGAAGAAACAACACTGAAAAAGAAATCTGCTGAAGAATTGGAATCTGTTGCAGGAAATCAGTCAGCTGAAAAGGAAATTCAGTCGACTGAAAAAGCTGCAGACAACAATTTACCCAAGGAGTGGATTGAACCCAAAGGATTATCAAAGGACAACATAATTAGTGACATAGAACAAGGAGTATCCACTAGACGCAAGCTTGCATTCTTTCAACATGTTGCATTTGTTTCTCAAATTGAACCTAAGAATGTGAATGATGCATTGTGTAATAGTAATTGGGTTATTATTATGCAAGATGAACTTAATCAATTCACTAGGAATGATGTGTGGTCTCTTGTTCCTAAAATGGATGCAATGAATGTGATTGGTACAAAATGGGTGTTCAAGAATAAAATGGATGAAAGTGGTAATATAGTTAGGAATAAGGCTAGGCTAGTTGCTAAAGGTTATAATCAAGAGGAAGGCATTGATTTTGATGAAACATATGCACTTGTGGCTAGGCTAGAAGCTGTGAGGTTATTGTTAGCATATGCATGCATGTGTAATTTCAAACTTTCTTAAATGGATGTGAAAAGTGCATTCTTGAATGGTTTCTTAAATGAGGAAGTGTATGTATCACAACCTCCTGGCTTTGAAGATCACCTCTATCCTAATCATGTTTTCAAATTGAAAAAGGCTTTATATGGTTTGAAACAAGCACGATGACAATGATATGAGAGGTTAAGAAACTTTCTTTTATCTAAAGGATATGCTAGAGGTTCTGTTGATAAAACACTTTTCATTAGAAAGCATGCAAGTGATGTAATACTTGTTCAAGTATATGTAGATGATATAATCTTTGGATCAAATAATAATTCCATGTGTGAAGAGTTTGTTGCAGCTATGCAGGGAGAATTTGAGATGTCTATGATGGGTGAGCTAACCTACTTCCTAGGGCTGCAAGTGAAGCAACTCAAGCATGGGACATTTTTAAGCCAGTCAACATATTGTTTTGATCTACTGAAAAAGTTCAAAATGGAGGATTGCAAAGAGACTGCCACTCCAATTGCTACAAACTGCCTTATGGATGCAGATGAGGCTAGAAACCAAGTTGATTCAACCAAATATAGAGGGCTAATTGGTTCCTTGCTATATCTAACTGCTAGTAGGCTGAATATACAATTTGGTGTTTGCTTGTGAGCTAGGTTTCAATCCAATCCAAAGGAATCACACTTCAAAGCTGTAAAACGGATTCCCAAGTATCTGAAAGGGACAACTAATGTTGGATTATGGTATCCTAATGAATCTAACATTGTTCTTAGTGGTTTTTCAGATTCTGACTATGCAAGGTGCAAATTGGATAGGAAAAGCAGAAGTGGCACATGCCATCTACTTGGATCAAGCCTAATCTCATGGAATAGCAAGAAGCAAGCTTGTGTAGCACTCTCTACAGCTGAGGCTGAGTACATAGCAGCTGGACATGCATGTGCTCAAAGCATATGGTTGAAGCATCAACTTATGGATTATGGTGTAAAGCTAGAGAAGGTACCTCTTTATTGTGATAATACAAGTGCAATCAATCTAACTAAGAATCCAATCCAGCATTCTAAAACTAAACACATTGAAATCAGGCATCAATTCATAAGAGATTATATTTAAAAAGGTGATATTGAAATCATGTTTATGAAAATTGAAAATCAATTGGCGAATTTATTCACTAAACCACTTGCACGTGATAGATTCAATAAGCTTATAACTGAATTAGGTGTTCTTGACATGAAGAATATATGTTGATATCTGTTTGGATTGTTAATCTTATTAGATTATGTGTGTGCTGCATTTAAAATGACAAAAATCTGCATAATTTGAAAACTGCCAGAATTTCAGTCAGCTAAATCTGCAATTTCAACACATAGATTTCATTTAAAATGTCAAAATCTGCATAATTTGTGTTCTGGAACTGTTTCAATCTGCTAAATCTCACAAAATAGCACATATATTTGATTCAAATTGGTCTGGTGTGTATTTCGTGAAATCTGAAATTTTTAGTTAGCTAAAACTGCAAATTTAACACATAGATTTCACTTAAAACTGCCACTGCACCAAAAATCAGTTTACTGGTACATTTTTAGTCGACTAACTCTGTATTTTTATGTGTTAAAATCACTTATGCTGATATGGAATTGCTTGAATTGATTTTAATTGATTGACCCAGTCAAAGTATGCATCACATGACCATTTTTGGACTGTAGGAGCAGTTGTAACAGCTATTACATCAGCTAAAATTAACTTTTCAGATTGCATTGACCATAAAGTGCTTTAATTACATGATTTCCAATGTGCATGCATTAGATGTGAACTATTTGTGAGTGGATTGATCATAAAACGCATGGGAAACATATCACTGCATTTCTGATTCAGATTCCCTCACATTTAATTGTTGTGATTTCCTTTACTGCATTGAAAAACTGAAAATCTGCACAATTCAATTGACTGATTTTGAAAATCAACATGCTGATTCTATAAATACTTACATAAGCATCATGCATTGGCATTATCATTTGCTAGTAAGAGCCAAACCTACATTTCGCCATGCCTAGAAGATCACGAGCTGCCCTCTCAGATGATGAAAGCTCCACCCCACCTACTACATCCTCTCCAAATGCAATGAATCAAGGAAGGCTTGAGATATGATTTGAAGGCCATGAAGACAGAATTCAAACCTTCTTGATTAAGATCAATAGGAAGAAAATCATCCTTCCTAAGGTGATTCGTATGTCATGGCTAAGGGTAGAAAACTTTGGCAACCTTGAGCAACATCTCAAAGCTCAAAAATTGAAGACTTTCCTTGAGCTTTCGGGTAAGGTGTATCCGAATTTGGTGAAGGTGTTCTATGCCAACCTCAAGTTCAGCAATGGTGTTCTCAAATCAAATGTCAAAGGTGTGGAAATGGAAATCACTAGGCAAACATGGAAGGATGTGGCTGGCCTAAGGCAAAGAGGTGTGCAAGTCCGCAAAGGTGAAACTAGTGCAGTGGATGAGTTCAACAAGGTGCACTACTTCAACCAATGTGTGAGAAATCAAGGTGAGCAAGTTAGAAATTTCCGTGTGGGAAGGCTTCGTGTGGAGGAAAGGTTGCTAGCCATGGTGGTGACCAAAATCATCATGCCTAGGGGGAGCAACCATGCTACCTTGAATGAAGGTGATCTAGTGGTGATGTAGTGCATTCAAAATGGTGTGATGGTGGATTGGACATACACAATCCGTGACCATATGATGAAGGCAAAAAGGCTCACGGATTTCAAGCTTCCATATGTGGTGCTCATCTCCAAGTTCATTGAGCATTTTGGTGTGGATGTGGAAGGAGAGCTTGAGGAGTCTACTAGCCTTCTCAATCATGTTTCAACACTGAATATACACAAGATGGGATTCACCAAGGAAGCCAACACTTGGATAGTTGAAGGATATCAAGGTGCAAACATTGAAGTTGGAGCAAATGACCATGAAGCGGACACTAGTGGAGGAAATCAAGAGGAAGATGAACCTCAGCCAATGGCAATTGAGCTATACAACCCTTTTGAGAATACTGGACCTACATACTCCCAATTTGAGAGAATGGTTCTCAATCAACTTCAAGACCTCAACATGGTACAAAATGCACATCACATGTACTGCACAACAAGGTTTCAAGACTTGGATGACCAACTCCATAATGTTCATGACCTCTTATCCAATGTCTACAACAAAGACAACCCTAGGAATGAGTGAAGGGGATGGCTCATAGGTCATGCATTGCATTTTCATGTTGCATTTTGTGTGTTTGTTATCTGTTCCAGTATTTTAATTGGCTATTTTCTCATTTTAGTCGGCTGATTATATCAGTTTTTAGCTTCATGATGTTCTGTAATATCTATTTCTGTTTTGGTGTGTTTGTATTCGCACCAGTTGCCCTGGTACACCCCTATGTTAATGCTTTAATGAAAATTTTTATCTTTCCAAATTGATCTATGCATTTACTTTCATTTGATGAATCCAAAGGGGGAGAAAAATGAGTGAAAATTAAGTAAAATTGTGTTAAAATTGGAAAACCTGAAATAAATCTGTTGTAATCATATAATACTGCAAACTTAATCAAAAATCTGAAGTTAAATCATATTATTAATGATAGGGGGAGCATATGCATATGTGATATGTATGTATGCTTGTGTGCTTTTGCTTGGTTGTATATTTGGAATATTTGTATCTTGTATGCAAAAGCTTTTTCAGGTTTCTCTATGGATCTTAGCTCATCAATTCAGCTAGAGGATGTTGGCTTCATCAATTCAGGGGGAGATTGTTGGCACAAGCAAGCTTGAAGCAAAGAATTGATAAAGCCATGTGCATGAAGATCTTAAGTGTTTGATGAAGATTGATGAAGATCCATTTGAAGATTATGTTTTTGATGTGTTAAATCTGTATATAACATGTTAAATGTAATGTGTTAGTGTTATACATTATTGATAGGCTATATGACATAGGTTAGATGTCTTGTGTGCCTTAGTGTGTCTCTTTTAATCTGTTAAAATAGGTTTTAACAGGTTAAAAGGCTTGTTGTATATAGTTTCTGGTATGAATGCATTCAGTCAGTTGAATTATTTTTCAATCGATTGATTTCACTTAAGTCAGGTGAAATCAGCTGACTCTACGAAAAATTCAATCGACTGTTTTTACTTAAACCAAAACTATATAAGGTGTGTTTTCGCGAGCAGAGGTGCGAATATGAGTTTTTCTGAACGAAATCGTGTCATTCATCTCCGGGAAGCGTTCTCTCTCTGCAATACACAACTGCAACTCGTGTTTGAAGATCTTGGTTGATCTTGGAGGCATTTTGGCTTGTGAGTAGCTTGAAGAACACATGTATAGTGTGCTAGGGACAACCACCATCAGGTTTGGATGTTCTTGTGCCTCTGGATGGTTTGCCTGATGTGATTTCAGGTCTGCAAGTGTGATTCTTGTAGGTTGTAGTTCTAGATTTTTGTGTGAGTCAAAAATCTTGTGTGCTTTGTGTTCAAAAGTGTAACCTTGGTGTTTGATTTGTAAAACTTTTGAATATAGTGGAAATCAGGTTCAGGTTGTCCTGGAAAACTGGATGTAGCTCTGTGATTGAGTGAACCAGTATAAAAACAGTTGTGCATTCTTCTTTCCCTCATCTCACTCTCTTTGAAACTCTTTAAAAACTCAAGAAAACCAAGCAATTTGATCTTTGGTGTGATTTAATGCGTTCTTGTGTAATCTGAAGCTTTGTACTTGTTATAAATATTGATTGGAACGTGTCTTGCATGTAAAAGATTGTTGTTTGAGTTGAATTCGCGAATTTTGTATTTTGCATAATTCTCTAGTATTTTAGTCGACTGATTTGTCTTTTTAATCAACTATTTCAAAGCATCAAGAACAATTTAGTCTGTTGTTTTATATTTTAATCGACTGAAAGTGTACTGGTCTACTGCATTTACATCCAAACTTTCCAGTCCGTTAGATTCAATTGAAAAAAGATTTAAGCTTTCGAAAAAGTTTTATAAAGCCACTTCAACCCCCCTTCTTGGCTAAACTCACCATTTCAAAACTAACAGAGAATACCCCGAAGAAACATCTGAGTATGATAAAAGGACACTAAGAAGGTTGGCTGCAAATTTTATCCTAAGCGGGGATGTGTTGTACAAGAGAAATCATGATATGGTTCTCCTTCGATGCATGGATGCAAAAGAGGCCGAGTCAAAATTAGAGGAAGTTCATGACGGAACTTTTGGCACACACATGAATGGACACTCGATGGCTAGAAAGATCTTGAGAGCTGGTTACTTTTGGTTAACTATGGAGAATTACTGTTGCACACACATGAGAAAGTGCGAGAAATGTTAGAAGTATGCAAATAATATTAATATGGCGCCCACTACTTTAAATGTAATGTCTACCCCATGGTCGTTTTCAATGTGGGTGATAGATGTCATCGGAGCTATAGAGCCAAAAGCCTCAAACGGACATCGCTTCATACTAGTTGTAATTGATTATTTCACTAAATGGGTAGAAGCTGCTTCGTACACCAGTGTGACTAGGAAAGTTGTGACTAAATTCATAAAAAGAGAGTTGATTTGTAGGTACGAATTGCCTAGTAAGATAATCACTGATGATGTCACCAATCTAAACAATCAAATGATGACTGAGTTGTGTGAAGGATTTAAAATTCAACATCATAATTCTTCTCCATATCGTCCAAAGATGAATGGGGCAGTCGAGGCTGCTAATAAGAATATCAAGAAAATTGTACAGAAAATGGTGGTCGTATAAAGACTGACACAAGATGCTTCCCTTTGTTTTGCATGGGTATCGCACCTCAGTACGTACATCAACTGGGGCAACATCTTTTTCTCTAGTGTACGGAGTGGAGGCAGTACTACCCTTCGAACTAGAAATCCTATCCTTACGAGTGTTAATGAAGATCCAATTGGAAGAGGCAGAATGGTTTCAGGACCGATTTGACCAGCTGAATCTTATTGAGGAAAAAAGACTAGCAATGATGTGTCATGGACAATTATACCAAAGAAGGATGAAAAAAGCATTCGACAAGAGGGTGCGCCCTAGAGAGTTCCATGAAGGCGAACTAGTCTTGGAAAAGATCTTACCTATACAAAATGATGAAGGATCGTCTCGGATTTGGGGGTGGAAATTCGTCTAATACGAAAAAATGGGTATGAACCCTAGAACGAATGGGGAAAATGGAGGATGTCGATTTGGGGGTTTTCGGAATGGGAGGAATTC
>Ga0214544_1006170_pt1 | contig 22415 bp, 12 predicted proteins | sample CNSS3metaG_FD_160074 | JGI IMG/M metagenome (GOLD analysis project Ga0214544, IMG submission 160074) | Root nodule microbial communities from cowpea collected in UCLA plant growth center, Los Angeles, California, USA - CNSS3 | ecosystem: Host-associated > Plants > Roots > Nodule | place: USA...
TTTTGGATGCATATTCAGGATATAACCAAATCCCCATGGCCGCATCAGACATGCACAAAACCGCCTTCATCACGGACGATGCCAACTACTTCTATAGGGTCATGCCCTTTGGTCTCAAAAACGCTAGAGCAACTTACCAACGACTAATGGACAAGGTGTTCAGCCACCTAATGGGACACTATGTCGAAGTATACGTCGACGATATGGTTGTCAAGTCCCCAAGTCATCACCAACATGCTGAAGACCTGTCAGCAGTTTTCTCTGCGCTACGCCAATACAACCTTCGGCTAAACCCCGACAAATGTGTATTCGGCGTTGACCGGGGTAAATTCCTTGGTTTTATGTTAACTCAACGCGGCATAGAGGCCAACCCTGAAAAATGCAAGGTTATCATCAAAATGCGCAGCCCTACTACTATTAAGGAGGTCCAACGTCTCATTGGCCGTCTCATAGCCATTTCCCGTTTCCTATCCAAACTAGCCGAACAAACCCAACCCATAATCCAACTCCTAAAGAAATCCACCTGGTTCACGTGGACTGATGATTGTGAACAAATATTTCAAAAACTAAAAACAAACCTAACCTCCCCACCTATCCTCCACAAGCCGGACACCCATCAACCCCTGCTTGTATCCATCACAGCCACCGAATATACTGTCAGCGCCGCACTTGTCCACGAAATAGAAGGCACACAGCATCTTGTGTATTTTGTGAGCAGAACGTTGCAAGATCCTGAAACCAGATATCAAATGGTAGAAAAGCTGGCCCTATCTTTGGTCCACGCGGCACGCCGCCTACGCCCATATTTCTAAAACCACACCATAACCGTTAAGACCGACTACCCAATCCAAAAAATATTACAAAAACCAGATCTAGTCGGACGCATGTCATCATGGGCCGTGGAACTATCAGAATTCAACATCCGCTATGAACCCCACGGCCCCATCAAAGCCCAGTGTCTCTTAGACTTCGTCAACGACCTACAACAAACACCCATACAGGACCAGTGGACGCTTCATGTAGATGGTTCCTCAAATCCAAGGGGTGACGGCATCGGCATTGTCTTAGAAGGACCCAACAACATCCTCATTGAAATATCCCTTCACTTTGCTTTCAAAACGTCAAATAACCAAGCCGAATACGAAGCCATCCTCGCCGGCCTTTCCCTAGCCCGCGAGGTAGGCGTCAAGAGATTAACGTGCAAAACTGACTCCAAACTTACTGTAGGTCATCTAAATGACGAGTTCCAGATCAAAGACCCCATCCTTCTACAGTATTACCATCTGGTCCGTGCAGTCATTCAATCCACCTTCGAACAAGTCCGTGTCGAACACATCCCAAGAACCGACAACGTTAGGGCCGATATCCTTACTACAGCAAACACTATCCACACCTTCCATCGCACACACTTGTCAAAACTTAACCCACACCCCAGCTAACAAGGTCACCCCCTCCCAAAGCCAAAAATGGACCACCCCCTACATCCAATACCTCAAAACCGGCAACCCCCCCTAGACGCGGACAAAACTTGGCTGGCTAAGGCCGCTAGGTACACCATGATAGGCGATGACCTCTACAAACGCGGATATGGCCAACCCCTCCTTAAATGTGTCACGGCAGAGCAAGCCCAATATATTATCAAAGAGCTACACGAAGGTATTTGTGGTTATCATTCTGGCGCACGCACCATGGCTACTAGAGTTCTTAGAGCCGGATATTTCTAGCCGACCATAGAAGTAGACTGCCAGGATTATGTCAGGAAATGCAAACCATGTCAGAAACATGGCAACCTTATTCACCAGAAACAAGAACAACTACACCACATACTATCCCCATGGCCATTCGCTAAGTGGGGAATAGACATTCTCGGCCCCTTTTCACCCGGCAAAGGGCAGGTAAAATTCGTAATTGTAGCCGTCGATTATTTCACTAAATGGATAGAAGCCAAGCCACTAACTACTATCACGGCCCAGCAAGTTCAACAATTTGTGTGGAATGACATTATATGCAGATATGGTGTGCCACATACCATCATCACAGACAATGGCCGACAATTTATTGGCAAGGAGTTAGCCAAATTCTACACTGGCCTAGGCATCAAGCACATCACAAGCTCTGTAGAACACCCACAAACCAATGGCCAAGCAGAGGCGACGAATAAAGTTATCCTCGTGGAGCTGCGTAAGAGATTGGATACCGCCAAGGGTCGATGGCCTGAAGAATTAATAGAAGTACTATGGGCCTACAGATGCACCCCTCAATCATCAACAAACGAATCCCCATTCAGTCTAGTCTACGGCGCAGACGCCATGATACCAGTAGAAATTGGCGAGCCATCCCTGCGCCGAGAACTGTACGACCCGAACCACAATCACCAAAACATGGCCTTGCATCTCGACCTTCTACCCGAACTCAGAGAAAAAGCCCAGATACGCAACTTAGCTACCAAACAGCGAGCTGCCAGGAAATATAATGCAAATCTATGTCCACGATTGTTCGTCATCGGGGACCTAGTATGGAGAATAGCCAGCAGTGCTAGAAAGAAGGATGGCAAGTTCTCCGCCAATTGGGATGGCCCGTACCGCATACGCGAAGATGTAGAAGGAGGAGCTTATCGCCTAGAACACTTATCTGGGGAAGAAATTCCCAACACCTGGAATGTATCCCACCTCAAGTTCTACTTCAGCTGAATGTACATTGTAATCGAACTGATACTTGTAACCCCGGGTGTACTCTTTTTCCTCACCTGGTCTTTTTTCCCTAAGGAGGGTTTTGGCCAGGGAGGTTTTAACGAGGCACCCCTATTCAATAAATAAAAAGAAGGGTTCCCAACCATACGACTTTCTCATGTGTTTTCTTTCACATTCGTTTAAGTTCCCCATCCTTACCCCAAGTAAGCGGCTTGGGTCGAACACCCCTATATTATGATTAATTCATTTAAGTTCCCCACCCTTACTCCAAGTAAGCGGCCTGGGTCGAACACCCCTATATTATGATTAATTCGTTAAGTTCCCCACCCTTACCCCAAGTAAGCGGCCTGGGTCGAACACCCCTATATTATGATTAATTCATTTAAGTTCCCCACCCTTACCCCAAGTAAGCGACTTGGGTCGAACACCCCTATATTATGATTAATTCGTTTTTCCCACCCTTACCCCAAGTAAGCGGCCTGGGTCGAACACCCCTATATTATAATTAATTCGTTTAAGTTCCCCACCCTTACTCCAAGTAAGCGGCCTGGGTCGAACACCCTTATATTATGATTAATTCATTTAAGTTCCCCACCCTTACCCCAAGTAAGCGGCCTGGGTCGAACACCCCGATATTATGATTAATTCGTTTAAGTTCCCCACCTTTTCCCCAAGTAAGCAGCCTGGGTCGAACACTCCTATATTATGATTAATTCGTTTAAGTTCCCCACCCTTGCCCCAAGTAAGCGGCCTGGATCGAACACCCTTAACATATAACTTATCGCGACGCACATACACCACATATTATCACAACTCGGCATACACAATAACACACAGAACGTTAATCGCATTAAACATAAACGCAAAGTATACCAACGTAACACAATGTACCGGTTATTACAGACATAAGCTCAAATATGTTCAGAACAATAAAAGTTAAGGTCCTATTCGGCCGCGTCAGCCCCCACTTCTCCAGCATCAACCGCCTCGATAACCTCTTCAGCCGCTTTCTCCTCCACCCTCACATCCGCTTCCTCACCAGCACTACTGTCATCCTCATTCACAAGCCTCCCGTCAACAACATCCTTGTTGACATCAAACTTGATGTCCGTAACATCCACCTCCCTGTGGAAAAATGCCGCTTGACGCAACCTCTTTTCAAAACCATTGATGTGTTCCTGTATAATGCTATTATTCAGATCATCGAGCTCACCCACAACTCCGTCATACTTATCCTTCAAGTCCTCATAGTCCTCTTCCAATTCCCCTATCCTTTTATTCAACTTTTCCTCAGAATCCAAGCAACGAACCCTCCATGTCGCCAACCTCTTCCTCTCCGCATCCCAACTCTCCTTTGCCTTCTCCAACGCAGCCTTTTCCTCCTCCAGCTTATCCACCTTCCCCTGCAACTCCTCCACTTTTTCCCGGCCCCCCTCCTTCACTTCCCTCTTATAAAGGGACCCCACATGCCGGCTCAAAACTAAAGCCTTGCTCCCAAACTCCACCATTGTCCTCACAAGGTGGTTCGCATCCATGCCGTCAATAGAATTCACAATGGTATCTGGGAGGGTAATTGAAATGTCCTTCCTCACAGATATTTCCGGAAGCTCGATCAACCCAGATTCCGACCCTTTCTCTCCACTAGCCGATCCTACTCCACTAGCCGACCCCGTTCCGAGCAGGGCCGCCCTTACTTTCTTCACATCTTTTCCCTTCCCGGGTCGAGGCGGCAACTCAGCCTTCCTCTTAGTCTCGCCGTGCACATGCACCTCCATCACAGATTCTTGCAAGTTGGGAACATTAGTCTTCCCAGCCGCCTTGGCCTTAGCGGCCATCTCCTTCCTCAGTGTTTGAAGAAGTGCTAAGTTCTTCTTTCCAGACTGCGCCATATGCCCTACAATAATACATTACAACTCGGATCAAAACAACTTAGAATTATTAACACAGTTTAAGTAATAAACAGATACCTTCGATATCTATTATGGGATGCACTGAATTATAAACTCTAACTAGGCCCTTAGTGGGTAACTTATCAATAAACTTCAACAAGATCTCCACAACCTCCTTATCACTAGCCGACAACTCATCCATCCCCATGTCCTTATACCGAGAAGGATTGCTTGTCCAACTAAAAGGAAATTTGGTGTTCCCATCTGCGTTCAAAAAATGAGTTTTTCCTCCTTCTTTAACGACAACCTTGAAGTACCCATCCTTGAAATGCTTGAAAGACTGGGAAAATGCATCCAGTCTGCTGATACTGGGGCGACTTATCAAAGTTAGCCAAGTAGCTGGCCGCTGGGGTCTGGTGTCGTAAAAATACAAAAAAGCATAAGGAGTGGGCTCCAAATATAAGGATTGGCACAGGATGCGGAAGGCTTGCAAGTAGGCCCAACTATTCGGATGTAGCTGTGTAGGTGCCACATTCAACGCCCGCAATACGCCCATAGTGAAATCGTCTAACAGCAATCGCACATGAAGTTGAGAAAAATGGCACATATACATGTAGAAAAAATTCTCGGTAGCCCCCTCCTGCCCATGGCATACCCGATCAATAGCACTAACCCTCTCTAGGGAAACAATGTCCCCACGGACACCCTTGGAGATGACAGGTGTGCAGTTTAACCAAGAGTTCAGTAGACGGGACCACCAGAACAAAGATGATTGGTTGCGGACATCAGCAGCCGCCCACCCACAGCCACCTTTCGGCAGCCAGTTGCTTTCCGCCAACTCTTCGGGGGGATCTTCTCGAACCTCCCTCACAGTCTCCATTGGAATCCCACTTGTCACGACCCTAGAACTTGTACCCTCTTCGTCAAATTGTCTACCCTTACTTCTCTCCGACTCAGTACTCTCACTACTTACTAGACGTAGATCATGATATACTATCACTACTAGACATACCTGTTTTCATTTTTACGGGAAGATGTCGGCTGAGTTTGGGAACTAGTCGGACAGTATGATGCGCAAAAGATCTCTGAATTCAAAACTCTCGCAAATGAACCAAGTAACCCCTCACCCGTTTTCAAACCCATATTTATAGTTCACGATCCCAAACGACGAAAACTCTTCCCGCCAAAATGATACTCCAGATCAATCGACACCATCATTGCGAAAGATATGACTTTTAAAAAACGACAGCGCCAAAACTTCTTGATTTGGCCATTGACACACCTTCACCTACCTTCAGACGGTTACCACTTTTTAGCCTTAACACTGTTCATCACACTTAAAGGCTGGGGGACTGGTGTATCACACCTAGCCGGTTCCGCTAGCATACCAACACATATCACCCTTAACCGACAACTCATATCGGACAAGGCTGGGGGACTGGTGTACCACACCTAACCAAACTCAATCAAATAAGTAAACAATGCATCAAGGCAGCCAAGTATTCAACCTAGGCCGAGTCAGTCTAACTTGTACCGGACCTGGTTAATTTAACCATATAAATAATAACCCTCACAAACATGCCAGAGACAACCCAAGTACCCGACCTAGGCCGCCATGGTCTCGAACTTAACTGAATAAAGGCTAAAGTAACAACAAAGTGGCCAACACGGATAGTATGCGACCAAGGACGACATCTGACAAGTCAAGAAGTAAACGAATCAGACCGCTATTGAAGACTTGGTAAAATGGAAGCCCCCGCGTTCAATAAGGGCCTAGATTAGGACCCAGGCCCACTCATAGCCCAGGCTAGGAACAAGCCAAGGCTCGGCCCATTGGATAACCAAACATCATTAATGCTTTATAAATACGCATGGACCCCAATAATTAAAGGTACCCATTCATTAATCACTGATTTGACTTTCTGAGAGCTTTGACTTACTTGTGCTTCGGAGACTCTTCTACAGGTAACCCCTCCTCGGTTCAAGCTGACATGTATCAATTGGGGAGAGACCAACTGAGGAGATAGCGGACTACATGGTAAGGTGACACTTGCGCCTAACTCATCTTATTTGTTCTCTGCAGGAACAGTCCACAATGAATCTATAATAAATCTACATACATAAAATAAAAAGAAATGCAACAATAATATTAAAAAATCAAATACAATTAGTCCAATTTTACAAATAACAATAAATATAATTTTATTTCCTAATTTTACAAATATTATTATAAAAATTCAATTAAAAAAAGAAATAGGCCAAAAAAACTAAAAAAAGTAGTCTAAGATAAAAATTATAATTGCAAATAAAAAAATACAAGCAATTACATACATACAATGAAAAAGAAATAACAAGCAAAATAATCTCAAAACGATGCAAATGGGGATGAAAACGCATAATATTCGGTTGAAAATGCCTAAAATCAATCCACAATCAAATACCAACTAGTTTGGTGGTGAAAAATGTTCGAAACTCACCTAGAGGAGGTCGGAATAATGGTCACCGACGGGAAGGATCGCGAAACACTGCAAATGAGGATGAAAACAGAAAATATTTGGTTCAAAACGCCTAAAATCAATCCATAATCAAATCCCAACAAGTTTGGTGGTGAAAAACATTCAAAAATTACCTGGAGGAGCTCGGAATGGTGGTTGCCGACAGAGAAGCTTCGCGAAAAATTGGTTGCGCGACGAAACAATTAGGGTTTATGCGTTTCGTGTAGAGAAAACCCAAAAATTGACGTCGGAGTTGCGTGGTCAGACGTTACTTAACGTCAGTGCAGAGGAGGTCAGACGTTAAATTAAGTCGGGGCAGAGTGGGTCAGACGTTAAATTAAGTCGGGGGCAGAAAGCTCAAACGTTAATTTTTACATAACGTCGAGGTACTGTGGGTCAAACGTTAAATTACATCTGTGTTGGAATGGGCAAACGTTAAAAAAGTCAAATAATTTACAAAAATGCCACCGGTCATTTTTAACGTTGGACTTTTTCTGGACAAACGTTATATGGGTGACGTTATAGGGCTATTTTGTGTTAGTGTATGTTGGTATGTTCGTTGGGTGTGTTGTGATTTTGTTGGTGAATCAAGTTTTGATTTATTTGTTTTTTTCTTTGTTCTTTTCTCCTTTTATTACAGATCTTCGCCCACTTCTCCTTTTTTTTCTTACTTTTTTTTATAAATTGATCTGTGAGCCTTTTTTTGTTCTCCTTCTTGGTGTTGATGAAAGGGTCTTCATCTCTGTCTTTGGGAATATCAAGTTGAAGGCCCTTTATTGTTTAATCTAACATTACTTTCTACTTATCCTTATTCGTCTTCAAGTTTGATTTTTGCTTCAAGTTGTTTGCACATTATTGTTGTTTTTTTTCTTCAAGTTTGATTTTTTTTGTCATTAAACTTATTCCATCTATTTTAGTGGTTTTGTTTCATTTTTTGGGTTTAGGAATGTTTGTTGTGTTTATACAATATTAGTTTGGTTTTAAATGGTTCTTTTTAGGTTTTAAGTTTCATGGTAGAAGAGTGAAAAGGTACTTATGCCTTTAAACGACATCAATTAAACACAGTCCTCACTTAATGAATGATGGAAATTTCCCCTAGGTTTGAACGGAAGCTATTGTTAGGGTCTTGATGGTTTTCGTGGTTACTGATATGAAGAAAATGTTATCTCTTTTATTTTTGATTTTTTTAAGCTTGTGTTCTACCTATGTTTGATGGTTTTTATGCTTAATTGTCCCCTCTTATACATTCATGAGATAAAACATCCATATCATGTACTAGTAATCTGTGTGCATATATACCATGTCATTTTCTAAAGAATTTATAACATACATAAACTATACTCATTCAATATACTTATAAAACTAACATCATGTCTAATTTCTCACCTTATCAAGAGCCTACATATTCCTTTTCTTAATCCTTGTGCAAATAAGATCCAAGATTGTTTAATATTTTGGAGGAACTAAACAAACAGCATGATGAAAGTAGGACATGAGTTTACTTTTATACAGATCAAGGCATTTGTGTTAAAATTCACTGCATTTGATTATGATTCATTTTAAGCATGAAAGATTTTATCTATTTGTCCATCTGTGTATATCTACCATTTTATGTAGATGAAGCTAACTAACAGGTTTAATTAAAAATAACATATCTTTTTCTTTTGTTTGAGAAATTATATCAAACCTTAGATAAACGTTTTAAAAAATGTGTACTATATTTCTTCGGATTATTTATGGCTTGGACCATTTTCTCAGTTTAGTATTGTTTTCATTGTTGCTTGCATGATTATTGCGAATTGGAGTTGCTTGGATCATGGTGGCCAATGCCTTGGTGATCATGGTGGTTCGCGTGGAAGTTGCAATGGTAAGATCTAGCTTGACTACGTGGAAGACTCCTCATTTTCTCATTTATATGGTACTCTTTTTTAACATATAACTTAGTATTTTATTCATTTTCTCATTTATATGGAACTCTTTTTGTAACAGATAACTTAGTATTTTATTTTTTCTATCACTTCTTTACTTATATTATAGCAATAATTTCACATTTGGTAGGTTGTAGGATTTGTGAGTGGTAACTGTTATTGGTTTTTAATGTAGGTGCATAGCCTCATCATTGGTGTGCACATGAAATGGATATTATCAGCACAAGTGTATCAACAATTCTCTAGAGATATAGTTTGTAGTGTTATTACTTTTAAGGAAATGCCTTAATTGAAGTTAAAGATTGGCATACAAGACAATGACTTTTTTTTATTGATATGGATGAGATGATGCAATATTATATCCTTAGACAATGAAAGTTTGACAAGATCATTTAGTTACAACAATGAATGACATGAAAGTTTGACATGAATGACAGTAATTGAATTTTTGTTGTTGTCAAAACAATGAATTCATGCTTTAACAGTACTTGATTGGTACATCCATTTTTTTCCTTTAATGTGAAACCACCAAAAATTTTCATATTACATACAAATTGTCTTGGATGGTATCTGGAAAGTTTCTTCTAAATAAACTTTGAAGTTGTTATGTATTTTCTATTTCTATTCTTTCCTATTTGTACTTGATAAATGACTATTATCATAATATTTTAAAATTGTAATTGGTGATGGGGTGTAGTGTTTAGGTGAGTTTGGGATTTTTCTATGAATTGAAAAGTGTTGGGTTGGGATAAATTGTTTCAATGTTGCATGAATTAGGATTTGGGTTTATGAGAAAGATGGTTTGTTTGTTGCTATATCAATGATTCTAGGGGGTATTGATGTATGTCGACGAGAGAAAATATTTGAGATTGATGGGAACATTTGTTTTTTAGGGTGCGTTGAGTCCCAATTTCCTCTTGGAAACTTGATTTTGGTTTATGTACTATTTTAATGATTTTTGTAATATGCGATTACATGTTATTATTGTGGTATACTAACTAATGTTGAGTTGGGATAATCATTTGTTGTTGATGGAAAAGGTCTAAACTTGGAGAAGCTTTGGGAAGCCATTGCCCTCCATAATGATTAGAACTCACTTGTGTATAAGTTGTCATTTCTGTTCAATTGAATGTATCTTTAGAATTTGAAGATTTGAGGCCATAGAATTTCTGTAAAATGCTCATAGCTAGAGAAATATTTGGTTCAGGAGGTTTTAGTCGTATATTGTAAAATACTATCTTAATTCTCCTATAGTGTTCTTTGGAAGGATTAAAGCAGTAGGAAATAGTTGAATCCTTTATTGTTATTATTCTAAATTTAATATAAGATGTAACATATTACTTATTACCCATACAATGTTGCAAGATTATATGAAACTATCTTGGTAATAATAGTGTCAAAAATTCTGGATTAAATGAAATCAAACACATTGATGGTGCCCATGCAAGTGTCAACAAATTCTCATTGTTGCTGAAATGTAACAGTGCTGCAAAAATGCCTTCGTTCAGAGCAAAATTGGTGCAATTTAATATTATTCTCTTAACTCCTCAATGCAAATAAAACTACCATTTTATTTATGTTTTAGTTCCTTTTCTTTTGCGAGTTTGAATTGACGTGACGTCTAAAATTTTAATTTGAACATTGTATTTGACAGCTATTATCTGCAGTACGATGTTGATTTCCAATGACAGATGTGAAGATAGATTTGTATTTGGTTGCCAGGTCCATAAACCATATGAAAAATCTATTATGATGGTATAATTTGTAGTCCTTGAGCTATTTATATTCTCTTATTTTATTTAATGACCTTTAAGATTATTGGAAATTGAATTAGAAATTTATGGAAAAGAAAACTTATGATGGGATGACAACGGAGCGGGACGGGAACGGGTTTCACTATCCCATACCCATCCCTGTAAAAAAATTCATCCTCATCTCCATATCCAAACCGAACGGATATCAAAGTTTTATCCCATCCTCATCCCCATCGGGTAACGGGTATAACCTCGTACTCATACCCGTTTCCTTACCACTTCAATATAAATTTTAATTAATTTTTATAAAATAATAAAAAATTACGGTTAAGGAAACATAATATTATCAAATATTCAATATTAGGAGGATGATTGTTTCTTCGATATCAAATACTTTGAAATAAGTTATAATTGTTTAAACTTTAGATTGGAATACCAAATAAAATTTCATGACAACTAAAACATTTATTAAATTTGCAAACTACAGACATTAATGAAACCTGGTTGATAAAATTTAAAAATATTTTTAAAGAAATTTAAAGGAAAACAAATATTCAAATTAAAATATATTTTAAATGTTTGTTTACTTCAATTTTTTAAATTCTAATGAATCTATTTTTTTATACACTAATAAAAATGATAATACATCACTTGATCAAAATGACACAAATAACAAATAATAAACATAATAAAAAAAATTAACATGGATATTGTATCTTTTGAACTCCAATATATGTTGGATGGTGATAAAAAAAATATTCATGGCAATTACATTAAATTTTGGTATTGTAGTAAATAAAAGTTATTTATACAATTATAATGAAAAATTACAATATGATTGATAAAATAAGTTAGAAAATAAAAAATAATTAGATAAAATATACTAAAATAGTATTCTACATAATGAAAATAAAAAAGCAAATAAAAATATTAAAAAATTAACAAATATATGTCTTAGAAATAATTTAAGAAACTATTGAAAGAAATTGCACAAAGAAAAACATGAATGTATAATTAAGGATATGATAAGATGAAAAATACCTTAGACATCTAAGAACACTTTTCAAATATCAACATATATACTCAATAGTTGAGAAATAATTATTTTAGTGGAAGAAAAGAGTTCTTCAAATGAAACAAAAATTAATAAAAATAAGTAAAGAATATTTTTTTTATATTACCTAGTAAATGAAAGGTTTATGCTATTAAACACTTAAATTGAGACTATTAAACATACTCATGTGAAAGGAAAATATACAATAAATAAAAATATTAAAAAATAATAAAAATATTCAAATATGAGACATAAAATAAATTAATTGGCATACATCATTTTAACATAATTACACAAATGTTATGATAAGATGAAAAATATACAACAAATTAATAATACAAAACAACAGTCTCACTGTAACATCCACTGGCCCACCCAAGTGTCATGTCAGGTCTGCAGCACAATTGGTGACATCTCTCTTGTTGAGAGGATGTTAAAGGTCATGTTAGGAGTTTGATACCCACTGACAATAACCTGCCTTGCGAAGTTGGGGTACACTTGTTGTGCTGATGTTACACTCATAGGAAAATTTATTATAATATTTTTCATTAATTCACCAGTTAATTCCATTAATTAAATTTAATTTTCTAATTATGATTGGATTGTTTTAATTATAATAAGTATATATTTATTATTATTCAATAATTATATTTATTTATTTATTTATTTTTTCAATTTTTAATTTTTAATTTTATTTTAATATTATTATTTTGTATTGTAATTATGATCAACTATTATTTTTAAATATTAATTTCAATTTTATAATTATGTTTTTGTTAATAGATTCTAACATCAAGTTTTGTATTTATTTGTTTCAAAACATTTTTCAATAATTGACCAACAAATTCCATTAATTGTTTTTAATTATTTAATTATTTAATTATGAAGGAATTGTTTCATTCCATACATTTTGAAATATTTGAAATTTATGTGGTAGCAATTAATAATTATATGATTAATTTCTAAATTCTTTTTATCTTTATCTTATTAGTTATTTTAAATTTTTTTAACTGTGAATGGAATTTTTATTGGTGATCGACAATACTATTATAATTACTATTATTTTTGTTATTATTATTTCAATCAATGAATATAATTTATTTTAAATTATTTCATTAATTATTAGTCAACAAATTTTGAGTTAGTATTTATTAAAAATATTTATTATATTTTACTACTTTCATTTATATTGTCGGTTTCAACATTAACTTATTTTTGTAATTACGACCGGGACAAATTGTTTTAATCATAGTGATTATATTTAATTTTAAATAAAAATATTGAAGAGTCAATTCACGTTCTCTTTCTTGATTTATTAATAGATTTAATTATGATTTTAATCTACAATAAAATTGAAAATTTTCAATTGAGTTTCTATTAAATTTTTTATTTTTGTAGTTTATTGAGTCCTAAATTTTTTAAAACATTTCGATTAAATCTCTACCGTTCTAGATTTTACTTTTGACTGTCTAACGTGGTAGTTCCCTTCCACTATTATTATGCTCAAATGTTACCAAATAATACTTTATTCCAAGAGAATTTATTGACGAGAATCTCTTTATTTAACGAAAATTATTCTTAAATCAAATTTAAATTATAAAACTAAAAGATAAAAACAAAATATAAATATAAATTTAGATAATTACATAATAATTAAATTATTAAATTATTAAATATAAAATAAAAATATAATTTAATAGTTATAATTTCATAATTTTTTATTTTCTAATTTTATTGTTAATATTTTTGTATTTAATAATTTTTATAAATACAACAAATCTTTGAGGGAGATTCCCATCATTAAATTCTGTTAGTATTATGTGTCAACATTTAAGTAGAATAACAATGTAAAGTAATTGTCACATCAAATAATTAACAGTAAAATCTACTGACAGAATATAAATTGAAAGTTTTAATATTATTATTGATATCGGTGTAACACCCCATTTGATTAATAACGTAATTAAAGGGAACATCACACTAAAATAATATCTTAGCGCAATCTCGAAGTTTAAAAGTAACTCCACACAAAAATCAAAACGTGTAACAAAGTCAAACTGAACCAAATACAAATATTCTACAGAAATTCAAATTGGGAATTTGAAGGACAGATACTACATGGGTCGTGGCCCTAAAAGAAAATCCACAAAAAAAAAACAGGATCCAGCCTAGGCGGGCTACGCAGCGGAGTCACCATTTCCTTGTTGACCGCGAGAACCTCTCGCCTCTGCTCACATCAATAAATTAATGATCATCGCAAAGAGAAGAACCACATACAAGACAATCAAAACAAGCAAACAGGATAAGCTATAGTAGAAATAGTTTCTCAAGCAGTCATAGGTCATTACACAATCCAACAATATATATATATATATATATATATATATATATATATATATATCATCCAAGCATGTTATGACTCTCTCAAGCAATACAATAGACTCTGACTCGACTCATCTAGATACATATAATGGAGAAACCAGGGTAACCAGCAGCAGCAAAACCAACAATTTCAAAATGTGCAGCCACCTCCACAACAAAGAGATGCACCTGCACAAGCTGCTCCGGTTCCACCTGTACCCACACCAACTCCTACTGCAGCACCTGCACCTTCTTCTTCTACTTCATTGGAGGAGTTGGTCAGGATGATGACCCTTCAAAATATGCAATTCCAGCAGGAGGAGTTGGTTTGGATGATGACTGTGATTCTGATTTCGATGTTGATTATGACTCACTGGTGTTGTACCATATGATTTTGATGTTATACAATCAGATTGCACTAACCATGTTGTAGGAAGTACATATGCATCTGATTGTTATGTTGAGGTACAGGCTGTGGAACCCATTTCTCCCTCCCCTCTGGTTCCTGATATTCAGCCATCATCCAGCACTCTAGAGTTGAAACCCCTACCAGACAACCCGTGGCGGATCTTGACCAAAAGCGTCGGAGGGGCCAAATAATATAATTTTGAGATCATAAGATTCAATCATTAGTATAATGCTTCAAAAAATGACTTCTTTAACTGAACATTTTTTTATCATTAGTATAATGCTTCAAAATATGTGAAGAAGTAGAATCTATCTTGTTTTAGTCAATAATTTCATTTTCATCACTCTTAAACGATTAATTTATTTTTTCATTATTTATCAATATACCTTTTTTGTAAATAATACTAAAAATTAATTGATCATAATCTAATAAAAAATTGAGACATGTAATTATTAAAAGAAAAATATATTCATTATTATTAATACATAATACACTATTCTTTTTCTATATTCATAAAAATAATATACAAAAAGCTCATGAAATAAAAAAAATAATGTTTTCATTATCAAGTAAGACAAAAGACGGGAAAGGGAGAGAATAAATGAGAAATATAATGAGTTTATGTCTAACTTTTTTTCTTTAAAAACAAAAAGAAGACATATGAGAGTGAGAGATTATTACAATCTATGAAAAACTAAAAAGACACCGAAAAGGAAAATAAAAATTATGTTAATAAATATTTAGTTTAATTACTCTTTTGATTCATTTTTTGGTTTAAAAATGTTAAGTTGGTCCTCTAATTTTTTTAGTCTCAATTTGATCTCGATTTTTGGAAAAACTTATGTAATTCAATCTTTTATGATAAATTTCGTTAAATTCTTCTAACAGATCAATGATCTTTTCATAAAAATTGAGACTCTTAATATGGATAATTTGCTTTGTTAGTGTAATTAACCTAATCCAAGTGTCAATTTTTAAATAAAAACAGGGACCAAAAGAAAAATTAAACCTAAATATTTTTATTTTTTATTATATTTAATTTTATATTTTATTTTGTATTTACATTAAATGTTATATTTAAATAAAAGAAATAAAAAATAAAAAAATTTAATTCTTATTAATTTCTAATATATATTACCTACAATTTTAAAAATTTAATAAATTTTAAATATATTTTTATATTATATATATATATATATTTATATATATATATATATATATATATATATATTATTAAATATTTTGGAGGGCCAAGGCCCCTCCCTGCCCCCAAAAAGCTCCGCCCCTACAGACAACCTCAAGTATGTCTACTTAGAGGGGGAGGACAAACTTTATGTCATCATTTCCACCTCCCTCACTGCTGAACAAGAGCAGAGGTTGTTGCATGTTCTTAAAAAGCACAAGAAGGCAATTGGATGGACATTGGATGACATTCCTGGTATTAGCCCATCAACATGCATGCACATGATATTGTTGGAAGATGGAGCAAAGCCAGTGAGACAGCCACAAAGGCGACTCAACCCTGTCATCTCAGATGTTGTCAAAAAGGAGGTGACCAAGCTTCTATAAGCTGGGATCATCTACCCCATTTCTGACAGTCAGTGGGTCAGCCCCATCCATGTTGTTCCCAAAAAGAATGAGAAAGAGGAGTCGATTCCAACACGGGTGCAAAACAGTTGGAGGGTTTGCATCGACTATAGAAGGCTAAATCAAGAAATCAGGAAAGACCACTTCCCCCTGCCTTTTATTGATCAGATGCTTGAGCGCTTGGCAGGTAAGTCACACTATTGCTTTCTTGATGGTTTTTCTGGTTACTTTCAAATTAACATTGCACCTTAGGACCAAGAGAAAACCACATTCACCTGCCCCTTTGGCACTTTTGCCTATAGGAGGATGTCGTTTGGCCTATGCAATGCCCCTAGCACATTTCAGCGGTGCATGCTTAGCATTTTCAGCAATTTTCTTGAAAAATGCATAGAGGTGTTTATGGACGAGTTAACTGTGTATGGGTCCTCATTTGATGCATGTCTAGAAAGTTTGGACAGAGTTTTAAATAGGTGCATCCAATCTAACCTTGTTCTCAATTTTGAGAAATGTCATTTCATGGTAGAACAAGGCATAGTATTGGGGCACATAATTTCGAGTAAGGGCATTGAAGTTGACCCTACCAAGATATCAATTATTTCACAATTGCCTTACCCCTCTTCTGTGCAAGAGGTTCGTTCTTTTCTTGGCCATGCAGGGTTTTACAAGCGCTTCATATAGGACTTCAGTAAGAAGGCCCTTCCACTGTACAACTTACTACAAAAGGATGTTGACTTCATCTTTGATGAAAGATGCAAAGATGCTTTTGATTGCCTCAAGAAGGCCCTGACCACCACTCCAATCATTCAGGCGCCCGACTGGACAACCCCATTCGAGTTGATGTGAGATGCATCCAATTATGCATTGGGGGATGTTCTAGCTCAAAGAATTGACAAGCAACCGAGGTAATCTACTACGCCTCCAAGACATTAGATGCTGCCCAAGCAAACTACACTGCAACAGAAAAGGAGCTCCTTGCGGTAGTTTTTGCACTTGAAAAATTTAGATCTTATCTGCTTGGTTCTCCTGTTGTTGTGTTCACTGACCATGCAGCTCTTAAGTACCTATTGAAGAAGGTAGAATCCAAGCCTTGGTTGATAAGATGGATGCTCTGGCTCTAAGAATTTGATTTGGAGATTCGTGATAAGAGCGGAGCACAAAACCTAGTTGCAAACCACATGAGCAGGACTGAGGGGTCTATTGATGATGCTTCACCGATTCGGGATGAATTTCCCGATGAAAGTTTGTTGACACTCTCTACTTCTTCCTCACCTTGGTTTGCTAACATCGTGAATTATCTTCCTGCTTCTATTTTTCCTTCCCTAGCATCCAAAGCTCAATGTGATAAACTTAGAGCTATGCTAGGTATTACATTTGGGATGACCCCTATCTGTGGAAAATGTGCAGTGATCAGGTTACCAGGAGATGCATTCCAGACCATGAGATTGACTCGGTCCTCAAATTTTGTCATTCATCTGCACCTGGTGGTCACCTTAGCACACAGAGCACAACTCGTAAGGTGCTAGATTGCGGATTTTATTGGCCCACCATCTTCAAAGATGCATGGAGGATTTGTAGCACGTGTAAGGAATGCCAACGAGCAGGAGGAACCATTTCTTAGAGACAACAAATGCCTCAACAACCCATGCTATTTTGTGAGGTGTTTGGTGTTTGGGGTATAGATTTCATGGGCCCTTTCCTTGTCTCTTTTGGTTTCACTTACATCTTGCTTGCTGTCGATTATGTTTCAAAATGGGTGGAAGCCAAAGCCACTAGAACTAATAATGCTCAAGTTGTTGTGGACCTTGTTAGGTCTTACATATTTTACAAGTTTGCAGTTCCTAGAGCAATCGTTAGTGACCATGACACCCATTTTTGCAATAGATTCATGGGGGTTTTGCTTCAAAAGTATGGGGTTGTGCACAAACTTTCTATACCAGATCACCCCCAAACTAATAGGCAAGCCGAGATCTCAAACAGAGAAATCAAGAGGATCTTGGAGAAGATTGTGCAGCCCAACAGAAAGGATTGGAGCAATAGACTTGAGGATGCTCTTTGGGCTCACAGGACTGCTTACAAGGCACCTATAGGGATGTCTCCTTATCGGGCTGTCTTTGGTAAGCCATGCCACCATCCAGTGGAGATAGAGCATCGAGCCTACTGGGCTATCAAGTCATGCAACTTCTCTTTAGATTAAGCTGAGGAGGAAAGGAAGCTGCAGTTGAACGAGTTAGATGAGATCCGTCTAGAGGCATATCAGAACTCTATGTTCTACAAGAAGAAGACTAAGAGATTCCATGATAGCTCCAAAGCTAGAAAGGAGTTTGTTGTTGGTCAGCAAGTTTTACTGTATAACTCCAGACTTGGACTCATGGGGGTAAGTTGCGATCAAAGTGGATTGGTCCTTTTGTTGTCACTAATGTTTATCCTTATGGTGTAGTTGAAATCAAAAGCCAGTCCACCGATAAGAGCTTTAAAGTGAATGGGCATCGTCTGAAGCCATTCCTCAGCAATCCTACCTTGGTGGATACTGTTGTAAAGGAGACTTCCCTACTTGACCCCACTGATGTTTCACCATGATTCAGGGACTTTTCTTTCTACTTCTTTACTTTTATTGCACATGTCCAGGTCTGTCTGCTATTGTTTCCTTTTGTTTGTTTCCTTTTTGTTAATTTGTGTTAATTAGTGTGATGTTTTTGTTTTCTGTTTGGGACACTCACTTCACTCTTGGAGGATGAGTTGTTGGTTATTCTGTGGACTGATATCCTTGCTTTCTCTTTGCATGTCAAGTTTCTTTTTGAATTGTTTTACCCTATGTGAGAATTTAAGCCACTCTCTATTTTTTATTGTGTGATATATGCCTCTTGAATGCTTGCACAGCGGTCTTAGCTTGACTCTTTCTGGTGCTTTACTGATTCACATGCATGTTGGGATATGATTTAGGCAATTTTGTTCTGTGAGCCTACAACTAGATGAGCCTACCTTGAACTATTTTCGTTGATACCCCTTTTTGAGCTTGCATACCCTTTCATTGTTCTACAGCTCATTACAAGCCCTTAGCCTGAAAAACCATGATTATTCCTACCTTAGGAAATTTTGGAGCTTTGGAATTGTTTTGAGAATGGGTGCTCAATTAAGTGTGGTCGCGCACAACAAGCGTGGTTGTGCGTGCACTTGTTATTGGTTCTTGGAATTGCTCATTTGTATACCCAGGTGGGATTTCAAAATTGTTGTTTCTCTGCATGTTCTTTGTATAAAAAAAGGGAAAAAAGGGAAAAGAAAAAAGAAAAGAAAAGAAAAGAAAAGAAAACAAAGAAAAGAAATAAAAGGAGTTTGGGTTTGAGCATTGTGTGAGAACCGAATTTGGAAGTGTTGGTGTTTGGGATTACTTTCATGCTTGATTGAGACTTATTCCACATTGCTCCTCTATTTCCTTTGTTGCTTAGCTACTTATCCATATGTTCCAGACCTTGTCCTCAACCCCATTACAACCTTGAAAAGTCCTTTTGATCTTGACCTGCATGTGTTTTTGGTTTGGTTATTAGTTCTAGAGGCTTGCTAAGTTTGTTGATGTTTGTTTTTCAGGGGTGCTTTGAGAGTAAATAGTAGCCTAAAGATTTGAGTGATACAATGCATATTTCGTGAGGTTATGTTACTTTTAATTCTCTTTTTGAGCTGAACTGAGTACTTGACATGTTTTGAATTGCTTGGATGATGTTCATGGATACCTTGCAGCTTTGAATCCTTCTGTGTTGGATCTGTTTCCATTTGTTTGTGTCGAGTCTGTTTGTCTTGTGTCTTTTTTTCTCTCTTGTTATGTCTTGCATGTCCTTACTTTGCCTTACTCTTTAATTTTGCCCAGGAGTGCAAAAGGGTAAGTGTGGTTGATTTTGATGAGTCATTATTTTCCTCCATTCTACTAGCCTTTGTGTACCCATTTGACAATTGTTCAATGCTTAATTGTTCATCTTTAGTGTGTTTTCATCTGTTGGGCTTTATTGGGTCAATGTTCCGAATTTGGACTAATTTCACATTATTTAGCCTAATTTTCGTTTTTAATTATTTTTAGGTATTTGGGTGAAGTAACTTTGGAGCTTGGACATCAATATTCAGTTAAAGAGAGCCGCCACCTCATTTCCACATCATTTCCACGTCATCTGAGCGAATGGGCCAACATTTGAGGCCCAGTAGTGGCATTTTTGTAATTCTGCAGCTCATAATGACAATTTTATAAATAATGCTAGCAAATTTGAGGTGACCATGAAAATTAGGTCTTCTTGCATGGAGGCAGCCGCATTCTTCCTCTTCCACATTCTCTCCGACCTCCATTTTTGATGTTTTAAGCTTTGGAAGGTGACCCATGGAGGCACAAGCTAATTTTTCACGTTTTCCATTCGTTTTCCACGTTTTATGAGTCTTGGACAGCACATTGAACTTGTATTCACGTTTTCTACACCTTGGGTAACATTTATATTGAAGTATTCTCATTTTTTGTTGTTGTTTTCGTTGTTACCCCTTTCTTTCCTTGCACATTTTCGATTCCTAAACCAATTTAGGTTTTCTGCATCAATTTGCACTCATTTGGATGGTTGAATCAAAATTTATGTTGAACCCTAATTCAGATTCCATGAGGAACTAAGTTTACGTGTTGATTCTTTGCAGATAATGAATTGAAACCTTGAGATTAGTGTTTTGTTCGGTGGAGTTATGTTATCTCTCCATTCTGAATTTGCGTTTGGGTTTAATTGAAGAAACCATTATGTTTTTGCTTAAATTGTGGAGTGGAATCATTGTGTGTTCATGCTTAGTGAACTATAACAGATTCATGAATGTGTGCATTGCTTAATTGCACTCGAGTTCGAGTTAATTTGTGCTTAGTAATTAATTCGGGTCTCATGAGATTTAATATAACCATTTTGGGTTGTAATCCGTGATTGGTGGATGTTCATTTGAAGTAAGGAATCAACGCTTTTTTACATCGATTTTACACATGTGCATTTAAGTTTTCAATTGTGTGTTGCATTCGTAAATCTGCCAACCCCCCTGTGTCGTATTGGTGTGTTGATCTGGAAATTGAAGCTTTGAACAAGAACATTGGTCGTTGGGAGATGACTTGGTTCAACTTTCATATACTGCATTTAATCTGTTTTAATTTGGTGGGGTACGACCTCTATCAGCTGATCCACCAATGCTCCACCTCCCCCATGAGCATATACACTAAGAACGCCAGCCTGTTCTCTGCGGGGCACATCTTCGCATCATAGATGCGCTCTAGATCCTTCAGCCATTGGTCCGCGGCATCAGGACTAGTCTTCCCATCAAACTTCATCGGGTGGTGTTTCAGAAAATCTTCGATACTCCACCCCCTAACTGCAGGTCGTGGCTCGAGACCAAAAGTAGGTGCAGTTGTCCTGTTCTCCTCCAGTTGTCAGAGGGCTTCCATATGCTGCATGTGAGCATCCTTAGCAGCCACTCTTGCAGCCTCCATCTGCTGCATCACCAACTACTGTTGCTCAAGCGACGCTGCTTGTCGCTACATAGATGCCTCGTGTTGCTGCATCATAGTTGTGCTTTGCTGAATCATGGCAGCTACCATTGCTTCTATAGCTCTAGCGATATCAGGTGCATCGCCTTGAGAGGATTGAGAGGTCCTATGATGAGGTGCCATAGTTCACTGGCACATAGAAAATCACTTGGTTATGCTTGATAAGACAAGAATTTAACTAAGAACACTTAGAAGACACAGAGAAAGCTAAGCGGACATCCAAATCCACAAACCTAAGGAATGACCGCTCTGATACCATAAATGTAACACCCTATTTAATTAATAACGTAATTAAAGGGAACATCACACTAGAATAATATTGTAGCGCAGTCTCGGAGTTTAAAAGTAACTCCACACAAAAACCAAAACGCGTAACAAATTTAAACTGAACCAGATACAAATATTCTACAGAAATTCAAATTGGGAATTTAAAGGATAGATACTACATGGGTCGTGGCCCTAAAAGAAAATCCACAAAAAACAGGATCCAGCCCAGGCAGGCTACGCAGCGGAGTCACCATTCCCTTGTTGACCGCGAGAACCTCTCGCCTCTGCTCACATCAATAAATTGATGATCATCGCAAAGAGAAGAACCACATACAAGACAATCAAAATAAGCAAACAGGGTAAGCTAGAGTAGAAACAATTTCTCAAGCAATCACATGTCATTACACAATCCATCAACATATATATATATATATATATA
>Ga0214544_1006175_pt1 | contig 22400 bp, 11 predicted proteins | sample CNSS3metaG_FD_160074 | JGI IMG/M metagenome (GOLD analysis project Ga0214544, IMG submission 160074) | Root nodule microbial communities from cowpea collected in UCLA plant growth center, Los Angeles, California, USA - CNSS3 | ecosystem: Host-associated > Plants > Roots > Nodule | place: USA...
TATATATATTGGTTTGAGTTAAGCCACATGGGTGTCTTAGAACGGGCCAAAATTTAGAAATTTGACTTGGCCCATTGGATTCACTATATTGGATCAGATAAGTCTTAAACTTTAAATTCTTCCTTCCTCCAGCCTAATCTCATCTTGCACCATCGTAAATTTGAAAATTCCATTTAAAACTTTCAGTTTTAGTTCTAGAATGTGTAATCTAAATATATGAAATGCTAAACATCAATATGCTTATATATCGAAATGTCCGAAATATAAATTTTATATTATAGAATGTGTAATTTGCAATATAAAATTTATATTTTGGATTATATATTTTAAAATACAAAATGAAAAATACATTTTGAAATATATAATTTTTTACTTTTAGAAAGCTTGGAAAGAAAAAACTATTATTTTAAAAAGCTTTAAAAAAATAATACGAGATGAGATTAAGTTAAGTTTTCTAAATGTTTTTAAATAAATATTTTTTCGAGAATATTTGTTATCGATGGAAATAAATTTGGTGGAGTTTATAAGATAATAATAATCACCCATATTCTTTAAAGAATCATGAATGTGAGAGTCAACAAGTAGGTATAATTAAAATTCAAAAATTGTTGACAAACAATAATAAATCAAGAAAATTTAAGAGTTTTTCTTATATGAAAATTCGATAAAGTGAAGACATGAATAAAAAGTGTCATTTATCTGGTGAAATTAATTACTACAACAAATTGAACCAAGTAAATTTCTCTTAGAACATGTACAACTCAATATTTCACAATCAGGAAGGATGAGTCGGTTGTTTTCAAAAGTTTATTACTTTTAGATTTCAAGAACTTTTGAATCAATTAATAAGGTTTGTGATGTTTAAGATCTAGACTCTTTTATATACGAAACAATTAATCAAAGATAAGGAAAGAAAGAACAAAACACAACCAATTTATACTGTGATTCGATTCTTTAAGAATATACATTCAATTTCTAACCATCTTAGATAAAGTATTATTACATCAAATAGAGTTTACAAAATCAATAATCGTCTAATAAATCCTAAACTTTAAGATACAAAAACCTTGATAATCGTATTAAGAACGATATCCTAAACCTTAAACAATACACTAATATAAAGCTACACATATTTGTATATACCCAATCACACTAATTACAACATGTAAGAAATTATAAAAATACAACATGTAAGAAATTATAAAAAGTAAAATGGAATGAATACACGAATTTTACAGACTCACCTTATGTCAATAGATTCAAAATGATCTTTATCAATCTTGAGGATTCCAATAAAAATGAAAAGAATGCTCCAAAAATTTTCTAATCACTCTCTCCGAATATTTATAAGAATAAATCAGTTTCCTTTTAAAATCAAAACTTTAACTTTTAAAGTGAAAGTCAAATTCTGAAAATATTAATCGATTATATGAACGAAGTAATCGATTAAGTATGTTCATATTTGATTAATAATGGATTATGTTGATGTTATAATCAATTAATTCACGTAACAAAATAATTTTTTCATTTAACACAATATTAACCGATTAGATTATTTACTTAATTAATAATTGTGTCAGTTAAGTGAATTATCATTTAAAATTACACTCATTTCGCGCCATTCTAGTTCATGAACAAGTTTCCTTAAACAGAGAGTAAATGAATGTTATATATCCTGTCCAGGTGAACGTTGTAGAAATAATTGTTGATAAAGGTTTATAATAAATTGTTTTTCTTATACCATTTAAAGAATGAAAAATTAAACATAAATGATTGAATTCTACAACGAATATAAATTTTTTCTATCCTAGGATAAAATAAATAAAGCATAACTTTTGGAGTGTTCTAACTACTCTACAGAATTACAACAAAATATTAAATATTTTAAACTGAACATCGAAAAACATACATAGATTACAACAAACTTTGAAATAAATAACTAACTTCATTACCAACTAATCTCTATTTTGGATAGGATATATCGTTCAAAGAGTATAACTAATGAAGTATGTATTGTTACGTATATATTTGAACACAATACAAGAAAATGTCTATATAATAACTAATTTTAGTGACAAAAAATAATTAATTACAAAGATATCAATTTAGCTACCAACTTACAAAACTAAAATTTATTGATTACAGAAATAAAAATTATTATGAAAAAAAATTATAAGGAGTTTGTAAATTGGTCAATAAAATTAGTTACTAAAGTTGACTTATAAATAAATTAGTTTTTAAATTAATCAAATCTTTGATAACTAATTTAAAAGACTAAATTATAAAATAATTATAATTTTTTATTTATAATAATATAATTTTAATAACTAATAATTTATAATTTTTTAAATTAATATATAAATTGATCACTACGGTGATTAATTATTTTTGTCACTAAAACTAGTTATAATATAAAGATTTTCTTGTAATAACATGAGTCTGTAAAGACAACAAAAATATTTATACATAAAAGTATTTGTGAATAAAATCTACACCATAGCTCGCGAAAGTTGCAAAATGGTCTCTTCCATCTTCATCCAATTCATTCCAATAATCAGCTATAGTACAAAGACATTGTATATAAGTTTAGTTCAATAAACAGTGGCGGACTATAGCTATGAAAAGGAGGTCGTAGCCTCATTTCTTTTATATTTATATAATTTTAAATATATTTTTTAAAAATTAAATTTTTTTAATATATTTTAATATTTGATATTCTAAAAAAATTCACATATCTATATCTATGTATAAAGAATTTTCTTTTTGTTATATATTTATTTTCAAATCTTAACTTTTAAATGTTTTTTTAAATTAAAATAATTATTTTATTAATATTATATTTTAGAAAAATGATACTCTAACCTGGTTTTTTTTACCTGATTTTTACCCGCCTACGTGGCACTGACACATGGAAAAAAAAGCAATTGTTTTTGAAAATAAAAACTGAAGGGACGAGGTGACGGTTCTGACGGTTTCTGAGACAACTGCAGAAGAAAGAGCAATGTCCTGTGGTGTGCTTGCGCGTCAGGGGACAACACGCGTTATCCATCTCAGTTACCCAAGGTTTTCATTTTTTTTCACTGAACGCTATTTTCACTGAACGCGCGAACCAGGTCTGAACCCACTCGAAGCAAAGAAGCGGTGCGGTGCCTTCAGCTTTTGTACAAGCGGTGATATTTTCACTCAACCAACCGACCCTGAATGTTGTACAAAATGCGAAGTTGTTAGCAGAAGGAGAAGGAAAGGAACTTGGGCAGTGGAAGAAGCGGTAGAACGAGGAGGCTTGGTTTTCCAAATTTTATTCGTATACCTTTGTTGTGTTGTTCGTGCGCCTGGTCATTGGTGGAAGAAGGAACCCCTAAAAAAATCCGAACTTGGGAAAGGAAGAAGCGGTAGAACCAGGACATCTGCGGTTCTTTTTAAGGTTGTGTTTTCTTTACGCCCAAACCCTTGGCGTTCCTGCATTACATTCTTACTACATTGTATAACAAGATGAAGTTGTGATTTATATTTTTTTTGCTCATGTGGGTATTATGATAATAATAGAGTTTGTGTTCGTTGAATGAATTTTTTTAACAGTTGCTGGCGCCGTTTAACGAGAGGAAAGGCGAATTTTTGATTTGTGTAGGTTTTTCTGTGTAAGTGAAAGTATTGCTTGTTTTTTAATATCGTTGTAGGTTTTTTAATTGGTGTGTATTGATTTGATTTTGTGTAGGTTGTTTTTGCAGCATGGCTCGAAAGGGGAAAAAAGATGGGAAAAAACCAGACGTTGATGAAGAAGATAGAGTTAGTGATGTTAATTGTTATATTGTGCATCACAATTTCATTGTTGAGCATTAGTTTAATTGTTAAAATTGAATGGAAGGTTCAACTGATAAATTTTGTGGACACAAAGCACATTGTGGAGATAAACAATGTGTTGACTGATGGACACCAGAGACGTATAGGAGTCACCCCTTTCAAATGGTGTTTGGAGTTAGAGAGGTATCTAGATATCTGCAGTCCTCTACTAGTTGAGCTACTTCGGCGATGGGATGACGATGAACAATCCTTTCACATATGGAAGCATCTTGTACCTTTATCTGTTGTTGATGTTTGTTTTAGTCTGGGGTTAGGTGTAGTTGGTGAAGAAGTACAATTTGATGCATATGGATGTGGGTTAGTTGGTTCACTCTTTTGTGGTAAAAGAATTTGTATTAAAGGGATAACAAACATGATTAGGAGTGTAATAGGAACCGAGCATGATGATGTAAATAATGTTTGTCGTCTGTATATATTGTTGTGCTTTGCTGTCTTGTATTTTCCAAGGAATTCAAAAGTTATTTGCAATATGCCTTTTAGAATATTAGATGATATTGATAGTTTGGTTAAGTTTAATTGGGGGAGTGCAGTGCACAGTTTTTTGGTTAACTCATTAAGTCGTGCATATGGGGTTCATAGCCAGAAAAAAAATGACCACAACATCACGTTGGCAAGGTTAGTTGTGGTTTTGCAGGTACGTTGAATTTTATTCTCTTTGAATCTTTAGATTTGTTTTATATTTTTTGTGTTTAGTGTTTTGATAAGAATGATGTAACATTTGTTATTTTTATATTTGGGCTTTTGAGAGGTTAGGATTGGGAACAGATAATAGGGATATAGTGTTTCCCAGAATTTTAGGATGGTCAACTTTGAAGTTAAGGACTTCAAGCATCGAGAGGCTATTCATTGAACTGAAGGTAATTTAGTCTTTTTATTTAATTTTCATACCTTATCGATTTAGTTGGGTTGCTGAAGTTTTAAATGTAACAACATTTTATTTAATCATTAGTTAAATTACATTGCAGGTGATGTTCGATTGGGCTTTGACTGAAGAAGATCAAAGTAATGAATTTGTTCGGGTTGCTTTAAATTTTGCAGGCGTTACTGAAGGTGGTGATATAGTTAGTGAAGGTGGTGACGAAGCTGGGGTGTCCAATACGGGTGATGTTTGGTTAAAAAAATTTCACAGCGAGATTGAAATAATGGAGATAAAGAAAAGATTGAAGATTTTGGAGGATGAGGTCTTTAGTGGGAATGAAAGTAAGCCCATTGAAAAGGAGAATGTTTGTGATGATAAGGGCCAAACTTCACATTCCAATACCGAAATAAATGCAAATGTAAGCCATCGTGATGTGGGTGAAGATTTGGGTGCACTTCATGAACATGAAGGTCATGCAAATGAAGGTAACACGGTGGTGGATATTTCAGATGACAGTGGAGTTGAGGATGAAGCCCAAGTTGGTGGGGATGGAAATGGAAAGTCACCAACTTTGCATGACGTGCCAGATAATATTTATGAAGACAACCCAGTTCATGATGTCCATTGTAGTGAATTGTTGGCAATTGTACCATGGGTTGCGCCCATTCAAGGAAACTGCAGTATCGGGCGTGTTGATGTGGTTAAGCTTTACCGGACGGTTACTCGGGTAGATTGTCCTTATAAGTATGTCATCAGTACAATACTTAATAATATTTTGTTTAATTAAATTCTGGTTTTTTACATGTTTTAGTAACTTGTAATTGATCTGTTGAAGGGTTGTAGCGGTGATAAATGGTCAAATACTGTCTACACATGACTGTATGGGTTTTCGACCAATGGGTTATGTTTGCAATATGGTAATTTATTATTTATTGATATTATTTGATAGGTATATGTTAATAATTGCAAATAATTTCATTGTGGTGTGTTTGATGAATATAGGCAGTTATGTTTGGATGTAACCTCTTGATGCATAATGAAAGGAAGTTGCATCAACATGTGCGAAGGACTGTTTTACATCCAATGTATACGGTACGTCTTTGTGTTTATTAGTTAGGGAAACCAAATTTCAAGATCAATTTATTTGAGTCTCAATTAATGACCAATATTATTGTAGACATCGGTTGTTCACGATAGTAATAAGAGAATTGCAAACAGACGTGTTTGGAAGTTAAGCGATTACAACATGTTCTTTTCTTCCACTTTGATTAGCATGAAAGAAATCTTAACCGCTGATTTGTAAGTAAAAAATTTGAGATGTTGAGAAATTTGTGTTTTTAAATTCATTTTTGCCTTGTATACTTGACCTAATAATGAAATTGTTTAACTTGTAACATGTACTTTAATTGTTTGCTCCAATTGTACACAATGATCATTGGTGGTGTTATGCCGTGAAATTGAAGACAATGGAATTCTTTATGCTTGATTCTCTCGGACACAGTCGAAAGAAACGAACGAGGATCGACAATAGTGTGGTTAGTGTGATCATTGAAAGTTGTTTATGTTTTTTCACTTGTAATATGTCATTTGTAATTATTAATATAAAGTTGATTGACATGGTTGAGGATGTGTGCATGGCCGTAATATGGAAACGTTTTTGTCGTTGTTGTTAAATTGTAAGGAGGACAACAAGCCATCTTTTGAAATCCAACATGCTTTGACCCCCATTCAACCAAACCTGTGAGTTATTTATTTTGTTGGTTTTTTTCATTAACGAGGTTAATTTTTGGGTTAACCTTTATTAGTTTCCTGCAGTTATTCTGAAACCTTACTTTGTGTGGTTAGCCTTTGGTTAGGCATGATTGTGGAGTGATCGTTTTAAAATTTATTGAGCTGTGAGATGGATGGTAGTCCGAGATTCAATGGGAATTGCATGCCAGAATACACCACTGTACGTTATTATAAATTTGGTTATTCATGGATGTTCATTTCATTTGTAATTTGACATAAACATGTTTGTTGGTTGCAAGAGGACCTTCAATAAATACGGCAAAATTTGATTTCTGAATGGATTCTACATGAAGATAACCAGAACAAAGAAGAAGTACTTGTTTTTTTATTTTACTATTTTTTTAAAATTAATTATTATAAATGAAAATTAAATATTATAAAAATATAAAAATTATTTATATTTAATTTTATAATCATAATAATAACAATAATTATAGTTTTATTTTTTTAATAGCATAAAAAAAGTTAAATATAATGTTTTTACTATATATACAAAAATTGGAATTACTCTTCCCGTTTTTATTTTCGTTCAAAAATATGAAGTTGACATTTTAGTGTTTTTTAGTCTCGATTTTTGAAAAAAAAATACAATTTAGTCATTTTTCGTTAAATTTCTTGAATTAGATCGATGTTTTTTCATAAAAAATGAAGTTGTAAATGAGTATGGTTTACTTTCTTATTGTAATTGACATAATCATAGTGTCAATTTTGAAAAAAAAAAATTATTCCACCTCAAATAATTTAATAAAAAGGATCAAATTACATCAATTTTTAAAGATTGAAACTAAATTTAGACTAAAATACATTAGAGAATAGATTAAAAGAGTAATTCAACCAAAATACATCGAGCTTTAAGGAAGGATATTGGAATAAGGATTTTCGGTTACCGATTTATCGGTAATAGGATTTCCGTTTCCGTTTTCCCTGTATATTTGCTTTCTTTCTTTTGTATTTGAAACAATGAATCAATCCAATATTTTTCCTTTACTGTATGAAATCTTACCTGAAATGAAGACCCATCTTTCTTCTTCTACACGTTCTACTGTGATTAGAAAAATTGTAAATGGTTTTAAAATCAGAAATACCTTAAATATGTCAGTTGATATATTAGATATGGTGATTCATCATAATGGTTAGTTAAAGTTGAGCTGAACTTATGAGGAGGATAACAAACGAATAAGTTAATACAAACGTGAACTTGTATGAACACCTTTAGTTCTGAAGAAAGTGACCCCGAACTCCTTTTGGGGCAGGCAGAAAAGGGTGATATCAAACACCTTTAATTTAGATCTGTGATTAGCATTAAATGAAAACCAAACACTGATTACCTAACATTCCTTTACCTTCATCACATTTCATAATCTAATCTCTATAAAGACACACCTTCAGAATATTCACAAACCACAACACAACACAACCTCAATATCATTCCTTCAACTCTTCCCAATCATGGCTACCCCTCTGGTTTTGCAGGTTACCTGCGTGGTTATGGTGCTGATTGTAGGTTTTGGAGAGATTATTCCGTTGGCAGAAGCAGAGATTCCATGTGGCACCATGCATGGCCTACCTAACCGCTCCTACTGGTACACCAATCCCTGCACCATGCTGCAACGGGGCAAAGCGCGTCATCGCCCAAGCTAAGACCGTCCCAGATCTACAAGGGGTGTGCACGTGCCTCAAAAACACCGTTTATAGGGTACCTGGACTCAATCCTTCACTCCTTGCAGCCCTCCCTAGCAGTTGTGGGATCAACTTGCCCTACAAGATCACCCCTTCCATGGATTGCACCAAGTAAGACCACTCGCATCAACATCATCGTATAACACCTTTTCACCCAAATACTAGTTAATGATGTTTCTCTCGTTACTTTTCGTTCACATATATATGAAAAGTTCATGCATATACTGTATTTATACAGATACTAACATCAAATTCACTTTGCTCATTGTAGGATACCTTGAGCAGCTTCCACAAGGGTTTTACCCTTGCTCACTATATATACTTATTTGGCAATTAATAAGCAACAGAGAGGGAATAAATATGGTTTAAGATCCTCCATTGTCTGAATATCCTCACTATGGGATGATGAACTCCATCTCCATCAATCTTATAATGTTGTTCTTGTTTCTCCAATGATATGTTGGATTTTCTATCACTAAAATATATATATTTACATATACCATCATCTCTCACTCTTCTTTTATTTTTAACGCTTTTCTTTAAATTCATATACATATTTACATGATATGTATCAATGATTACTAAATATTCAATTAATAGTGTTATAAATTGCCAGAAAGAAGAAGACTGAATGGTAATAATGCATTAGTCTGAAAATATATTACGGACAATGATATTTTGACTATTAAATTTTGACAATCTTTCTCTTACATAAAGGTGTCGTTTGTTAAACAGTTTGAGAATATTGAAAATGAAAAAATGAAAAAAATAGAAAATCACTTAAAAAATATCACCTAAAATTATAAGAAAAAATTGTCAAAATTTAGTAGTCAAAATATCATTTTCCATATATTACATATAAGTTCCATAACCGAGTAATTAATACATGTATTTGACTCACTTTACATGGTACGTACCAACGTGCACAATGGGTGAATGTTTCATACTCATTTTCATCTTCCAAACATGTTCACCGAAATAGGTTGGCATGAGCATAAATTTGAATAGATTTGGACCGTTTTAAAATTCTAAATTCTAAGTTGGATTTATTGCGTTATAGGTACTATTTACAGTTTGGACAAACTTATCCAATAAATATTTATTTATAAAGAGTGGAAATATAAGAAGGTCAAATTAAAATCAAATAAGCTTAACTTATGAATAAAAATTAAGTTACGTACTACCTTAATTTTTTAAAAGTTAGATTAGATAATATTTAGTTTTAGAAATGGACAATTTAATTTAAACTTACAAAAAAGTTGAAGTCATTTTAATTCATTATTTTCCTTTTTTTCTAAAATAAATTGGAGATATTGAGTTATGTTGTGCACTACATGAGGGGAGTGTAAGCTATTGCATGAAGGGATTTATGTTAAATATTATGTTAAACCAAAACCAATGATTGAATCAAGGGATGATGACCAAACATGAAGGGAAAAACTACTAGTATCCCATGATTATTTATGAACTAAAACGAACTAAAATTCATAACTGTCCTTTCTTTCTAACTTTTGTGTGGCATAATTAAATATTTCGTTAGCTATGAGGGTTCTTGAACTATATTACTTCTTGTGACAATTTAATATCATTATATCTGCTCATACAAAAAACTGAGAAAGAAATCTTAATTAAAGTGTTCCACTTGATGTAAAATTATATTTAATTAATATTAAGATGTTTAAATAAAGCAATAAGTCTCCATAATAATCTTACTCTAGTCTAAGAAGAAAAAAAAACCTCATGTATACTTTTCTTGATTGTATTTTTAACCTTTTATTTATTATTTGTTTGATTGTGTAGAAGAAAGAAACAGGCAAGAAGAGGATGGAAGAAGTTGAATATTTGAAAGGGTGAAATGGTGAAAAATGTTAAAAATCAGAGTGGAACCATAGGAAAAAAAAATTCTAGATGAAGATCATAGCAAGGTTGGTGAGGGCTCAACATACTTAATTATATTATCAAAGGCAACTTTTTTTTTTTTATATTTTTATAATAAAAATAAAAGGTTACTATTAATAAATTCCTTTGGTTTATATTTTTTCAAAACATTAATGTAAATTGAACTTAGTTTTGAATTTATTCTCTTATATTTTTATCAAACTCATATTTATAGTTAGTGCATTAATCTTAGCCATTTTATTGTTTCTAGTATATGTCCAAATAACAATAAAAATGTAGAATGTTAATGTCGGTGGTTCGAAACTTCGACTTTATTTATAACAGACTTTTGACAAACTATATATATATATATATATATATATATATATATATATATATATATATATATATATATATATATATATATATATACTTTTAGCTCAATTTAATTTTTATTACAAATATCGTTAATAATTTTATCATAACACTAATAATTTAAAAGGGCTAAACATGTTTTTTGTCCTTCAACTCTTAGTAAAAATTAGAGTTAGTCTCTCTTGGAAATTTTGAACTAAACCCATTTAGTCTCTCGATTTTAAAAATACGTGAATTTAGTCCTTTAAATTAAATGTTTTTAATTTTATTTGACGTTTCAAACGCGTTTCTCAACTAACATTGAAACTAACATTGAAGCGAACATATGTGTTATGCGTCGGACGGTGTAAACAAACTAAAATACTATAATGAAAATTATTTGAAACCTCAACTAAATTTAATAAAATTTGGTTAAAATGATTAACATCCACTCATTTACAGAGTTGCGGATTAAATTGGTTCAAGGTTTCCAAAAATGAACTAATTCCAATTTTAACTAAAAGTTGAAAGACCAAAAACATATATAACCTAACTAAAAATTTTAGTAAAATAATATTTTTCTTTGAGGAATCTATCTATGTTAAACATTGAGTGAATAGAGAACAAAGCATTTAGCTGAATTTTCATTTGGGTTAAATATGTTTTTTGTCCCTCAATAGTGCAGTAAGGGCTTTTGGCCCCGGTTGGTTTTGATATTCTGCCCCGGTTCCAAAACCGAGGCATATTAGGGTGAGGCCAAAAAGGGATGGCTTTTGGCCTCGGGTGTGAACCAAAGCCATATAGTTACTCTTCTACCTTGTTTCTACTGTGAACCGAAGCCATTGTGTCAACGGTGGCTCAGCCGCGTCCGCAATGGAGGCGTTCTCGTCGTGGTAACGTGTTCGTGGCGATGCTCGTGGCTCGTGCGCAACAACGATTGTCAGTGGTGGTTTGTGAATCTGCAGGGGTCGCGACAATGTTTGCAGATCTGGTTTTTTGATTTGCAGGTTTCACAATCACAGATCTGGTTTGCGCAAACACTGATGGCGTTGTGTGAATCCGGGAGAGCGCTCTGTGTAGTGAGGTGCAACACCAACGGAGGCGACGCCGCGACGGTGGCTGCAGGATCGTGGTGGCAGCGACGAAGGAGGGTGGTGGCAGCGACGGTGGCAGGGAGAGAGACGAAAGAGCGACGCGACGGTGACAGGAGGTGCAACACAGAGAGGGTTCGCGTTCGCCTTCGTGTGGTTGCAGCGGTCGGAGGTGGTCGGAGGTGGTCGGAGACTTTGGTGGTAGAGGTTGCAGCGGAGAGAGGGAGAGAGGAAAGAGTTGCAGATTCGCGACGCGGGGAAGTAGAAGGGTTCGTGAAATTGAAACCCTAAATAAACCCTATGGCTTCGGTTCCTCTAACAACCGAAGCCATATACCCCTTTTTGGCACCGGGTCTTGTTGGACCGAGGCCAAACACCTAACGACTACTTCACTTTTTCAAAAATGCAGTCCCTTTTTGGCTTCGGGTCTTGTTGGATCGAGGCCTATAGCACTCGTTGGCACTGGTTTTGCACGAACCGAGGCCTATAGTTGTCTTTGGCTTCGAGTGTTAGCTTAACCGAGACATAAAACTTGGTTGGAATTGCAAAAATGCCATCGCGCCATTATATGTTTCGGTTCCTGGCCAATCGAGGCATATAAGGCGAGGTAAAAAGGAAATTTTGCACTAGTGCCTTGACTTTCAGTGAATTTTGGAATTAGTCCATTTCGAAACTTTGGACCAATTTAGTCCTTCATCTTTCGAAATACGTGAATTTAGTCTTTTTAATCAAATTTTGTTAGATTTATTTTATGTTTCGTATGCATTTTAGGATTGTATTTGAGTTGTTTATACTGTTTAACATATTTTTGTTTTAATGTTAAGTCAAATACTATTATAAAACGTGTTTGAAATGTTTGTTAATTAAAAGGAGTGAATCTATATATTTCAAAAAAGGAAAGACTAAATTTGTCCAAAATTTCAAAATAAACTAATTCTAAAATTTTTTAGTACTAAAAACGTATTTAAGTCTTTTTATTTAGCTTCCATGCTTGGAGTTTTGATGATAATTGTTGACTAAAGTTGAGCATAACTTGGAGGGTAACAAACATATAAGTTAGTTCAAACCAACGTGAACCTGTATGAATATGTCATTAGTTCTGCGGAAAGTGGATCCGAACTCATTTTGGGACAAGCAGAGAAGGATGATATCAACATTACCATTCTATATTGCATTATTACAAAATACCGCTTATCTGCCATTACCATTAAATGAAAACCAACCGCTGATTTTTGAAAAGTTTTAAAATTGAACATTTTAATTTAAACTTAAAAAGAAGTTGAAATCATTTTAATTTTTTATGTATATTTCTTTTTTTTTTCTCAAATAATTAACTTCAAGATTTTTTGGGAGTTATCTTGTGCACTACATCAAGAGGTAGCTTTTTGAAATAATGTTAAACCAATTATTGAATCAAGGGATGGTGACCAAATATGAAGGGGAGAAACTACGATTTATGAACTAAAATTCAAAATTCTTTTAAGAAAACATCAAATTAATGTTTAGATATTATTCTGAATCAAATAAGGCCACTTCTTTCTTTCTACACCTCCCTTTTTTTCCTTTTGCACCCCATAAACTATTATACCCCATTTTATCCTTAGTTAAAAACTCTAAAACTCTATTTAAATTTAAAAATTATTAATGAATAAGACTTGACTTAGTTCGCATTACTTAATGTTAATTTTCAAAAGCCAACTATAATAAGTTATAAAGTCCATTATACTTGTCACACAAGTCTAATGTTATTAAATAAATAACATTCACTTTTAATTGTTACCGTCTACCAAAAATCTAACAATAAATGTCTATTTTCTTTTCATGAAGAATTAGATTTTAGATTGTATAAATGATATTGACGTCAAAGAGACAAATTTCATAATCTCTACGCTATTATTAATCTCATTACTTTACTTACTTATTAGTAAGACCAAGTTAGAAGTGTCTATATCTTGAAACTTTTCATCACTAAAAAATTAGATTAATTCACTAAAATTTATTTTCATAGTCAAAGTAATTTCAGGATAATTAATTTTATTTGGATACAGTTAAAAAAAGTTAGCCTTTCATGAAAAAATGATACATATACAACTGACAAATTTGAGAGTAATTTACATGTTCGAAGAAAACAAATATATTCATTGAAAAAAATAACAAACTTCAACTTCTTCCTTTTTTCAAATGGATGAAAAGTACTCTTGTTACTTAATTATTTTAAAATTATTGTATATTTTTATGTTTCATTTTGTTCATTATTGTGAATTCTTTGTTACTTTTAGTGTTAACTTATCCTATTTTCAACCATTTAAGACGATTTTTCTTTGAAATTTTTAAAAATCTTCTTAAAGTCAATTCACCTGTCTGAGTTGTAATTTTTAAGTACTTTTTCTTTTACAAATAATTATCATATTATTCCATTTTGTTTGAAATATTAGATATAAGGTGAACTTTTAATCTTCAATGGCAAACCCACAATGTTTTACATCTAACTTGTTGTCATTAATCTCCTGTAAATATGTAATCAATCCCGTCAAACCATCTTAAAATTGATTTACTAAAATTAAAATATAAAAAAAAATCAGAATTTAAAAATTATAATTCTTATATTATATTATTAAACATTCAACAATATAATAGTATTATAAATTAAATTATAAATATTTACAAATAGTTCTGGAAAATTTAAAATATAAAAGTAATAATTCTTTTAATTTATTTTATGTGTGATATTAATCAATTAATTAAAAACTTAAATGTATTTATATATTTAAATGTAATATATATAATTTTAAAAGGTGATAAACACAAGTTAGGACTTTTTGGCTGTCCTAATATTAGGGCCATTAGGGGTGGCAATGCGGGCTGGCCCGCCCCGTTTAGGCCCGTCCCGCATAAGGCCCGCACAACGCGGGCTGGTCCGCTCCGTCCCGCATACTTTATGCGGGCTGAAAACACTGGCCCGCCCCACATACTCCTTGGTCTGCGAGTCCGCGGGCTGGCCTGCTTTTTTTTTATTTTAATTTTGTAATTTTTTGTAATTTTTTGTAATTTTTATGATAAAACTTTCAATGTTTAAAAATTGGAAAACTTTAAGAAGTTCACAAAATTAAATAAAGACTTTGGAGAATTAGATGATAAATTGATAATTCAACATTTTCATCATATTTATACTATGACATACACAATGTATTCTTTAAATTTTAGCACATCAAAAATTACATAATACTTGTCTTTTCCAGTTATACAAGAATTTGAAACGTTAATGCAAGATTCCATAAAAGAAGTAATTAATATATACAAGTACAAGTTTTTTTTTTTTTTAATTTTATGTGGGCTTGCGGGCCGACCCGAGCGGGCCGCAAACCTATGCGGGCCGAGCCCGTACAGCCTACGGACTCACTACCTTAACCCGCCCCACGTTTTTTCTACGAGCCTGCGGGTCGGGCTCGCGGGCCAAGCCCTAATTGCCATCCCTAAGGGCCATAACATATGAACTTATTTTAGCACATTGAAAACGACACACAACAACTATGGATCATTTTATCGTGCTTTAAGATATTTTGCTCTTGAAGAACATAATGCCATGTTTATTTTCGAACGTGAAAATTTAAGAGGTATATATATATATATATATATATATATATATATATATATATATATATATATATATATATATATATATATATATATATATATAAATTTAGGAAGTACAAAAACAAATGTGTAAAAGTTACATAATTTGTACAATATTTAGAAAATAATCAGTTATATTATGGATACGATTGAGAATGCCTGCATTGTTTTATTATAATAAAACTAAATAATTAAAATAATAAATAAACAAATTCATAGAAGACAGTATATATTTATTTTAGAAGGGAATTTAGGGTAGTTGACAATGATTGATAACAAAAGGTTCCAAAATTATATTATTGAGATGAATTTAGTATAACATGACTCTTCAACCTAGTTCATCAATGATGTGACATTGTATTTAGAGAAAAAACAGTTAGTATTGATTTTTCATATGTTTAGTAGTTAGGCTTGAATTTTCGGTAGGGATGAATTGGATTCCAATCCAATAAGATTAAATCTGTATAATTTAAGTAATATTATAAAATTTATATTTGATTATTTAATTTTGTTGATTTAATCGGATTTCATTTATTTAGATTATGGATTAATTCGGTCAAAATTTTCAAATTAAAAATTTATATTAAATTAATATTTTGAATAAACAAATTATTTTTATTTTAAATTACTAAAATTAAAAGTATTAAAATATAAATTTAGATAGAATTCGATATTCATAAAATTTATATTTTTTTATTTAAATTTCGACTATAACTATCTATTTTACTCGATTTTATTTATTTAATATTATTGTTTATATATTATAATCTCAGTAACTTTCAAATTTACTACAAATGTTTTCTAATCCATTGTATAGAGATTTTTTTTCTCAGCTCCAGTTGTAGCAGAATTATTTAAAGAGTGAAAGAAGAAGAATAATATTAGAAATATAAAAAAATTATTTAAATGAAAAAGGTAAAAAAATAAAAGGAATTTTGTTAACAGATTTAAATTAATTGATATGTTATAAAAGGATTAATTTAATAATACAATAAATTATACAAATATTTCTTATTTAATTTTAATAAAAATAAACAGAAATTAAAATTATAAAATTGAAGAATTAATGAAACCGCAAATAATATTTATATTTTTTACTAATAACATTTATAAAATTACATGAATTAAACGTATATTTAAATTTTAAACATAGTTTTATATTTCTATATAATCTTAATTATTTTGTTAATTTTATTTTACAAGAAAAAAAATCAGAATTAACAATATTAAATTAATATTTATTTTAAAATAACTTTGTTTTAATTAAAATTGAAAAAAGACTGATTAAAATTTTAAGATAAGATAATATTAATTTATAAATAAATAAAATATTATTTATTTTAATACATATATCTATTATGATTTGAAAAAACCTATATATATATTTTTTATATTTAATTTAATAGTGAATTTGTGATATATTTTTTAAAATTTCACATCAAATTAAAATATTGAGGAGAGCTTTGCCTAAAATACAATAATTAAATAAACATTTTGAACATATAGATTAAATCAAACTCCCTTGATTGGATCAAAATAAATTTTCAAAGTACAATGTCATATCTAAATGTCATTTCAAACATAAGACAGTATTTGTTTACATTGTACGACAATACTCAACATCTAAACTATCAAGGTATACAGTTGTAAGGACAGAGTTATAATTTTGTATACTTTTGTCCTTTTTCTGCTAAGAGACAATGTGATGCACCTTTAAAGACATTTTCTGATAGCATTAATGTTTTTTCTTTTATCATAATTACGTATTCATACTCCAAATTATCATATTTACGTGTTCATACTCCAAATTGAAACTTTTTAAATCATTTTCATATCTAACCACAAACGACAAACTACAAAAGTTTCTCCATGTGGTGTGGTTGGCGTGCAGCCCAGGATTGCAGGCACATATCAGGAAAAATAAAAGAATGAAGATAACAACACAATATAGTTTTTAAATCATTATATTACAATGGATTTGAATTTAGAAATTACATATTAAACATTATGATCAATTTTACAAGTATTTAGAAGGCTGTTATCTTTAGATTTTTGTGAATATTTATTTTTATTAAAAAATTATTGTGATATAAATTTTTAAATGGTTCAACAAACAATATTTTTAAATTTAAATTCAGATTAAGTTAAAATATTTTAAGATTTCTTTTACTCAATGAACAAAATGTCATTACTTTTTGTTAGATATTGTAAGGTATCACCGATGAAACAGTCAAACTCACAATAATTAAATGAACCACAATGTCATGTATGGTATTATGTATTAAGTATGAGTTTTCTTAAAGTGAAGAGGCTAACACTCAAGCAATGTTAGTGGATACAGGGATACAAAAGTAAGAGAAATAACAGAATACGAAATAAAAGAAATCTCGGGAAGGGCCAGAGGAAGGGAATAACAGATCATAAATTCCACCCACCATCATTTCTTATTTTTTTCCTTTTATATTTACTTTAACCCCCAAATGTAATCCTTGAGCGCATAGTTAGTTACTCTTTTCCTCTCACTTTTGCGATTCATCATGATTTCATCATTAGCACCCACGTGTCCTACCCGTGTAACAGTATTTCCTTGTACTTTATTTGCCAGTATTTCTTCTACACTCGTGACATTTCCTCCCCCATAAAAATCAACCTTGTCCCCAAGGTTGAAGTTAGGATAAACACCCTGGAATAAGGATAGATCTTCCCAAGTAGTTTTAGTCGTATCTAATCCTTCCCATTGGACCAAAACCTGAGGAATCTGATTGGGCCCTCGTAAAATAATTCTGGACTGTAATATCTTAGATGGTTGGACAATAGCACCAAATTCATCAATCAACATTGGAAGAGGAACATATGATTGCTGATGTTCACCTTTGCATGGCTTCAACCAAGAAACATGAAACACGGGATGAATCTTGGCAAAAGCTTGAACTAGGAGTTTGTAAGCCACATAACCATTTTTTTGCAAAACTAGAAAAGGACCAAAATATCTAAGTCCCAATTTCTGATTTTTGCGTAAAGCAACTGAGTGTTGCCTGTAAGGTTGAAGCTTAACTAGAACAAGATCACCCACGTTAAACTCCAACTGTGAGTGTTTCCTATTTGCATATTTCTTCATGTAGTGTTGAGCCTTGAGCAAATTATTCTTCAACTGGTTGAGAATTAAGTCACGTTGCAGCAATAAATCCTGCAAAGAGGGAGGGTCGTGATGGTCTAAAGTATACTTGGTGATTGTGGGAGGATCTCGACCGTAAACTGCTATGAAAGGAGTCATACCAATGTTGGACTAAAATGAGGTATTGTACCAAAACTCAGCCCATGAGAGTAATTTGCTCCAGCTTTTGGGATTGTCAACTATGAAACATCGTAAATACATCTCCAAACAGCGATTAAGTGCCTCAGATTTGACCATCAGATTGTGGGTGATATGTTGTGCTCATAGCCAAAGTTGTCCCACTCAACTTAAACAGTTGCTGCCAAAATTTGCTAGTGAACACTTTATCACGATTTGAAACAATCGACTTTGGCATACCATGTAATCTAACAATGGAATGCATGACGATGTCTGCCACCATCGTGCTCGAATAGTCGGCTTTGAGTGGAGCTAAATGACCATATTTGGATAAACGGTTTACGACCACCAGAATCACAGTAAAACCATGCGAAAGAGGTAAACCAACAACAAAATCCATAGCTAAATCTTCTCAAATCTGTACTGGAATTGGCAAGGGTTGGAGTAGTCCAGTAGGTAAAGAAATAGCGGTCTTAGCTTGTTGGCAGAGCAAATAATTTTGGACAAAATTTTTAATATCGTTGTGCATACCATGCTAATAAAACTGAGAAGCCACTCTAGCCAGTGTCCTTGCTCTCCCCGCATGTCCGTCAATCGAAGAATTATGAAATTCATTCATAACTTTCTGTATAAGAGGATGATTGGAGGGAAGAACCAACCTGTTCTTCCAAAATAGTAACTGGTCTTGAACAGAATAATTCTGATGAGGAGGAGTGCCTTGAATACATAAGTGAAGTATTTCAGACAATTTGGAATCCGCAATAATAGCGGCACACACCTTAAGAATGATATCCCACTAAGATTGAGAAATAGCCATAAAGAAGGACCGAGATATGGCATCCACAACAAGATTGTCACAACCAGGCTTGTACTCTATGGTGAAATCATATCCGAGGAATTTAGGAAGCCATACTTGTTGCTTCGGGGTCTGGATGGTTTGATCAGTGAGGCTGCACAAGCTCTTCTGATCGGTGCGGATAATAAATTTATGTCCCAACAAGTAATGACAAAATTTAGCTATAGCTGTTGTAATGGCGTAAAACTCCTGCACATAGGCTGGTTGTTTCTGTAGTCGTGGGGATAATTTTTTTGAAAAAAAAGGCAATGGGTGATGGGCTTGATTCAGAACAACACCAATACCTATATTAGAGGCATCAATTTCCAGGATAAAAGGCTTAGTAAAATCTGGAAGGGTCAAGACAGGAGCCTCCGTAATGGCTCACTTGAGGTTGTGAAAAGCGTCAGTAGCAGCAGAGTCCAAATGGAAGTTGTCTTTCTTTAAGAGATTAGTTAATGAAGAACCTATAACTGCATACCCTTTAATAAATTGCCTATAATACCCCGTGAGTCCAAGGAAGCCTCGCAATTGTTTAAGGGATTGAGGAAGTTGCCAATCCAAAATAGCTTGGATTTTATTTTGATCCATGGTAACGCCCTTGCTTGATATCGTATGACCTAGATAATCAACCTCCTCTTAGCCAAAATGGCATTTAGACAACTTGGCAAAAAGTTGGTGATGCTGAAATATTTTTAGGACAACTTCTAAGTGTTGCAAATGTGAGAACCAGGATGGGCTATAAACTAGTATGTTGTCAAAGAACACCAATATTGATTTTTGAAGCAGCCCCTGGAACACTGAATTCATTAAACTTTGAAAGGTGGTTGGTGCGTTGGTGAGGCCAAATGGCATGACAAGCCATTCATAGTGGCCTTGGTGTATCCGAAAAGCGGTTTTAAAGCTGTCCTATGGAGATACAAGTATTTGATGGTAGCCCAAACGAAGATCTAACTTAGAAAAGTATTTAGCTCCAAAGAGTTCATCAAGCAGCTCCTCAACAGTAGGAATAGGAAAATAATCCTTGATTGTTATGGCATTTAATGCTCTACAATCAATTCAAAAACGCCATGTCCCATCTTCTTTTTTAACCAAGATAATCGATGAAGAAAAGGGACTAGTGCTCGGGGCTATGATTCCCTCATGTATCATCTCCTAAACCATTTTCTTGATTTGTTCCTTCTGACTGTGAGGGTATTGTTAGGGATGGACCTTAACATGCTTGCTATCTGGCAGTAAGGGAATAACATGGTTGTGAGACCGGTCCGAGGGTAACCCAATGGGTTTGTCAAACACCCTTTTGTAGGTGTGTAGCAACATAGCCAAATCTGGATGAATGTCATCAGGTAAGTCAAGCCACTGATCGAAAGGAACCTCTTGCGACTGAAATTGTAGTTTATAAAATTCTGCAATGGCATGAGTGTTGCACATTCGTCTGAGATGGTGAAACAGAGCTAGACGTGGTAAATTAGATTGAACACCCTATAGTGTAATAAATTCATCCTCCAAATAGAATTTCAAGGTTAAAGCACTATAATATGAGACATGGGGTCCCAATGTAGCAAGCCAAGGAGCACCTAAAACAACATCTGCACCAGATACAAGAAGCAAATAAACTGGCAACTTGATAGTATGCCCCTGAATCGTGACCTTTACATCCTGGACAATCCTTCCACTGTAAGAGAATTTTCATTTCCAACTAGGACTTGAAAACTAGGAATGAGCTCAATAGGTAACTTCAAATAATGAGCCAAGCGAGGTTGTAAGAAATTGTCCAAACTCCCACTATCAAGCAAGATTTGGACAGTGACACTATTTATCAATCCATGAAATCGCATAATGCCCAAACTGGAGGAGCCATTCAAGGCATTAAAAGAAACATGATGCTCAGGGGTAATAGCAAGACAGGGAACGGATAGGGAGGCTGGCAATTCTAATTCTGGAAATGGATCATCAACTTCCTCTATATGAAGTGAGAGGTATTGTTTGTCAGGGCAACTATGTGTAAGGGACATATATTCCTCTTCAAGTACATTTTTGTTAGATATTCCTCTTTGATAAATCTACCATATGCAAACTTCACAAATTATTTTTTATAAGGTTTAATTAGATTTAAAATTAACATTTTAAAATATTATTAGAGTTATAATAGTTATGGTAAGATTTATTATTTGTTGACTATAAGATTGATTTATAGTTTTAAAGTCTATTTTTTAATATTTTTAATTATAAATTTTTTAAAATATTAAAATATAGTAGAGAAATTATAACATTAGTAATAACTTTGATCAATTCAAATTATAATATATATTTGAAGAGTTTAGTAAATATGAAATCAAAAAATTATACAAATTACAATATTAATATAAATAACAGAATTTAAATATTGTTCATGTATAAATGGACATATATAACATATTTTAATAGAATTAGACGTATAATATGAATAAGCAATAAATCGCTGAATTGAAAAATAAAATGTTAAAAATTAAAGTGAATTAGTTACATAAAAAAAAGGTTTATATAAAAAAGGAAACATTATAAAAAAATTTATGAGATTGTATAGCTATGATAATCGCTATGAGATTATAGCTATGATGATAATTGTGAATCATGCATAAATCTTATAAAATATTCTAATTTAAAATCTTAAAATAATAAATTTATAAATTATTTTTATATAGTACTATTTCTCATTAATGTGAAAACTAAATTCATAGTTTTTTCAAAAAAATTCTCTTTAAAGGTGATCAAAAGTCACTTAATTTTATCTTTTATTTTATTTATAGAAAAAATATTAAATAAATTTTTAGATCAAACTTATCTATTTGTATTGTCTACTATATATTTGTTTCTTTTAGTTGTCTTCTAGTTTGAATGATTCTTATAATTGTAATTGTCATCGTCCAAGTATAATCATATGTAATTCATATCTTTAGAATATACTGATTTTGTTTTTCGTACATTCTAGAAATGGTCAAATAATACTTGTTGATAAATGATTTACGTATTCGATTTAGTCAAAAGTAGTATTTTATAGGATGTTAATTTATTTCGTAATTGTTTTTACTGTTGATCTTTCAAATCTCGGCTTTTAAGTTATATATATATATATATATATATATA
>Ga0214544_1006176_pt1 | contig 22398 bp, 19 predicted proteins | sample CNSS3metaG_FD_160074 | JGI IMG/M metagenome (GOLD analysis project Ga0214544, IMG submission 160074) | Root nodule microbial communities from cowpea collected in UCLA plant growth center, Los Angeles, California, USA - CNSS3 | ecosystem: Host-associated > Plants > Roots > Nodule | place: USA...
TTTGTGGTATTAGAATGAAGTGTACTTTTCTAAGTGAGTAAGTGTTTTTTTCAAGTCCAGGTTTTGTACGAGCAGTACTAAAACTGGTTTTCAAGTTTATTTTTACATAAAAACTGGTTTGGACACAGTGCAAAAGCCATCCAAATAATTTTATCAACGTGAATCATGAGCAAACAACTTAAAGAAGTAAGTGGAATTGAAGATAGAAAAAAAAAACAACATTTATGATATTAGAATGAAGTGTACTTTTCTTAGTGAATAAGTATCTTTTTCAAGTCCAGTTTTTGTACGAGCAGTACTGGAACTGGTTTTCAAGTGTATTTTTACATAAAAACTGGTTTGGACACAATGCAAAAGTCATCCAAATAATTTCATCAACGTGAATCATAAGCAAACAACTGAAAGAAATAAGTGGAATTGAAGATAGAAAAAAAACCAACATTTCTGGTACTAGAATGAAGTGTACTTTTCTAAGTGAATAAGTGTCTTTTTCTAGTCCAGTTTTGGTACGAGCAGTACTGGAACTTTTTTTCAAGTGTATTTTTACATAAAAACTGGTTTGGACACAATGCAAAAGTCATCCAAATAATTCCATCAACGTGAATCATGAGCAAACAACTGAAAGAAATAAGTGGAATTGAAGATAGAAAAAAAAACCCAACATTTCTGGTACTAGAATGAAGTGTACTTTTTTAAGTGAATAAATGTCTTGTTCAAGTCTAGTTTTGGTACGAGCAGTACTGAAACTGGTTTTTAAGTGTATTTTTACATAAAAACTTGTTTGGACACAATGCAAAAGCCATCCAAATAAGCCATTCATCAGTAAACCTCTGTCAATGAATGAACTAAAATTTAATACAATCAAAAATTAACATTTGTCTTCCTAAAATTAAGTATATTGTTCATCCTGTATAATTGTCTTTTTGAAGTGTACATATAGTACAAGGTATACTGCAACTCTCTTTGAGGTATGTTTTCACAACAAATTTCGTTTGCCATCAATGGCATTCACATTCAAATTGTTAGATTACCATCAAATCACCAATAAATCTGTCAATGTACAAACTACATATTAACTCCAACAAATGATTCAACAATATATATTATTGTGCCTACATAAGTGGCTTTTTCAATGACAGTTGTAGTTCAAACACTGCAGAACACATTGCAAGTCAAATAACAGTTTTCAATGTATCAATTTCTATTTCATCTAAGTTTCCAAACTAAATATACAATAAGTACATTCATTTCCTGCGTCTACTTCATTCTAACTATACATATCTACAATTATCTACATCCTATTTCTCAAAAAGCCTGTTATTGCATTCCATCAAAGGAATGCCCAAATTCATAATCTTAGTCTCCAAAACAATACAATCACATAATTATGTTGTATGAAAAACCACAAACTTCTACATTTACAACAGTTATTTCTTCATGAGCAGATCGTAGTGTTGGATAACGTCATCGCGGTGGACATTATCTTCATGTAAAACCCAATCACAAATGAATTTCTGCCTAATTAATTGCAGCTCGCCATTTCGGAACTAACCGCCTTCAAACAGGGGTTTTGGACAATAACCTACCGGGCAAAGATTACTTGTGTGAATGACCTTTAATGAACCAAGAACTACGCCACCAAGACTGCGGCCAAGCAATGTGCCGAAAGGTACCCACCAATTTTCGGCGAACCAACCACATCCAACAACCCAAACCACTCTTGAGAAGTCCACTCTCCGCTTCGACTGCTACCCACACCAGATATCAACAACAACAATCTTTGTGGAAGAAGAGCCTTTTGGGGAAGAAAAAGCTCTGTATTTGTGTAACCTTGTGGAAGAAGAACATTGCGGAAGAAGAATGAGGGAAAATCGAACCAACGCAGTTTATTTTTTTAAAATGTTTTCCCAAATGAACGCGTGTGCACACCACACAAAAAAACCTGGGACGTTGCCTCCAATTACTGTAAGATTTAAAAACATTAAAATAACCCATGCCACGTAGGTGGGTAAAATTTGGGTCAAAAAACCAAGGCATTCTATCATTATCCTTTTATTTATAGTCTAGCATATTAACACTAAATTTATTCCTGTTTCTATTTGTTTTCTTTCCATAACTTTAGAAAGTTGACGTTGTACAAATTATTATTTGCATGAGATGGATTAAGAAGCAAATTATATATGTTACTTTTGAGATGTCTAGTAGATGTTTATGCGTTACATCAATTTTTTTTCTACCTATTTTCCTTCCTTAACTTTAGAAAGTTGATGTTGAATAAATTATTGTTTTAGAGGTATCGAAATGATTGTATATGTTACTTTCAAAATGTACAATGAATATTTTTTGTGTTATCTTGTCAAAGTAACATTTTTATGTATTAGTTGTTGTAGGTGAAATTGATTATCTTGTGTCATAGGCCAAGTGTGTTACGTTACAATCGAGTCATGACACTTGAGTTATTATACTCTTAAGTACAAAGAGTTGTATTTGACAATAAACTATATCTTTTAGTTTAATAGTAACCACTCAATCCAACAAATAGTATCAAAATCAAAATTATGACTTTGATTCCTAGCAGGAAATTGTTGAGGAGGAGGTTGTTGATTGTGACGTCAATTGTCCCGTGGTGTAAGTCATATGAGTAAAGTCAGAATGAAATTGATACTTGAACTTACACGCTTTTAAGTAGTAAAAGTTGCATCTTTATAACATTTTAGTCTATTGACATATGTTTGATCCAACATTTATATGTCGTAATTATATGAAAACCAAAATTATTCTTATTTATTTATGTTTATCGTAAAATTAAAGTAAATGTTACATGACTTACTTTTTGTTTAAAAGTATATGATTGAACGAATCAAATACGTCACCCTTAAAATGTTATATAATTACTTAATTTGAATACTAAGCCTTAAACCCTAATACAATTTTATAACAGACAAAGTCCAAATATGTTTTTTTCCCTTAAACTTTAGAAAATAAATGTTTCCTATTTTTTTTTATTTTAAAGACATTTCATGGAATGAATGATATATGTCACTCATCATTTGTACTATAATTGTTTTATGTTTTATTCTCTCAAATATGGCTCGCAATTCGGAGCGGATCGGTCCATAGGCCCACAATGAAAAGTGTGGGACAGGCTAAGATCCTAAGCCCGTTGGCTCACAAAGGAACACGGCGGGGCAGACTGACCCACTGGAAAATATTTCACAAATAAAATCCAACTACTTATCTTTTTCAAAATTATCTAACAAAATCTTAATTATCTAATAAAAGATAAAATACTTATCTTTTCTAAAATTATTGAATAAACCTTTAATCATTTAAAAAGATAATAATAAAAATAGTAATAAAAGATAAAAATAAACATAATAAAAAGCATGATAATGTCAATTATCAAAAGGATGTTGTCTCAACTATATTAAAGAGTCATAATGAGTTCCATGCATGCTTCTTCCTTCCATGAAAACTAACCATTTATGATTAGAGGGATTAGTGACATAAAATATTTGTCTTGCACGTAAACAAATATTTTATTCTGAATATGAATTGAACAGATTGACACCTTCTTTCGACAATAGTTTCAAATCATCAATCAAGGGCTTCAGATGCACATCAATATCATTTCCCGGTTGTTAGGTCCATAAATCATCATAAACAACATCATATATTTTCTTTTCAAGTACAACGAAAGAGGAAGATCGTATACCATCAACAAAATTGGATAAGAACAATGTTTAATGCTTAAGTTCAAGTAAGGATTCGTACCATCTGTAGCAAGTCTAAGTCTTAAGTTTCTTGAATCTGCACCAAATTCTTGAAATGTTACAACAAACTTCTTCCATTATGGAGAATTTGTTGGGTGTTGAAGAAGATTGTCACATTTTCTTCCATTTGCATGCCGTGTCAAGTTCTTTGCATCATCTTTAATGGCCAACAATCGTTTGAACCTAGGTATTATGGGAAGGTTCCATAACACCTTTGTGTGTAGGGGGCACAATCTTTTTCTTCATCAACATTATTTCCATCAACTTTCTTTTTAAATCGTGATAGCCCACACGTTGGACACACATTCAATGCATCAAATTTGTTTCTGTACAATACAAATCATTAGGACATGTTTGTATCTTCATGTACTCCAAACCCATTGGACATAGAACTTTCTTTACCTCATAGTTACAATTAGGTAATTGATAAGTGCCCAGGATCAGATGAATTTGACACTTATCTTATTTTGATTTTATTGAGTTTTTATATAAATCACCCTAGTTTAACTTGTTTTGCAATTTCCAATAGTAATAGAGAGTAAAAGTGGAAAAATAAAGAAAATGGTTGAATTTCAAGCAATTTTGGACAAAACTGCCATTGGTTCAACTGAGCGACAAAACTGACACTTGTTCAGCTCAACGACAAAACTGACACTTGTTCAGCTCAACGACAAAACTGAGGCTTGAGCCATAAAAGTAAACTCATTGCAAAGGAAAACCCCAAACACTGAACCAGAGGCTAAGCCATGAGTTGTAGCACTGGATCATGAGGCCAGACCATAAAGGAAGCCCAACTAAGAAAGAAACATCTACAATTGGAGCCACAAATGCACTATTGAGCACTGTTCTGGACAGTGTTTAAAAACAGGGTTGCACCCTTGTTTAGACAAACTTTTGAAAGGGTTTTGAGAGACTCTTTGAGAGTTTTTTTGGAAACACTTACCTTTATGTTTAGTGAACATTAATAAAGGACTTAAGGGAGGACGAATCTTCGACACCTTATATTGTTTTCATCTATTATGAGTAGCTAAACCTCTTTAAATGTTGAAGCAAAGATGTAACCTTTTGGAACTCTATTGTATTAGTATTGTTATATTTATCAAAGTATGCTTTTATTACATGGTTGTGAATTAGTTTATGCTTGTTGTTGGATGAACTAATCACTTATCTTATTTCACTAGCTTGGGATTGAGTGAGAACTAGTTCTAAGTTGTGGTCCAACTGATTATCGTCATGCTTTTAGATGCTAGGTATAGATCTAAGGTTCTAGCTGGTTGTAGAGTTTTGATCTTAATGCAAGTGCTTAATTCAAGCAATCATTGAGGAATCATACTGAAGTTTGATAATCCTAGGCTCTAGGTGTTAGGAATGAACCTATAATTACATTTAAAAAGAACTCCAAGGACATGAATGATTGTGTCTTTATAAATAATGATGGAAGCAATACAAGAGAGTAGGAATGTCAAATGGGCCAGGCCCGCCGGGCCGGGACGGGCCGGCCCGCCAGCCCGCCAAAAAAAGGGCAAGCTGGGTTGAAATTTTTAGCCTGCCAACCCGTTGTAACCCGGCCCGCCTAGCCCGCCAGTTTAGCGACCAAAACGGGCCAGCCCGCCTTAGCTCGTCAACCCGTTTTTTTATTTTTTTTTAAATTTTTTTATGTTTAAAATAAAAAATAATTAAAAAATAATACTTTTTTTATATTATATAAATATATATATATATATATATATATTAGATTTATAAACAAAAATTTATAAAAAGTTAAAAAAAAGTTAAAAAACCTAAAAAAATAATAATAAAAAAAGACAGGCCAGCCCGCGGACCAGTCTGCGGGCCCGCCTGCCTGCCCTAAGACGGGACGAGTTGCAATATCTAGCCCGTTTATTGGTGGCGGGACAGCCCAACCCAGCCCATTTTTGGCGGGCCACAGGCTGGTCGGGCCAAAACGGGCGGGGCTGGCCCGTTTTGCCACCCCTACAAAAGAGGGCAAAAGTGGGGAATCTAGCTTCAATACGTCTTTATTATCTTGAAGTATATCTGCCCCTCAAAATTGTTTTAGCATATCCTTACTCCATTAAATCAACACGTTTTATACACTGAATCTAATTTTTCACTTCTCGCTCACCACAAGCATTATTTCATTCAAAACAAACTCGTCTAAACTTTGTGCGCTCTACCAAATCCTTGTGGATATGACACTTGTTGTACTACAAACTACCCAATATATTTGTTGGGAAAATTTGCATTAAAGCATCAACAATAAGATGCTATTTTCTATAAGCATCTCCTTTAACAACTCCAACAATTATGTGAAATTTTTATTAGTCCATCCATTTCTTGCTTTTAAATTGAATAATTTCAAAATTGCCAATTATCATATAAAGTTAGCGCATCTTGGGTACAACTGCTCCTCTAAATACCACATATTTTATTGCTTGTGACGTTGTAGCGTTGTCTAATACTTCTCTACACTAAGTCCAAATTGTATAAATCCTTACTATACTGAAGATGAACATATGATCACGTATTTTGCCCAAATCTTGGCGTATTTGATTCAAACTAAGAACACAAGGACAATACTATTTCTCGTTCACAAAGATAGCGTGCTCTTGAACATATTGCAAGAACTCATAAACTCCCTTTTCAAACTCTTCACTAACAAAACGTGCATTCATCTAGCTTCAATCTATACTACATTGGTACCAAACTCCATAATTTGCAAGTTTTAATTTTCATAAGGTCAGGCCCTACCCATTTGAAAAAAATATTTTTCATATTTGCTAACAGGTATACGACGAAGTTTATCATCATAAATTTGATAAAATTTCAGCAACATTTCACATTGATCTATAAAGCACAGGTAATGAAAGTGGTAACTCATGACCACAATCAAATATGCATCCGGAGAACAACACAAAATTGTCTGAATCGAAATCTTATAAAATTAATGTATAAACTTACAATGCACGTGATTAACAAATTATGAAAAATATTTTTTCAAACTATACAATTAGACAATTCAAGATTTAATACAAACGATTAAAATTTAATCATTTGTACTAAATCTCAAACGAAAACTAAGGTTTGTAACGTCCCATTTAATTATTACGCGAAATTAAAGGAAACGTCACACAAAATAGTACTGTAGCGTAGTCCTGTGGTCCTTAACGCAACCCCTACAACTTGGGCACACCACGATGCCAACGGAACCCAAAATACAAGTCTAGCAAAAGAGAAAAGAGTAGCAAGGCGTAAAACAATACATGGGCCATAGCCCTAACGAAAACCATGAAGAAAAGAAATATGAAGTCCAGCCCAGATGGCTAAGCAACGGAATCGCCATTTCCTTGCTGACCGCGGGAACCTCGCCCATCTGCTCCCATAAATTAAATTGTTGATCATCACAAGAAAGAATAACCACATACAAGACAATCATACAACAAACAGGGTAAGCTAAAGCCAACAATATTCTCATCATACAGTCAAATATATTTTCACCATACAACAACCAAGCATGTTATGAATTTAAATCGATACACTACGACTCGACTTGACTCATCCGGATACATATAACTTGGTCGCATTCAGCGGATGCTCGCACTTGTGGTGGATACCTCTGCTCACCCCCGAGCTGCACACCCCCGAGCTATATGTCACAAGTGTTACAATGAATCAATTTCCCTCACCACAAGGTTAGCCCTTAATGAGTTTCAGGCCTCCTACTACTCTCACCACATGAGTAAGTCCGCTCTAGGTGAGACTAACTGACTCCTTAGAGCGTCAGGATGGAACCTTACCTTGAATCCTTACATAGTTATACAGATGGGACACCACCATGGACACCCACTAACAGAGGCCATGGAATTACATCCCGACCACTGAAGCATGACCCTGAAAGTCTCACCTAGAGACTCCAAGGAATTATGCACTGACACAGATCAACCATATTCACACAGTCAAAGAATATTCACCATGCATAGATATACATTAATCGTACCAACCTTTAAAGTTAATGCCTTTTTATGTCTCAGGCCCAACTCATTTCAACTCATCACAAACCATCCATGCATAAAGGATTTCCATCTTATCTTATTATCATGCCTCTTTGATACCAACCATGTCATTAAAATCGCATGCTAAACTCATAACAACCCAATATTCACAATTTATGACTTGCACCACTCATTCATCTCAAACTTTCAGCACAATACTTAAAATCAAGCAAGCATTATCCACACAAAGCCAAGAAAAACAATCACACCTCGTACTGCCTCGCCCAACACCTCGCTCAGGCTGAAGGGTCTCGCTCAGGCGAGACGTTCTCGCCTAGGTGAGCCCCCTTCGCCTAGGTGAGGGCTCGAAAAAGGCAGCAGGAGCACACGCAGGATCTCGCTTAGGCGAGACCCCTCTCGCCTAGGCGAGATGCTCGCTCGCTCAAAAAGTCGAGCTGGTCGCCTGGGCGACTTGTCGCGCAAAAGTCATGGGCAAGCTCCCTGTTCATCTCCCCTAGGCGAGACTGGCTCGCTTGGGCGAGATTAACAGGTATCGCCATTATTCTCCTGTAACAGTCACCTGTTCGCACCCAAAGAGGACAGTACATGGCAGTTCACACATTCAACACAATCATATAGTGCATACAACATCTAAAAACTCTAACCCAGCCATAAAATAATCAGGACTCAGACTCTAACTTCCTCGTACCTGGAAAAAATCTAGCGAAGACCCCGACTGTACGACCACGAGCACGACAGCTCCAAGGATGAACTACAGGGCTGAGGTGAGAGTGGAACAGAACCAGACAAATGGGGTTAACCCAAGCTCTTACAACAGATTACGAAAAGGTTATAAAAAGGGAACTAGCATGAACTCAAAGGACACTTACATGGAGTAACGGAACTTCCTGGCTCAACGTAATAGCGGAGGCAGAACCCTAGCAGAGGGGTTGACGGCTGCAGGTCTTAGGTTTTCTGAAAAGAGGGGAAAAGTGAGACTTAGGGCAACGAAGAGTGGTTTTATCTACTGGCCCAGCCCTTAGGCCCACTCGCAAGGGCAGCCCCTTACATTTTTAGGCCAGAAGAATTGGAACATTTTTAATGGGCCTTACATTCTCCCCAACAAGAAAATTTTCGATCTCGAAAATAGAGACTCACCAGACAAACAGATGTGGATGTGATTTTCTCATGTCCTCCTCTAACTCCGAAGTCGAGTTACCCGTCCTCCGATCCGAGATGACTTTAACAAGACTGACGGTCTTTCCATGGTGTTCCTCAACCCTGCTATCCTCAAGGGCGATGGGTGGTACTTCCACTGTGAGGTCTTCCCTGATCTGTATATCCTCAGCTTCTAAAACGTGGGCCGGGTCAAATACATACTTCCCCAACTGTGACATATGAAACACCGGATGAAGGTTCGCCAACTACGGGGGTAAAGTTATCTCATAAGCCACCGGTCCAATTCTTCTCATGATCTGATATAGGCCGAGGAATTTAGGGGAAAGTTTCCTTGAGCGGAGAGCCCTTCCCACGCCAGTGGTTCGGGTCACCCTCAAGAACACATGATCACTGACTACGAACTCCAAGGGCCTCCTCCTACGGTCTGCATAGGCCTTCTGTCTACTCTGAGAAGCCTGCATTCTGTTCCTCACCATCCTCACTTTCTCAGTGGTCTGCTCTAACAACTCTGGTCCAACCAATACCGCCTCTCCATCCTGATACCAACAGAGAGGAGTCTTGCACCTTCTGCCATAAAGAGCCTCGTATGGCGCCATGCCAATGCTCACATGAAAGCTGTTGTTGTAGGTAAACTCGATCAAGGGCAACACCTCATCCCAAGCCCCTAGATGATCCAATATACACGTCCGTAGTAAGTCCTCAAGTGACTGAATGGTCCTTTCTGATTGACCATCAGTCTGGGGATGGTAGGCTGAGCTCATAGTCAACTTGGTCCCCAAAGCCTCTTGTAAGGTTTGCCAGAATCGGGAGGTAAACCGTGGGTCTCTGTCGAAAACTATGCTCGAAGGGACTCCATGCAACCTCATGATCTCCTTAACGTACAGCTGGGCCAACTTGGCCATGGACATCCTCAAGTTCATTGCCAAGAAGTGGGCACTCTTGGTCAATCGATCCACTATCACCCAGATGGTGTCATGCCCTCTAAAAGTGTGTGGTAGATGGGTCACAAAATCCATGGAGATGTTGTCCCATTTTCACACTGGTATTTCCAAGGGCTGTAGATTCCCACCGGGCCTCTGGTGCTTCACCTTCGCCTTCTGGCAAGTTAAACATGCTGATACGAACTGAGCAACATCCCTCTTCATTCCCTGCCACCAGAAGGTTTCCTTAAGATCCTGATACATCTTAGTCATGCCAGGGTGCAGACTAAGACGACTCTTGTGCCCTTCCTCCAGAATTAACTTCTTCACCTCAACATCATCAGGTACGCATACCCTACCCTGGAACCGCAGTATACGATCATCACCCAAAGCAAAATCTCTAGCCTCATCTGACCCAAGCTGTTCTCTGACTCTGTTCAGACTGTCATCCAATAACTGTCTCTCTCTCACTGAGCCCAAGAAGTCACTAGATATAGTTAGGGTACTACATCTAATGAACTCAGACCCTACCTCCACATGTAGCTTCATATCCCGGAATTTCTCTAGTAACTCCATCTCTCTGACCATAAGGTGTGCAACATGTACGGTCTTCCTACTCAATGAATCAGCCACCACATTTGCCTTCCTTGGGTGATATAGAAGCTCGAAGTCATAATCCTTCAGGAATTCCATCCATCTTCTCTGTCTCATGTTTAGCTCCTTCTGGTCAAACAAATACTTGAGACTCTTATGATCATTGAACACGCGGAACTGGGCACCATAAAGATAATGCCTCCAAATCTTCAAAGCAAACACTATGGCTGCCAACTCTAGGTCATGAGTGGGGTAATTACGCTCATGCACCTTAAGTTGTCTTGACGCATACGCCACTGCCTTCTTCTCTTGCATCAATACACAACCAAGTCCGAGGTGGGAGGCGTCACAGTAGACCTCAAACGGCTTCCCGACATCCAGGATCACTAATATCGGAGCGCTAGTCAATCTTCTCTTCAGCTCTTGGAAACTTTCCTCACACTTATCTGTCCAAGTGAAAGGTTGGTCCTTCCGAGTAAGCAAGGTCAAAGGTGCCACTATCTTGGAGAATCCCTATATGAACCTCCTATAGTAGCCTGTTAGCCCCACGAAGCTCTTGATCTCCGTGGCCGACTTAGGACTTTCCCACTTTACTACTGCCTCAACCTTCGCTGGGTCCACTGCAATCCCCTAGGAGGATATCACATGCCCCAAAAACTGAACCTCACTCATCCAGAACTCACACTAGGACAACTTGGCATACAGTTGCCTCTCTCTCAAAACACCAAGCACCAATCTCAGGTGTTCTGCATGCTCTTCCTGAGTCCTGGAATAGATAAGGATGTCGTCTATGAAGACTACAACAAACTTATCTAGGAAAGGCCGGAAGATCCTATTCATGTAGTCCATGAACACTGCCAGAGCGTTGGCACACCGAACGGCATAATCACATACTCATAGTGGCCATATTTGGACCTAAAGGCCGTCTTCGGTACGTCATCGTCCTTCACCAGTATCTGGTGGTATCCTGACCGCAGATCAATCTTCGAGAATACTGCTGACCCATGTAGCTGATCCAACAAGTCGTCGATTCTCGGAAGAGGGTACTTATTCTTGATTGTCATTTTGTTCAACTGTCTATAGTCCACATACAGACGCGAACTCCCATCCTTCTTCTTCACTAACAGCATTGGCGCTCCCCAAGGCGAAGTGCTGGGTCGGATAAACTGTTTCGCCATCAGTTCCTCTATCTATTTCTTAAGTTCAACCAACTCCGCCGGAGCCATGCGGTAAGGAGCCATCGATATTGGACTTGTCCCCGGTACTAGATCGATAGAGAACTCTACCTCTCTGCGGGGTGGTAACCCTGGCACTTCCTTTGGGAACACATCCTCAAAATCTTGCACAACCAGTATGACTGACGTCGTCTATCCTCCTTCCACCTCCAGATGTGTGAAGATCATGTAACACTGCGCGCCGTAATGGAGTTCCTTCATAACACCCTGAGAAGATACCAACTCAGGCTCCTCAATGTTGGGGAAAAGCAGCTTCTTCTCTCGGCAGTCTATAAGATCGCGATTGGCATAGAGCCAATCCATTCATAAGATCACTTCCAACTCTTGTAGAGGCAAACAGATTAAGTTCACCCTGTACCTGCGTCCCTCTACCTCCACTAGACACCTAGCACATAAGGACGACGTCCTGACCAAGCCCAACGCTGGAGTAGATATCGCAAGCTCACATTGCAGCTCGCGCACCGACAGACCCAAACGTTCCACACATGCATTTGACACAAAGGAGTGTGTCGCTCCAGAATCATACAACACACAACAAGAAGTACCAGCTATCATGCAACTACCCATAACCAAGTTACCTGAGCTTGATGCCTCAGCTCCTGACATAGCATACACCCTGCCGGTCGCCTGAGGCCTGTTGCCTCTGTCCCTCCTCTGATGCTGATGGAGAGTCTAAACTGGAGGGCGTGTTGCTGCCCTAGCAAGGTTGGGACAATCCTTCCCAAAGTGGCCTTCCTTGCCACAATTGTTGCACCTGCGGTAACCCTCCATGCGTGGACAACTACTCCTCAAGTGAGGGCCTCCACAAATATAGCATTGAACTCATCCCTGCTGAGGAGAAAAGCTCCTAGACCCCTGAGGCTAATGGTGGGGTCTATCATATGGTCTCCTCCGCTCCTCATGTCTGGGCTTGGACCCACATGGTCTACCAATCCTCTGAGGCGGCTGTGGCTGCTGTGGGCGCTGACCTTCCACCTCACGCTTCATCTTCTCCATCACCTTGGCCTTCTCCACCAGAGCGGCAAAATCCTTGATGGACAAAGGAGCCACCATCAAGCGGATATCACCGCAAAGGTCATTCTCGAACTTACGACACCTCCACTCCTCATCAAGCGGTAGTGTGTAGAAGCGGCTGAGGTGCTTGAACCTCTCAGCATACTCTGTTACCGTCTTCCCTCCCTGGGTCAACTGGAGGAACTCCACCTCCTTGGCATATCGGATGTTGTCTGGGAAGTACTCTGAGAGGAATCTCTCTGAAAGCCTCCTATGTCACAGGCTCATCCCTCTCCTCCAGGATGGATTTAGTGCTGATCCACCAATGCTCAGCCTCCCCCGTGAGCATGTACACAGAGAATGCCAACTTGTTCTCCGCAGGGCACATCTTCGCATCATAAATGCGCTCCAAGTCCTTCAGCCATTGGTCTGCGGCGTCAGGACTAGTCTTCCCATCAAACTTCGCTGGGTGGTGCTTCAGAAAATCCTCTAAGCTCCACTCCCTAATTGCAGGTTGTGGTTCAGGACCAAACATAGGGCACCCACCCTGTTCTCCTCCAGCTGGCGGAGGGCCTCCATATGCTGCCGATGAGCATCCTCAGCAGCTACCCTCGCAGCCTCCATCTGCTGCATCACTACCTGCTGCTACTCAAGCGACGTCGCCTGTTGGTGCATGGATGCCTCATGCTGCTGCATCATCGCGACACTCTATTGTGCCATAGCCACTACCATCGCCTCTATTGCTCTGGCAATATCAGGTGCGTCCCCCTGGGATGATTGAGAAGTTCGACGAGGAGGTGCCATGGTTCACTGGCACACAGAAAATCACTTGGTTAGGCTTGAATAAGGCAAGAATTTAACTAAGAACACTCAGAAGACACAGAGAAAGCTAAGCGGATATCCAAGTCCACAGACCTAAGGAATGACCGCTCTGATACCATAAATGTAACGTCCCATTTAATTATTACGCGAAATTAAAGGAAACGTCACACAAAATAGTATTGTAGCATAGTCCTGGGGTCCTTAACGCAACCCCTACAACTTGGGCACACCACGATGCCAACGGAACCCAAAATACAAGTCTAGCAAAAGAGAAAAGAGTAGCAAGGCATAAAACAATACATGGGCCATAGCCCTAACGAAAACCATGAAGAAAAGAAATATGAAGTCCAGCCCAGATGGCTAAGCAGCGGAATCGCCATTTCCTTGCTGACCGCGGGAACCTCGCCCATCTGTTCCCATAAATTAAATTGATGATCATCGCAAGAAAGAATAGCCACATACAAGACAACCATACAACAAACATGGTAAGCTAAAGCCAACAATATTCTCATCATACAGTCAAATATATTTTCACCATTCAATATCCATACAACAACCAAGCATGTTATGACTTTAAATCGATACACTACGACTCGACTTGACCCATCCGGATACGTATAACTTGGTCAGATTTAGCGGATGCTCGCACTTGTGGTGGATACCTCTACACACCCCCGAGCTGCTCACCCCCGAGCTATATGTCACAAGTGTTACAATGAATCAATTTCCCTCACCACAAGGTTAGCCTTGAATGAGTTTCAGGCCTCCTGCTACTCTCACCACATGAGTAAGTCCGCTCTAGGTGAGACTAACTGACTCCTTAGAGCGTCAGGATGCAACCTTACCTTGAATCCTTACCTAGTTATACAGATGGGGCACCACCATGGACACCCACTAACAAGGGCCATGGAATTACGTCCCGACCACTGAAGCGCGACCCTAAAAGTCTCACCTAGAGACTCCAAGGAATTATGCACTGACACAGATCAACCATATTCACACAGTCAAAGAATATTCACCATGCATAGATATACATTAATCGTACCAACCTTTAAAGTTAATGCCTTTTCATGAATCAGGCCTAACCCATTTCAACTCATCACAAACCATCCATGCATAAAGGATTTCCATCTCATCTCATTATCATGCCTCTTTGATACCAACCATGTCATTAAAATCGCATGCTAAACTCATAACAACCCAATATTCACAATTTATGACTTGCACCACTCATTCATACTCACTCATCTCAAACTTTCAGCAGAATACTTAAAATCAAGCGAGCATTATCCACACAAAGCCAAGAAAAACAATCACACCTCGCACTGCCTCGCCCAGCACCTCGCTCAGGTTGATGGGTCTCGCTTAGGCGAGACGTTCTCACCCAGGCGAGCCCCCTTCGCCTAGGTGAGGGCTCGAAAAAGGCAGCAGGAGCACACGCGGGATCTCGCTTAGGCGAGAGCCCTCTCGCTTGGGCGAGATGCTTGCTCGCTCAAAAAGCCGAGCTGGTCGCCTGGGCGACCTTTCGCGCAAAAGTCCTAGGCGAGCTCCCTGTTCATCTCGCCTAGGCAAGACTGGCTCGCTTGGGCGAGATTAACAGGTCTCGCCACTGTTCTCCTGTAACAGTCACCTGTTCGCACCCAAAAAGGATAGTACATGGCAGTTCACACATTCAACACAATCATATAGTGCATACAACATCTAACAAACTCTAACCCATCCATAAAATAATCAAGACTCAGATTCTAACTTCCCCGTACCTGGAAAAAGTATAGCGAAGACCCCGACTGTACGACCACGAGCACGATAGCTCCAAGGATGAACTACAGGGCTGAGGTGAGAGTGGAACAGAACCAGACAAATGGGGTTAACCCAGGCTCTTACAACAGATTACGAAAAAGTTATAGAAAGGGAACTAGCATGAACTCGAAGGTCACTTACATGGAGGAACAGAACTTCCTGGCTCAACGTAATAACGGAGGCACAACCCTAGCAGAGGGGTTGACGGCTGCAGGTCTTAGGTTTTCTGAAAAGAGGGGAAAAGTGAGACTTAGGGCAACGAAGAGTGGTTTTATCTACTGGGCCAGCCCGTAGGCCCACTCGCAACGGCAGCCCCTTACATTTTTAGGCCAGAAGAATTGGAACATTTTTAATGGGCCTTAAAAGGTTCACTCAATCTTTATATCTAAAATTTTAATAAATCCTAATATAAACTAACAATGCACCATTTATATAAACTAATAATAAATTGGTTTATAATTCTCAATAATAATTTATAATTTAGTAAATTATAAATTAATCAAACATCTAATCAATCCAAAATTATAGAAATATAAAACATCTAATAAATCTAAAATTAATCAAATACCTAATATCAACTTAAAATCACAAATCTCACACTAAACGCGATCAAAGAAGACATTTATGCAAACTGAGTTCCAAAAATCCACTTATTGATAGACTTTTTTTTTGTGTTAATACAAGCAACAATTCATTTAACAAATAATATTGATTAAAAAATAGAAAATTATCTTTTGACAATTTTTTAATAAATTTGACAAAAATTTCCATAAATAAAATTAAAATAGATTAATTTTTTATTTTTTAACTAAAATAAAATAATAAAATAGTGCTTTTTTACCTAAATAAATAATTTATTAAGTTAAAAAAAATTTGTTAACCTATTACTTTCCTAAAAAAAATAACAATTTGACTTGTTGACAATGATTACACTAATCACATGATCGAATAATTTTGTTTTTTTCTCCTTGGTCCATTCAAACAAAAGTTTAATTGGAAAATGATAAAGATGTACGATCAAAGGAAAATAAATATTTTTATATCAATATTTGTCACATATGCTCCAAATTGAATCAAAACTTTCTTAGTGTTCACAATTATTAAAAAATGATTTGAAGTCTCTTCTAAAGAAAAACATCGTTTTTTTTACCATTAATAAAGATTGGAAATAAATTTTATTCGTAGATAGAATAATTGAAGATCACTCTTTTATTGTAAAAATTGATAGAAATGATTTTGGAATGAAAGATCGGGTCCATAAGCTTGATGCCATAAAATTTATGTAAGATGAATTTCATGTTACAAACCTTGACATACATTACCTTAAGACAAGAGGAGCTAAACTAAATAATTATAGTAACAACAATTCAAATGAAGAAATTGATAGAAATTGTTACTAAAATGTTTCTGACACAAAGTTCTAACTTCATAAAGTTAAAACTCAATATTTCCATGACAAATCTCAAAGAGAAATGTTAAAATTACTAGACTTTCGTGTACTTGAATTTTGAATATTTAAGTAATGATTTATTATGGTTGGAAGTTATCTTATATGATTTGTTTTAGTTAATTAGTTTAAGTTTTAAGTTTATCTAATGATAGATTATTTGTTCGAAGACTTCAAATTGGTTGTAAGTCTCTTTCTATATATATGCGTTCAACAGTAGGCGCGTGTATTTTCTGTTCTTGTCAGTATAAACAAGAAATTGTGGAACTTCAAGAACTCGATCAAGAAACTGTCATGGCTGGAGTAGGAGGAATGATGCAGGGAGCGTTGCCGGTGTTTGATGGAAGTCGTTCGATGACCGGCGCATCAAGATGCAAGCCATCTTTGGCTTCCAAGATGTTGCAGATGTTGTGCTTGATGGATTGCCTGAATTGGGAGCAAAGGCAACAGACGAAGAGAAGAGAAATTACAAAGCCCAGCAGAAATTTGACAGTAAGGCTCGTTATCTTCTTTACAATGCGTGGGTCCGAAGGTGTTTCACAGGATTTCAAAGGCTGAAACAGCCAGAGAAATATGATGAGAATACATTGATTTCTCTCTCTGCACCACTTAACTTCTTCCTCCTAAAATCCTATACTTCCTAGGCATAGTTCTTGTGTTGGGGCTTATAGGAACAATCTTAGGGTGGAACGTTCGAGTTGTGATGATCAGGTGAGAAATATCAATCTTTTTTGGCTATCACACTGTTAATGTTGGTCTTTCAACTCTGCGGAGTATTGGGTTAACCTTAATCATCATGGCCCTGTGTGTCTGAGAGAGAATCTGTTCTTCTACCGTTTTTGGTTTTGGTGTGGAGGGAAAGTATTTGAATTTTTCGTTAGTGTCCGGAGTCTTCTTGCCAAAATGCTACAGTTTCAGTCAACAATGGTATTGGGTATTCACAACATTGTTCTGCACACTGATTGATGGAAAATAGAGCAAGTTCGTTAGTTCTTCATTACCTGAGAATAATTTGGAAATATCAAGTGAGAAATGCCAGTTAGGTACTCATTTGTGTAGGCTCTTAAATGTTTGGTGAAATCTATTAGACCACTAAATTCTAGGGGATTCACTTCTTACTCATTATTTTGTGGTTATTAATAAATTTTTAACCAATAGTTAAAAGTATGTCAGAAGGAGTGTGTTGCTAGCATTCTTCAACATCAAGTTACTGCAAATAATTTGAATCAATTGTATGTCTCGAAAGTTTTGGGTATAATTGCACCATGAAAAAGGCTGTAGGTGATATTCTATTATTACCCAATAGAATATTATTATGGATAAATAAAGCTGAATATCAAATAGTTTGTTGTTCCCGATTTTTGTGTAGGATATTTGATGACATTGGATTGAACATAAGGAATCATCTCTTAGGAAGATTGGGGTTTTATTATAAATGTAGCAATTGAACTCATAAAAATTAAATAGTGCTCAGCACGTCAAAACTAACAACCAACACGGTGGTGCTCTGTAGGATGTGCTCAAAACATTTCAGAAAGTCTTCTTTGATTGTCATTTTCGTTCTTGTTCTCCTAGAGCTTCCCTGTTTCACACTTAACCAAAAACATGAGTTTTATCAACATAGTAAAAGGAAAAGAAGAAGCATTTTATGACAGAATTTAACTTTACAGCTTTAGCTAAAACAACAGATTTTGTATTTCTCTAGTTGCTTTTTTTAATCAACACATTTCCCTAATTGCTGATTTATATTTTCCTTTTAATTTGTTAATTTTGACCTAGGATATTGTTTTTGACATATTAATGGAGACTCTTAATCAATCAGAGCCTACAGGACTAAGAAGGATGCTTTCTCCAACGCCCGGAAGTTTCCAAGACCGTGAAGACCTTATTAAACATGTTCGTGACTTTGGTGCTAATCAAGGATATGTTGTGACCATCAAGAAGTCCAGAAAGGATAGAAGAGTCATCCTTGGCTGTGACAGAGGGGGTGTCTATCGTAATAGGCAGAAAATTGATGAAAGTAAGCGCAAAAGGAAAGCAACTTCACAGCTTATAAACTGTCCTTTTGAAGCCATTGGTAAAAAGGAGGAAGAAGCATGGGTACTTACCATAAAAAATGGAGATCACAACCATGAACCATTGAAAGACATTTCAGAACATCCTTATAGTCGACGTTTCACTGAGGAAGAAGTGAGACAAATCAAACAAATGACCAAAGCTGGTATAAAACCTCGTCAAGTGCTTAAAGCTCTCGAGCAAAGTAATCCAGATATGCAATCAACACCAAGACATTTGTACAACCTCAAAGCAAAGATTCGTCAGGGAAATCTATCAGGTTTTACTTCTTTCATATATGTTTGGTTACAGTTGTTTGTATTGACAATAATTTGTTATTAGTTGTTCATTTATTAGCCCATTCAGAATGATGCAACTTTGTGGTTTTATCACATGTTAATTGTTATGCTCATGCGTACATTTTTGCAAAACAAGACACGGGAAGAATTATAACCGAAGAAAGAATCACGTTGGTGCTCCACTATACAAGTGGAAATCAGCCATGTCTAAAAATTGATTTATTAGGGATATGTAGAAGTGGTTTGGTTTTAGTAACTGACATATAATGATTTCTTTGAGCTGCGAAGAGGTTTATTTGGTTTTCCCATTTTTTTGTTCATGGGTGATAAGGCAAAGTTCTCTTTTTACAAAGAGTATTTGATACTTGAGTGCAATGAGGCTAATTGTACTGGCCCTAGTCCTTGCTGCATTTTCAAAATGGTTGTAGAAAAACTATTCCTTCAACATAACTACGGTTAACTATATCTTGCAGAGAAAACTTTTAAGTCATGGAGACCAAATAGATCTGTTAGATATTGTTTGATATTATTAAGATATTGTTAGATATTGATAACCACAATATCAAACAATATCTTCTATTTAATCTTTTTATTTTTAGTCACTCTTTTTACTTGTACCTCTCTCTATTATAAATAGATTACCCTATGTGTGGTTTATACACAAGGGAGATTAATCTCAATCCCTATTTCCTTTATTCTCAACATGGTATCAGAGTCAAGTTAAAGCCTATCCTAGCGAACTTTCTTGGACATTCCACCGCTAACGGACCACTCACTAATTTCTTATCCCACGCACGAGATGAATATACCTCGGCGTGAGAGGGTGTGTTGGAAGTCCCACATCGACTAGAGATAAGGCTAATTCACAATATATAAATGAGGTGCAAACCTCACCTTACAAGCTAGTTTTGTGGGGTTGAGTTAGGATTTAAACCCACTTCTAACATGGTATCTAGAGCTTAAGGTTTTTTTTTTTTCGCTACCGCTGCCTCCGCCTCTGCTGCCACCGCCGCTGCTGCCACCGGAGCCGTCGTCGGAGACGTTGTCGGAGCCGTCGTCGGAGTGGCCGCCGGAGCCACTGTCGGAGTCGCCACCACTGTCGCCGCCGAGTCATCGTCGTCAGAGTGTTAGTTTCGACCGATGACCATACAGTTCTGATCGTCCCTCACGCGCCATTCGAAGCCGCGTCTCTTCCAGTTCCTCCATGGTGTCTTCCACTGCCTCTTTCAGTTCTGAAATCTCTTCTGTTTCATCCGATATACTTGTTATGTTCAACAAATTTCTCAAATGGTATAAGGATCAACAGTTTTCTAGTTCCACTGCGTTTGTTGCTCACGCAGGTACATCTTTTGTTGGTCTAACTCAATCTTCTTCTCCTGGTCCTTGGAGTTTTGATTCAGGAGCCACTGATCATATTACTGGTAACAAATCTTTGTTCTCTTCTTTATCTTCTACTAATCCTTTACCTTCTGTTACACTGGCTGATGGTTCTAGAGTCTCATCTCATGGTGTTGGCACGGTTAAACTTTTTCCTTCTTTAACCATTGATAATGTTCTTTATGTCCTTGGGTCTTCAGTCGCCTAACTTGTTCTCTTGATTGTGTTGTTTCTTTTACCAACAATTCTGTTTGTTTACAGGACCGGAGTTCGAAACAAGTGATTGGCACAGGATATGAGTCTCATGGTCTTTATCATCTCCGTCCCTCTACACACGTTGGTGCAGTTATGGAGTCTCCCTCTCTTATTCATGCTCAGTTAGGTCATCCAAGCCTTGCCAAGTTACAACAGCTTGTCCCTGCCTTGTCCAAGTTGTCTCGTTTGGATTGTGAGTCGTGTCAATTAGGCAAGCATACTCGTACTTCTTTTCCTCGTAGTGTCACACGTGATGCTTCGTCCCCTTTTGCCTTGGTTCACTCTGACATTTGGGGTCCTAGCCGCGTTAAGTCTACTTTAGGTTTTCAATACTTTGTTACTTTCATTGATGATTATTTCAGATGCACTTGGTTATTTTTAATGAAACATCGTTCGGAATTATTTCATATCTTTCAATCTTTTTTTAATGAAATTAAAACTCAGTTCGGTGTTTCTACTAGAGTTTTGCATAGTGATAATGGCCGTGAATATCTTTCTCATTCTTTCAAATAATTTATGGCTTCTCACGGCATTCTGCATCAAACTTCTAGTGCTTATACCCCTCAACAAAATAGTGTAGCTGAACGTAAAAATAGACATCTTATGGAAACCACTCGCACTCTTTTAATTCATGGTGAGGTTCCTGAACATTTCTGGGGTGATGCCATTCTTACTGCCTGTTATCTTATCATCGATTGTCACTACCTTTTTATACATGTCTTTCCTCTCTTTCTTATGTGACCATTCCAAAAACTATCCATGATGCTTTAGCCCATCATGGTTGGCGTCAGGCCATGGCAGATGAATTAAGTGTTCTTCATAATAGTGGAACTTGGGAACTGGTCCCGTTGCCATCTGGGAAATTTGTTGTTAGTTGCAGGTGGGTGTTTGCTATCAAAGTTGGACCTGATAGTACTATTGATCGCCTCAAAGCTCGTCTTGTGGCCAAAGGTTATACTCAAATTTTTGGGTTGGATTATGGAGATACTTTTTCCCCCGTGGCAAAGATGACTTTTGTTCGTTTATTTATCGCCATGGCTGCTCTTCAACAATGGCCTCTTTATCAACTAGATGTTAAAAACGCTTTCCTCAATGGTGATTTGCAAGAAGAAATCTATATGGAGCAACCTTCTGGATTTGTTGCTCAGGGGGAGTCTTTTGGGATGGTATGTCGTCTTCGCAAATCCCTATATGGCCTAAAACAATCTCCTCGGGCTTGGTTTGGAAAGTTTAGCAATGTTATTCAGCAATTTGGTATGACTCGGTGTGAAGCAGATCATTCTGTCTTTTATCAACACTCGAGTGCTGGATGTGTTTACTTGATAGTATATGTTGATGACATCGTTCTTACAGGGAGTAACAACCATGGCATCTCTCAATTGAAACAACATATCTGTCACCATTTTCAGACCAAAGATCTTGGCAAACTCAGATATTTCTTGGGTATTGAGGTGGCACAGTCTAATGATGGTATTGTTATATCTCAGAGAAAGTATGCCATGGATATTTTGGAGGAAACTGGGTTGATGAGTTCTGTAAAATAAGATGAAATAGGGTTTTGGGATTAATCTCCCTTGTGTAAACCCTACACAAAGGACAGTTTATTTATATTGATAATGGGCCAAATCCCAGAAATACATAATGGGCTGAGCCCAAC
>Ga0214544_1006179_pt1 | contig 22391 bp, 20 predicted proteins | sample CNSS3metaG_FD_160074 | JGI IMG/M metagenome (GOLD analysis project Ga0214544, IMG submission 160074) | Root nodule microbial communities from cowpea collected in UCLA plant growth center, Los Angeles, California, USA - CNSS3 | ecosystem: Host-associated > Plants > Roots > Nodule | place: USA...
ATTGATAAAATATTTATTTTTACACAAAAATAAATAATGTAAAATTTATTGTTAGAATTTATAGTAGGTATTAAGTTTAAGGAAAATGATATATTAACATCCATTTATTGAGAACTTCTCTCACAACGTGACGCGACATTGTCACTTTCTATTTTTTTTAATCTTTTTCAATTTTCATGTTGGTTCTCCTTGGAAGGAAGCGAGAAGAGAAAAAACAAAAGGTGCAAATGCAAATTGGAAGAGAAAAAGAAGAAAGTGTGAAAGGATGTGTGAAACCACTGTGCAGTATTTTTGCTTACCCATGGCTACATAAGTGCTAACCTATGGTATACATTTTGAACATGTGTGAAAGGATGTACAAAACTTATTTCAATCTTCACTCTCTTCATTACCAGTGGGGAGTATATGTTGGTGAGTCAGGGAATAAAATTTTTGTAATTTAATTAACAACATATGAATTCATTCACTTACTATGTGTCAACCCGTGACTTAATAAATGCTAACCTAGGTGCAATGCTTTGCACATGAATTTTTTCTTTCTTCAATAAATTCAATAGTGGCACTTTCATGCCTTGAGTTCATATGATAAAGTTAAAACTTCATACTTATATTCCTTCAGGTGAGTAGTGAGTGTAGTTTGCCCCTCTTTGTTGTTTGGAAAAGGAAAATAAAGGTGTCTATATTTCTTGTTCACTACCAGTGTGCAATATTTTTGCTTACCCATGGCTACATAAGTGTTAACCTATGATATACATTTTGAACATGTGTGAAATGATGTACAAAACCTATTTCAATCTTCATTCTCTTCATTACCAATGGGGAGCATATGTTGGTGAGTCAAGTAATGAAATTTCGTAATTTAATTAACATATGAATTCATGCCCTTCTTGTGTGCCAACTCGTGACTTAATAAATGCTAACCCAGGTGCAATGCTTTGCACATGAATTTTTCTTTCTTCAATAACTTCAATAGTGGCACTTTCATGCCTTGAGTTCATATGATAAAGTTAAATCTTCATACTCATATTCCTTCAGGTGAGTAGTGAGTGTAGTTTGCCCCTCTTTGTTGTTTAGAAAAGGAAAGTAAATGTGTCTATATTTCTTGTTCACTACCACTACGCAGTATTTTTGCTTACTCATGGCTACATAAGTGCTAACCTATGGTATAAATTTTGAACATGTGTGAAAGGATGTACAAGATAGGAATTTGAATAGTTCTCTTGGATGTTGATGCCAAAGTGTTCCATGTCGAAGCATTGACAAGTCTTGTCCAAATTGCAGGGTCAGAGTAAATTTCTGAATTAAACATCTTCCTTGGCACATTATGACAAGGGTAATATAATAAATCAGCCTTGGCACCTTCCAATAAAGTTGACAAGTGTTGTGATAATTAGAAGGTGAAGTGAGACCATTTATTTCAAATATGTGTTAGCTTTTACAGTGGTCAAACTAAATTTCTTAATTGACACGTTATCCCAATTGAAGTATCTGTCACCTTTTACAAAAGTAATATAATAAATCAGCTTTGGTACCTCCCAATAAAGTTGACAAGTGTTGTCATAATTAGAAGGTGCAAGTGAGGCAATTTATTTCAAATATGTGCTACCTTTTACAATGGTGACAGTAAATTTGGCACGTTATCCCAATTGAAGTACCTATCACCTTTTAGAAGAGTAATATAATTAATCAGCTTTGGCACTTCCCAATAAAGTTGATCAGTCTTGTCATAATTAGAAGGTGCAAGTGAGGCCAGCTATTACAGTGGTGAGAGTAAATATATTTCTTGGCACGCTATCCAAGTGAAGGTAGTCAATTCTATTTAAGGTTGTGGTTCCTTGGTTTGAAAGTTGTGGAGTGCTCTAGTATAATAAGTAAAAATGGTTTTATTTAAGGAGTTGAATGCATATAATTCCTTTAATGTTGTTATTGATTTCGAAGATGGAAGGTTCTCTTTATGTAGATTTGCAAATGGCGTTACTCTTAACCATATACGCATCATCATAAGAAGTCATTTGATGGGACCATCTGAGCCCCCACTCAGCCATCTTTGGTACCATGTCCCTCTTGAATTTGTTGCGCAAGGCATTGATGAATTCCTTTTTATAAGAAATGACGAAGATCTTCAACATGCCATTTAGTGGCACGCAATGATGGTCCCGACAACGACAATATCTTTTTATGTTAACTTCATGAAAGTTGAGAAGTGTGACAACTTTGTTCATATTTAGTTTTCTTTTATATGTTTTAACATTGTACTTTAAGATGGTTGAACTTGTTCACTTTATCTAAAGAAGTTGTTGTTCACTATTTAGCAATGAAGCATTTGGAATGATTAAGTTCTTGCATTACTGATGTGCGAATTTGTATTAAACATGACAAACTCTTACAAACACATAAAGACGACCTAATACATATGTAATACAATATTAAAGTACATATTTGTCCTTTTAATCAATGTAGTGGTGTCCAGTTCCACACCGAGGTCGACGCCTGTTTCTGGTGGGATTCCTCCTATGCACTTCAGGTCTAGGTTCTTCAACCTGTGAAGGTTGTCGTTCATGTTCCTCATGATCATCATTTGTAGCAGATGATGATGCTTGTGTGTAACGATTGTGGATGTAGTAAACTGAGTCTTGTTGTGGCCGATGCTGACCTTCAAAAAAATTTGGACTTTGGGGATATGTATGCAACCACGGTTGTGCAGAAGGTGGTGTTTCAGCATAAGTTGCAAACATACTTGGTATGCCTAGTTCTGAGTTTGGTGAAACTGAATTCCTTGTTCCCTTCATACCTTGTGGTGGAGGAGGAGTGTTTAAGTCACGCGTAGTTTATGGTGGTGGAGGGACATTTATCGATGTTGATTGACAATGCATTCTAGGATCATTTAACATTTGTGGACCTGACAAATATAAACATGAGTTTGAAGTATACCATGACATGTACTCCATTGTGTGTTGAAGTGGCCCAAGCATCGGTACTCCAGTCAACGTAAGGTCACGCCGGTTATTCCATACCTGTATCCATTGTGCATGTCTAGTAACTCAGTTCTTATCTTGTCGCCCCCTCATGTCTAATTTATGTAAATGATCAAGGTTGTTAGGTTCTTCAGGGATCTTCTGTGATAGGCAAAATTGTAACTTGACCCTGTCGGACTGGTGTCATTCGACAATGGCAAAACAAATTAAACTTGTACATGACATCCATATTGCTTGGTCGCGATATGCTCCAACATCAATGATAGAGCCCAATCCCTCATAAGGAACCCAAATAAACTACAACAATCATTGAAAATGTCAATCATTAAGTTACAACCATTTATCGGTATACAAATCTAAAATGTTACCTAATTTTGTTGCATGTGATCTATCCTTGCTCGGTATCCAACTAAATCATTGTGGGGGACATTTCTGTAGTTCAGTACTCGACCGTCACTCCATTGGAAAACTAGCAGAAGAGTTGGTGGAACTCTTGAAATTGGTGCAAGAAAAGGCATGCGAAAGCATGCCCATGATTGTAACAACGAAGCAAATCCACCCATAGTCCTTGCACGTGCATCAGTTGCTCTGCACATCTCCCTATACAAGACAGCCAAACACGCTGAACCCCAACTATATCTACTGGTTCTTTGAAGATTACTCAAGTAGTTCAAGTACATTAAATGTACTTTATTCCCAGTTTTATCGGGCATTAAAACACCACCTATCATTCCTAATATATAGCCCTAGCATATGCATGAATGACCTCAATACTATAATTTTTATCTATAGGCAACAAATTATCCCTTAACCATTTCAGTTTTATCATAGAATCGACAAAGGATTCCCCCTTTACTGGTGTTAAACCTAATAAGGTATCACACATCTCATCTCAATCCAACATAGTTGGACCAATGATAGGGTGTCCGTCAACACTAAGACCCAATTGAAGTGACACATCTTCCAAGGTTATGGTGCATTCTCCAGTTGGAAAATGAAATGTGTGTGTTTCAGGCTTCCATCTTTCAACCAAGGCAGTGATTAAACCATGGTCAACCTTTAGATATCGCAATTTAGCCACACCGCCAAACCCTACTTCTTGTATTATAGGCACAATACTTGGATGGGGTTCAGGCATTGAGTGACAGTAAGACGACACAATGCTCCCTTTCGTGTCCTAAACCAAAAAAATAAAAGATATGATTATTTTTAATAATTACGTCTGTAAATTAAAAATGCAATTAACATACCTGAGCAGAAATGTATGTAGCCCTGTGTTGTTGTTGTTTCCATAGCAACATCTTGATTAACTCTTTGTAGATTTGGTGACAATAGCTTGAATTGAAAACAACAACATTCAACATTTATAGACGACTCAATACTTACCAAGGGAAAAGTTAGCCGTTGGATTACACAAACGAATCACATTCCTTACACGTTTATTGCACAACATGATGGTGACTAAAGCCTGACGATGTTGGTGACTAAAGCCTGCATGATGGTGACTAAAGTCTGCATGAGGTTGACTAAAGCCTGCATGATGGTGATTACACATTGCAGAGACCTTTTCAGAACTATGGCCCAAACAACAAAATATTTATGAATACCAACATATTTTATTTAATTTTACATAAATTAGGTTCAGAATAGGTGCTCAGTACTAATAAAGGGTCATTAATGTGAATCTCACAAGGGATTAATGTGCAAGGGCAATAGGAGCTTAGTTGTAAAAGAGGGTGTACACCGAATTCAAGTGAATGACTTTGTAAATTTTATTTGTTGTGTTAATGACAATAGTGTTTTATGGAATTGAACCAATGACAGAAGTTTAAGATACGATAACAAATATTAAACCGTAGATAATGTCCTTGAAAAACATGTACTTAGTACTTCAATAAAAGTTCCATTACACATAAATACTTTTTTTACATTGCACACACTTAAGTCTTTATTAGAAATTAAGTACTAATGACAAACATTACTACACATAATTTTAAGACTTCCATAAATACATAATGAACTAAGCCTTAGTCATCGACATTACTGGTTGAAGTTGAGGTTGTTGCATCCAAATTGTCACCTTCAGCAGGATGTAGGGTCACAGAAAGCTTCATTGGGAGATCATGTGGGAGTGGAAGGAAGAAGGCAACCATGTCGCGAACATCATCATCCGTAAGGAGCTTAATTGTTTCATATTGGTCCCAACGTCCTAAGACAGGCTTGTGAAACCATACATCTTTGACTCTTCTTCCTTGACTGCAGACGATAGCTTGTAATTTCTTCTTTCAACATTTGTAAATTCATAGTAGTTGACACATAAAAAGCACAATTAATGCGACATTCGTAGTTAACAGCAACAAGAAAACTATTGTGAATGTTATTTTTGTGATGGAACACCATCCTTGTTTTGGTAATAAAGTTATGGTTATGAACTGAACGACCTAATAATTTATAAGCGGATTGGTTACTTGATGGTAAAAAAAAAATGTTGACCATGGATTAAAGTGGGTTCACGTGACAAAGTAAAGTGGGATAAAGCCTGATTAGAATTCATTGTGTAGTGTGTATATCAACTGTGTATGTGATGTTGCTTTCACGTGATGACATTAACTAGAGCATACTACTCATCAGGTGCAGTGCTTTTTATTTTAACTTGACATATCACATGCAAAATAATTAAAGCTGCAACACATAATAAAAATCACTACAAAACAAACCACTATCAAAAAGTCATTGGTTGATCAGCAAAGTGGATCTAAATCTTGTGCGTTCGATTTGTCTACTTTGAATCTAAACCATTAACATAAACAAACAAAAATTGTCATTATTGTATCCCACGCTGAGCCAATCAGGCTATAAATAATGCCCTTCATAAATTTATTCATCAATCTAATCAAGTCAGTGTGATATCACTCCTACCCCCCAATGACATCTACAACATTCATTGTGTTGGTGTACTTCAATGGCTGCATCTATGCTGAAGATAACTATTATGATACATACATTAGCTATAACATGGCATGGGTGACCATAACAAGCAGGCAATTCTCAAAGAATTCAATGGTGCAACGTTGGACGACTATGAAGTTGACTTACGTTACAAGTTACCGATCTTCATATAAGGCGACATTACACACTATCGATCTTGTATGATGTGTGGAGATGACAATGTTGAGTCCATTTTTAACACGGAAACGACAAAAGCATGTCATCTTCCAGTTGAGATAATGGCCTTTATTACAGCAAGGCATAAAAATGCAATCCCTAACGAAGTTTATTTTGAATTTTCTAATAACTTCAACATGTCCCTCAACTTAGATTGAGGTTTATATTTCTTATTTAAAGTATGTAATTTTATTTATGACGTTCTTCTTCATCAAATGTTTATGCAATTTTTAATTTCAATGAATTTGAACTTACATAATGGGGATGGTGAAATGTTAATCTCTTATAAAATGTTCTCAAGTCACATGCTAACATTAGAGGTCGTGCCTGTCACATGGGTTCATAATAATTTGTGCCACTCACATGGGTATATAAGAAGTCGTGTGAATCACATGAGTACATAAAAGCTCCTGCCACTCTGATAAGTGCCAAAATTCAGTAAAGATTCATAACAAACTCTGGCACTTATGCTTTAAATTTGTGTTCATTTCATATTGATTCTCCCTAAACCTAAGTTTCAATCACATGCTTCCAAGTTTTGATTTAAAGAAATCATTTGATCCTATTTTGTGTGTTTTTCAGGAAAGACTAAAGAGAACTCAAGAAGAGTGAAGGAGAGAGCAAGAAACAGAGAAAATAGGGAAGGAATGTTGTCAACGTCGCTCAAACCAAAGCATTCTCGCCTAAGCTAAAGCCACTGCCGCCATTCTCGCTTAAGCGACGCAGACTCTCGCTTAAGCGAGAGTTCGTGCAGTGGAGACCCTCTCTTGCCGCCATTCTCGCCCAGGCGAGCTCAGATGCTGCCAATCTCGCCTAAGCGAGATCCTTTCTTCAGCTTGAAGTACTCTTACTCGCCTAAGCGAGATGTTGGCTTCAGCACATCTCGCCCAAGCGAGAGGCTTTCTTTGGGATGAAGAATGCTGTCTCGCTCAAGCGAGACTTAGGTAGCTTGAGCGAGACTTCGTGGGTATATATTCTCAATGCATCAGAAGTGAAGGCAGTTGGAGATTTTGAGGAGAAAAACTGCAGACTTGCTGGAGCTGTGACCACGAGCTACAGAGTTCACATTTTCTTCTTCTTCTTCTTTAGCTCTTAGGATTTTGATAGCTACCATGAGTTTTGAATGTAATCTACTCGAACTTGGATGTAATCTGGTGATATTTATATATAGCATTTCTGTTTTACTCAGTATTGGTATTATTGTTCTGCTCTTAATGCTTACTTCTATCTGATCAATAGATGTTTTGATTTTGATTTTTAGATCTGACTGGAAAGTATTTCTGAAAATCTGATTTGAACAATGATACTTGATATACTGTGATGCTAGGAATAGATCTCAATATATCAATTGCTGTTAACACTCGACCGTAATGCTGGATAGTTTGTTGAATATGTGAAGAATCAATATTCAGGGAACTAATCTTATGAATTTTATACGCGAGGGATCGATATAAATGATTTTTGAGTGTGCATCAATATTGGTATTTTCAGATGTTATATATTATATTCATCCAGATTACAGACAAGGGAGATAGATGAAATTCAATCCCAGTTTCTTTTATTGATCTTTTAACTAATTTTCTGTTTTACTGTATTTTATTTGTGCAATTTAGTTTAACTGCTGATAATCCATCGAATTAAAATTTCTGCATATATATGCTGATTGAGATAATTATTAATTTTCACTGAATCCGTTCCTCGTAGGTTCGACACTCCTACTTTAAATCATTATACTACAATTGACTTTTGATACGCTTGCCAAGAGACCAACACACTCACATGATAACATCAACTCTCGTGCAAGTCACATGTTCACATAGTAGAAAGTCACATGATAACTTTAATTTCGGTATAAAAGACTACCATCACTTTCTAAAGTCACAATCTTAATCTTGCAATTTCTCTTCACTATGAAAAATCATCGAAAGTCAGGTTCAACCACAACCTAAGATGGAACGGTCAATGTTTATCTGTGTATACGACGATAGAGAAATCGCTAGTGACGCTCAAACTGGTGCCTACTTTGCATCTGCAAAGACAATCATGATCCGCATCCATAGAGGTTTCGGCTTATCCAAACTTATTCGCATAATAATGGAGAAGGCAAATAGAGATCCAAGGAATGGAGTTCCAATTATTCACTTTAAATTTCCGACTAAAGTTTGTGGCCAACATGTGACATACACAACCACTCAAATCCAAGATGATGACGACTTGGATGACGCTTTCGACATGATACATGCCACCCCAACTATTACATCTATTGAACTCTGCACCACCTACAACTCAGGTACGAGACCTTCTGAAAATATTTCTTTAACACATTTTGATGCGCATCATCTACATCCAAACACTAAACCACAACAACAACTATTTGACCTTAACACTACTTACCTAGGGGATTAGGGAAATGATATACAATCATATACCGAACTATTAATCGGTCCGTCTACCTCAAATATTTTTCAAACTCTTACACATCACAACATCCAAAGGTTCTATCCTCCAGTTATCGTAGAAGTTGAAAACCTAAGTCTACCTCCAGCATCCTTAGACGCATTTAGTGAAAATAAGGACAATATATTTTTTTATGAACATGATGACCATGACCAAACACTAGATGTCCACCCCATACAACAACAAGACCCTCACCCTCAGACACATGTCCCCTATAACCCACCACAACACTTCCAATTATATGAGGAATACAACCAAAGCTCACACTAGGAATTTCCAAACGCATATGACCACCACACAATGTTGAATGACAACATTGACCACGATGTTGGTACACTTACCCAAGGAATGAGGTTCTAAACAAAGGAACAACTTCTAGATGCTTTAAATAGGTACCACATAACAAACACCTACAAAATGACACACTCAAACACCACAAGGTTGAGGGTGCAATGTGTACAATAGTTATGTCCTTGGAAATTGCAGGAAATATTACGTACAAGGGACCAAGTGTGGGAAATTAGAAAAGTTGAAGATGTGCACACATGTGCCACACAACTCATAACGCAAGACCATAGGCACCTAGGCTCAAAAATAATTTCTCAACACGTAAGACAAATGGTGGAGTCAAACCTATCCACACCAATTGCAACAATAATTTCTTTCATCCAGACCTCTATGGGATATAACACAACCTACAGAAAGACATGGTTGGCGAAACAACAAACAATTGAAGATGTGTACGAAAACTGGGAACAGTCATACAACCGATTGTCGTGCTTACTACAAGTCATGCAAACTTATTTGTCTGGGTTTGTAAACAAGTTGAAAACCAGTCCAATTACAGATGGGGACGACGTCCTACAAAACCAACAACACTTTCGAAAGGTGTTATGGACATTCAAACAATGCATTGATGGCTTCTCATTTTGCAAACCAATAGTCCAAGTCGATGGGACCTTCCTTTACGGAAGGTATAAGGGCACCCTTCTAGTAGTTGTTGCACAAGATGGGAGAAATAACATTTTCCCCATTGCATTTGCTATAGTAGAGGGTGAAACCGCTGAAGTTTGGTTTTTTTTTCCTTAAAAACCTAAGGACACACGTCACACCTCAACATAATTTATGTTTAATGTCAGACCGCCACAATTCAATCAGTGCAGCATTCAACAGACCCAATAGTGGCTGGACTCAAGGGAATTGCGTGTAAGTGTTTTGTATTCGACACATTGCACAAAGTTTTACAAAAAGATTCAAGAATACAACTCTGAAAAAGGACCTCATTAACATGGGTAAGTTATTACATGTAAATTTGTCCTTTTCATTTTTTTTTGCTGTTAATTATTCACACCTAATATTAAATCATAAATTATTCTTAAAATTATATTTGCAGCGTACGCATTGACGAAGCCACGCTGTAACTACTACTACAACATCATTAGAGAAGACAACTCAGAAGCAGCAGCTTAGGTTGACCAAATTCCAAGGGAACAATGGTGTCTTGCATATGATCAAGCAAGAAGGTGGGGTCACGTAACAACAAATCTGGCTGAAGCAATAAATTTTGTCTTGAAGAAGACAAGGAATTTGCCAATTTTAGCCACAATATTGGCCACGTACACCAGGTGCAACACATACTTTACCAAAAGAGGTAGATAAATAACTGCAATGCTTAGTGTTGGTCATGTGTATTCTGAATATGCAATGAACTTCCTTTAAGATGTTGACTCCAAGTCCAACACGCACCACGTCATTGAATTTGATAGAAATACCACAAGATTTAGAGTGGAGGAGATGGTCAATCCCAGATAGGTTCGCCCGGCAGGAAAATTTGTAGTCAGGTTAGATGAAAGGTGATGCAATTGTGGAAAGTTTCAAAAACTACATCTACCATGTTCACATGTTGTTGCAGCTTGCAAGCATGCACATCACGACTTCAGCATGTACATAAGTCCACATTACAAGCTGGATGTCATCGTCAAAGTATATGACAATTTATTTGGCGAGTTAAGACATGAAGAATATTGGCCACCATACCAAAGGCCACAGGTTTGGCCTCATCTTGCCACAAAAAGGACCGAGAGGGGTCGTCCTAAATCAAGTAGAATTAGGACTGAGATGGACATTAGTCAAGGAAGACAATCAAGAAAGTGTTCCTATTGTAGAACTGAAGGACACACAAGAAATCATTGTCCTAATAACCCTGCACTTTCATGATCTGCATCAAACCACTTAGTTTATGTTGTACTTTGAATTGTCTTCAATAAATATAAACTTCATTCAATTCAATGGCACATCTTTTCTTATTATCTTTTATTCTTACTTATTTTACATAAACCAAAAATATATAAAAAATTAATTTCATATACAATAATGAAATCGTTTTAAATTATTTTAATTTTTTCCTTCATTTCTAAATTAATTGGGACAAATTTACAATGTTTAAAATATAAAATTTTTAACAATTATCCAAAATTAAAAGAAGCCTATAATTCCAATTTTTGTTCACACATATTACAAAAAAAAATTCATACTTCACAAATTATGAAACAAAATTTAAAATTAAATTGAATTTTATATTTTGAAATTATACATAAAATCACTTACTACACAATACAAATTCATTTTTTTAATTTACAAATTCATAAACACAAAATTATTCTTTATTTTACTATTTTTTCAAATAACACCTCAAATAACTAATAACACGTTACTAATTCTATTTTTTAATTTTTTTTACTCTTATCAATTTTAAAAAAAAAATTAATTTTATAAATTTTAAAATAAAAAAATTCAAAAACAAATAAAAATATTTTTTTCTAATAACTAATAACACATTAATAATTCTATTATTTAAAATAATTTATTTAATTGTTTTTATTTTATTGATAACGAAAAGAAAAATTAATTATATTTATTTAAAAAAAATTTATCTTTCTATTATTTAAAAAAAATCGATATAACAAAAAAAATACAAAGTTTGTAAGCCCTCTTTTTCTCCTTTTCAGCTGATTTGTGGGCCTAAGGCCGGCCCAATAAGGGGACCCAATACCCTTGCCAGCCCTTAACCCCTTCATTCTGTTCCATTTTCAAAAACCAGCTTTTGTTCCCTCCCTTCATCTCAAGCAAGGTGCTCTGCTAGGGCACACCATCCTTACGTCTCCAAGTTAGCAAAACCCATTCTATTTCCAGGTAAGCTGAGCTTTAGAGCTTTTGGTTTGTTCCTTCTCCTTTTCGCACTGTTTAAGCACGTTGGTCAAGTTAGGGCTAAGTCTCTAAACTTCGTTTTGTACGAATCTTCCTGTTTCAGCTCTCTAATATAGTTCTTGGAGCCGTGGTACTTTCTGTTGCGGGCCTGTGTCGTGTTGTTAGCATCTAAGCAAGGTAAGGGAAGCTTTCGTCTTTCGTTGTAGGTGCTTGTTTTCCCTTCTGTTGTTGCATAAAATGAGTTGGAAAATGTTTGTGCTTGTGTGAAATCAAAAGTATGATGTTTGGTTTCTTTGTTCTGGGTTGCATGCGCAGAACAGTGGGGGAGAACTGGTATTCTCGCCCAGGCGAGCTCGTCTCGCCTAGGCGAGAATAGCAGAAGCTCGCCCAAGATTCTGCCTCGAGCGCTTGCCTAGGCAGCTAGTCATGTTTTGAGCGACGCACTGTCTCGCTCAGGCGATAAGGCCTCGCCTGAGCGAGAGCTCGTGAATTCTCCGAGGGGCCACTGTTGCATGTCTCGCCTAGGCGAGAGCCCATGATTTTGAGCGAGGCAAGCACCTCGCTTGAGCGAGGTCCCTAGCTTGGGTGAGGTCAGTGCAGTGGTGAGTGCGGACACTGTCTGTTTTGATGATTTGATGCATGTATTGTCTAAATTATTCTTCCTAAATATGATGTTCGTGAATATGCTTGGGTGTTTGGATTTATGAATGAAATTGGCAAGCTTGGTATGAGGTTGATCATGGATTTGTGGCTTTGTGATGTCTTAACATGAGAATTGAATGAAGGTAATAAGGGAAGTGGAATTGTATGAGAAAAATGATTCTGATTGTGTGATAGGCGTAATTCCATGAGTCTCATGGGGAGATCTCATGGTGGTTAATAGTGTATATGTTAGGATAAGGATTCAAGTAAGGATCGCATCCCGAAACTCTAAAGGGTCAGTGAGTCTCAAGTAGAGCAAACTGACCCAAGTGGTGAGAGTAGCGGGAGGCCCCAGTCATTGGCAGGATAATGGCCTTAGACGCTTAAAGGCTAACCTTGTGTGTGGTAGGGTGAAACCCATTGGCAATGGCTCTGTAGAGCAGTAGAGGCCACCACAAATGCAAGCGTCCAGTGAATCCGATCCTAGTATATGTATCTGGAAAATTGAGTCATAGAGTCTTGCTTGTTTGCCATAGCATGATTCTCTATGCCTACTGTGTTGCATGCTAAGGAATGTTTAATTGCTTGTCCGCTATACCATGATAAGATTTAAAGTGCACTAGCTTACCCTTTCATTTCGTGTATGCTTTGTCTTGTGTTCTTCCTCTTTTGCAATGATCACCCTATTGGTGGGAGCAGATGAGAAGAATGTGGGAGGTAGGCCTGATGGTGGCAGCGGCGCGGTCTAGTGGGATGTGTATGTGACTCTTAGGAGTGGTTCTGTGGCCTTAGTGCCTATTGTAATTCCTTGCTCTGGGAGCATCTCTTTTGCAAAACTATTAAACATTTAGTTTCTGTTATGTCCATGGCATTGTAGTGTGTCTAAGTTTCCTTTAAACGTACTCTTTTGGATTACTGTAATAGTGGACTTCTTTCGTGTATTGTTCATTCAGATTGCTTTTGTATTTCTATGATTATGCGATATTTTTGTTTAGTAGATTTGATATATTTAAATGGGATATCATAAAGTTGAGCTCAGAATTCAGGTACCAAAAATCTGAATATAAAATAAAAGTATGTTGGCCATGTAAATGTAAATATTGTGCACAGTACGATATGTAGGTTATATTTTTAAAAAAGTGTGCTAGATGTGAAAAAAAATCGAAATGAGTCTCTTATACAAAACAAAATAAAATAAGCACTTAAAGTATATCTGACATAATTTCTACTAGTCCGTGAATGGTAGATGTTGAAATCACGCACATGTTTGTTGCGGCGTTGGGATTTGTAGAAATAAAGTTAAACTTCTCAAAATAAATTTGATTCATTCTGGAACAATCCAAATAATATTAAAAGAATTGTACTCTAAATTAGACTAGATTATTTTTCCTTTGATTTGTGGTTTAAAATAGACTTAAATTGAATTAATTCATAATCCATGATCAGTCTTTATTAAAAATTATTTATACATTTAAAAAATAAATGATATCATTTTAAAATTTATATATAGATATATTATAGTTTTTTATTTTTATATTAAATTTCTATATTTAACAATAAAATTTAAATTCAATAATATAATTTATTTTTTTAAATAGATATGCCATTTTTCTATTTAAATTTATATTACTTTTATTTAAATTTATTCTTTTATTTTTTAAACTAAACTAAAATAGTTCCAAACTAAAATAAAACATTATAATTAATTTAAAGATAAAATCTTCATCACTTAATACAAAATTTTTAAATAAAATATGAAGCAGATGAGATAATTGGAGGTCTGATTCTGACATAAAGATTGAAATTTTGAATTTCTGAAGTAGGGTTGTCCCACAGTCCATACCCGAGCAACTCTTGTGCAGTATATATATATATATATATATACACTATTTAAGTCAGAACATAATCATCAATAATTTTTAATTTAAGTAAGATATTTTAAATGTATACAAAATATTTGTTTTTGTAGAAGTTTAACTTATATAAAAAATAAATTTAATTTTCTTGTCATAAATGTTTTTGTAGAAGTTTTTTCTTAAACATATTATATATAAAACAAAAGATGAAGTAAGTGGGAATGCAATAGTATCGAAAAAGAACGTGTGAGCATAAGCTATGGAATTTCTCACGAAAGGTAAAAAGGTATTACTTTACATAAAAAAAAAAAGTGTGTTTATTACCTCTCAGTTTTATGAATTATACGACATACTTCGTCCTGGTATTATTAATATAAGGAATACATTATAATTTTTATGAATAGTATTTTTTATTTGTCGCGATTAAATATCGTGAATGTGTTTTTTTATACTATGAAAAAAAGAAAAATGATTAATAAAAAAATCCGTGTATCATATCAATTTCAAAATTTGTCCAAATCAGTTGAATTAATTATTTTTATTGATGTATGTGATTATATTAAAATTATCTTTTATTGATAGACTGAAAGAATAGTTTATAGAATGATTTTTCTTTTGCATTTGTGATAAATTTATGTTTAATTGCATGATATCATTTAACTCAATTACTATTTATACATATTTAATAAAAAATATTTGTAGGATAAACACAGAAGAAAAATATTTATATTCATATTATTGAGGGGTCCACCGTAAATTTTTTTAAAAGGAGTATTATGCATATTTCATCTTCTCTCAATAACAACAACCTTACCTACTCTGGTAGCCACGTGATACTGACCTGATCCCAAACAAATTCGGGGAGAATTCAAATTGATATTATTATTTACAGAAGCTTTATTACGTTGAAATAATATAATTATTAAAAATAGTCAATCTATATATAAAATAATGAAAGAGTGATTAATTAGTTTCTATTAAAGAATTATACAATATTTTATTAAAGAAGAGAATAATTTTATTTGTAAAATGAGAAATTTATCTCATTAACTAAAAAAAAACAAAATGGACAGGTATTAATATTGTCGGGGTTTTATTTTTTTTCTGAAAAATCTTTGTTGGATCCGTGTTTTGTTTCCAACCAGAATACTGTGCAAGTTACTGTCAAAGGAACCGCTGGTTCCTGCAGTAACGATCGTTGATCAAACGGTTTAAACTTTTTTGAGTCACATTTTTGTGTAATTTAATAATTATATCAATTAGTTTGGATGACGAAGATTTCATTCATGTGGCCACAAGAAAGTGATTGAGCAGAACCCACACTTGTCTAGTTTTGTTTCCATATATTAATAATTGTATCCATGTCATTGGCTAAATTGGCTCTTGGAATGTTTCAATACGCAAGTATTCAACTTCACACTCCTATGGTTTGGGATTTGGCAGTAGGAAGAAAGGGATGAACTTTTATCTCAAAAACCATGAAAACTTGCTGATTAAATTTCACTCTTTTAGAAGCTGATTGTGTTTGGGAGCTGGGTTTCTTATTGTTGGTGGAAGAATGAAGGGGGATAGGATTGAAGAGATCAGCACGAGGTTGTTGGGTAGAAGCAGCAGTGGTGGGAGCAGTGAGTCAAGGTGGGTCGATGGCAGTGAAGTGAACTGGGATGAGGTTCCTGTGTGGCCAAAGCGTGATGATGGCAGAGAAGGGTTTGGGTCAGTCAGAAGGAGGCTTTCCAAATTGCCCAAGAGGGTTGACTCATTTGATGTTGAAGCCATGGAGATTGCTGGAACTCATGCTCACCACTCCAAGGTTGATCAATCTTTTCTTTTTGCACTTTTGCCTGGAATTATGATACTCTCAATGTTCTTGGTCTTGTTTAAATTCTGAATATTCATGATTACCAAAGGGAGAGCATTATTCTCGCTTTACAACCTCCACTTCACCATGTTGTATTTAACAGTTCACTTAGAGAAACAAATACCCGTTTTTTATCTTTTGTGCTTATGTGAATCAGGCCCTTTCCTTCTGGCCTACACTTGCTTTGGCATTTAAGACTCTTGGTGTGGTATATGGTGACATGGGAACAAGTCCTCTGTATGTTTTTGCCGATGTCTTCAGCAAGGTTCCAATTAGGTCAGATGATGATGTCTTGGGGGCATTATCTTTAATAATGTATACAATAGCAATTATTCCGTTGGCCAAGTATGTTTTTATAGTCCTCAAAGCCAATGATAATGGAGAAGGTAAGAAAGAGTTTCACTTTGCCCCCAGAATTATGAACATTGATCGTGTGTGACTTAATCTAAATCACATATTAATGGCTCAACTGTAGGAGGAACCTTTGCACTATACTCGTTGATTTGCAGGTATGCAAATGTGAGTATGCTTCCAAATCGTCAACAAGCTGATGAATATATATCTAGTTTTAAGCTCAAACTGCCTACTCCAGAACTAGAAAGGGCTCTAAAAATAAAGGATACTTTAGAAAAAACATCATTTTTGAAGAACCTTATATTGGTGTTGGTTCTTGTGGGAGCTTCCATGATTATTGGAGATGGTATTCTAACCCCAGCAATATCAGGTACATAAGCAAGGAACTTTTTGACATGAACTTTTGTTGTTAGTCTTTTAATTTTATCATATGATCAATGATCCTTACCGTTATGAAGTTTGATCACGAGCAATTGCTTCTTGAGCTAAATTTGTCATACTCATTGCATGAGCTAATATACTATATAAGTTCACTGAGATCAGTCAAGTGAGGTTCCGAAATTCTTCTGTCAGTCCTTCACATCAAATCAGAAATTTTGATATGAACTCTCACTGATTAATTGTCCTTTAGTGAATGGACAGCCATCCTGAATCTTAATGGCATCAAATGCACAAAGGTTTGTAATTAGTCTCCTCTTTGGGGGTGGGGCTGCAGTGCGGGAGTGAAAGTTGTGTGTTGTCTGATAGAGGTTGACTCGATATGTTCACCAAATCTTATTAAGATAGACTCTTTTTTGGCCATATCTCTGAGATGTGAGATCTAACTCAACTTTACAAAATAGCATATAAGGTGAGGTTTTAACCCATTTTTATACTCTATTTTAGGTTTATCTATAGACAATATGGATCTCCAACAATTGTGGTTTCTTATAGGAACTAAATTTTGTTGAGCTAGTTGAATTGACACTTTGCATTCAGTGTCCCTCTCAGATAACGTACAAACATTGTCCTTGAAATTTTTATTATTTGTTTATCTTTTGTTTGTATGTTTGGAAGAATTTTCTTGTGGTGTAACTTCAGTATAATCATGGTGCTTCTTTTATACAGTGATGTCTGCCATAAGTGGTCTGCAGGATCAAATAAAAGGTTTTGGTACTGGTAGGTATATTTTCCCTTTGTATTTTAAATTTTTTTCTGATCTAAGAAAAAAAATAATTGATACCTAATATCAGTGAAGATGAGAAAATTCGTAAAAATTGTGAGGGCTCTGGAAAACTTTTTTCAGATGATATAGCTTTTGATGGATATTCTTTTGGCGGTTGTATGCCTTCTTTTAAAATATAACTATTATCAAAGTCTCCACATATCTCCAAAGAAACGAATTTGTGGCTTTTGATATGAGCTGTTTCTGCTACTTACAATCTAAATAATCTAACAATTTTCTGAAAATTGCAAAATACAAATCCTTTTACGATACTCTGAATTGAATGCAAGATTTCTCAACTTCAAGTAACTAGCTTGGTGCACTTTGAACTAAGAAGATCAAATATGGTTCTCCTACAAAACACCCAGTTAACTTTTTTTTTTTGCTCTTTTTTTCTAAAGATGGTTCAGTTTTTTGTTCCCTTTAACGTTGTCATTCTGGATGTTTAATGTGAAGAACCAACTACTTGTATTTGGATTGTGTCAAGAATATTGGCATTTTGTCATCTTATGGATCTATGGAAAGGAACAAACTCGTATTCTGCACAGCAAAACTTAGATTTGTTGTTCTCATTTTCAGGTGAAGTGGTTGGTATTTCTATTGTAGTCCTGATGGCTTTGTTCAGCATTCAACGGTTTGGTACCAGTAAAGTGGGTTTCTTGTTTGCCCCTATACTTGCCTTATGGTTCTTTTCTCTGGGTTCTATTGGAGTATATAATATACTTAAATATGATATCACTGTTCTGAGAGCATTCAATCCAGCTTATATCTATTTTTTCTTCAAGAGAAATGGTAAAGCTGCATGGTCATCTCTTGGTGGTTGCGTTCTGTGCATTACAGGTAATATCTTTTTGTCATTTCCATGACTTCATCCTGTTGATATTGGAACTGATTGCCATAATATTTGGACATATTTAAGTGTCAACATGGACTTCAATGGTCCTATGAACTTGACCTCTACTTCTTCCTGGATCTAATTAGGGTGTTTGCAGCAATGACCATATTGTTCATTTTCATATTGGGTTTTCTCTTGGAGTTTAGCATTGTGATTTATTAGCTAGTAGATGAGATCATAGGTATACGTGGTTCCTTTACCATGCTTGATAGGATATGTTATTGTAAAATACCTTTGAGGACAAGCATTTGTGTGCAAGACGCATGTAAAACTTGGTGCACAGACTCCCCCTCCCTTTCCCAAAATCTCACTTTGTCTCTAAAACACTTGCACAAAGATGTATCACATAAACGGTTAAAAGACGAAGGGTGGATATCATGTTTAATGATAATGCAGTGGTTACTTGGACTTGAAAACTAATGCTAGTTGGTTATGACTGTTCTTTTCTTTCAAGATAATTTACTCTCAAGTGAACTTTTCTGTTTGTTCTTGCAATTTAAGTCTGGCTTCTAGCAAAAACAATAGAATCTATTTACATGATCTGAAAATATCACATATTTTCATTTTCTGAGTTTTTCCGTATTCAAAATTGATTTTTGTTCTTCTTAATGAGAAGTTCATCCCTTAAGGACAAGTGACAAAAATTATAGAACTTGCTTGTGTTGTGTATTCCTCTGTAGGTGCGGAAGCAATGTTTGCAGATTTGGGTCATTTTTCTGTACCCGCAATACAGGTTTGTGAATCCTCATTTTGTTTCTTTTTATGAGCAAACTATTAATTCGGCATTCTTAGGTCTCTAATAGTTATTTAAATTTCCCCTCTTAAACCTCTTGCATAATTCTTCATGCAGATTGCTTTTACATGCGTGGTATTTCCCTGCCTCCTCCTTGCATATATGGGTCAAGCTGCTTTTTTGACGAAGAACCCAAGTTCTTATTCAAGCATCTTCTACAAGTCGGTTCCAGGTGATATTTTTTGTTTCAATGACGGCTTATTTTAAAACTATAATGAAGAGAATTGAGTTGCGTATAGTAACTGTGATGATACCTGCTGTTCGTGCTTTCTGTGAAGCAGAGAGTCTTTTCTGGCCAGTGTTTGTGGTAGCCACACTTGCTGCTATGATTGCCAGCCAAGCAATGATATCTGCTACATTTTCGTGCATAAAGCAATCTATGGCTTTGGGATGCTTCCCCAGGCTGAAGATAATTCACACCTCAAAAAAGTTCATTGGTCAAATTTATATCCCCGTTGTTAATTGGTTTCTGATGATTATGTGCATAGTTGTGGTTTCAATATTTCAAAGCACAACTGATATTGCGAATGCATATGGTTAGTGTCTCTCATCTCAATTTTCTTGAAGTAATCTTTTTTTTTTAGTTTTTTGTTTTTGGCTCTGGGGTGTGTATGTACACAAGTAAACTTTAGAGGTGAAAGACACTGACTCCGAGAAGAATTAACATCACGTGTCTTCAATAAACTAAAAAAAAACTTGAAAGCTAAACATGACAGGATTTATTGTACACCAGAATTGAAAGGAGAATGTGGTCGATGTAAAAAGGATTTAGGACAAGATTTTATCTCAAACATTTGTTGTAGCGTTTCAAAAACCAACTTGCACCTTGGTGTTGTTATGAACCAAATATTCTTAAGCAGTTAAGTGTATCTATATTAAATGCATTTTAATGTCATTGTTGCAGGAATTGCTGAAGTTGGTGTCATGATGGTGAGCACCATCTTGGTGACCCTTGTAATGGTTTTAATTTGGCAGACTAACTTGCTTTTGGCATTGTGTTTCTGTCTTGGATTTGGTTCAGTGGAGTTAATTTACATGTCTTCTGTCCTATCCAAAATCTTTGAGGGTGGCTGGCTTCCACTAGCCTTTGCTACCCTTTTCTTATCTGTGATGTACACTTGGAACTATGGCAGTGTATTGAAGTACCGAAGTGAAGTTAGAGAGAAGGTTTCAGTGGACACAATGCTTGAGCTTGGCTCGAATCTCGGAACAGTAAGAGTGCCAGGTGTAGGATTGCTATATAACGAGCTTGTGCAGGGCATTCCCTCCATTTTTTTGCAGTTCTTGCTGAACCTTCCTGCACTTCACTCAACTATAGTCTTTGTCTGCATCAAATATGTCCCAATCCCAGTGGTTCCTCAAGAGGAAAGATTTCTATTTCGAAGAGTTTGCCCCAAAGATTACCACATATTCCGGTGTGTTGCCAGATATGGTTACAAAGATGTAAGGAAGGAAGATCACCAAGCATTTGAGCAACTTCTTATTGAGAGTCTTGAGAAATTCTTGAGGAGGGAAGCTCTTGACTCAGCCTTGGAGTTGGAGGGCAACTTAACTGAGGAATTAGACAGTGTCTCAGCAAATGCAAGGGAATCTGATGTTCCTGTTGATACTGGTGCTGATGAGCTTAGTATTCCTCTGATGCATGATCAGAAACTAGAAGAAACAGGAACTTCTTCTGCTGCTCAAGAAGTTGCATCAACATTGCCATCTAGTTACATGTCATCAGATGAAGATCCTAGTCTTGAATATGAACTTTCAGCCCTTAGAGAAGCAACGGAATCAGGATTCACCTATTTGCTTGGACATGGAGATGTGAGGGCAAAGAAAAACTCCTTTTTCTTTAAGAAACTAATGATAAATTATTTCTATTCATTTCTCAGAAATAACTGCAGAGGAGGTACTGCAAACATGAGAGTACCTCACACCAATATCATTCAAGTTGGGATGACATATATGGTCTGACATGGCCATGTTCTTTTCATATTGTGCAATGCTCAGCTCTGGAACATATTGTTATTGGTATTTTCTTTTTCTGTAAACTGTGATTGTTAAAATTTTCTTAGTATATGTGCTGGCTCACAATCGTATAGAAAAGCCAGCGTGTGTGATGTAGCCAACGTGGTTCGTTCACATATGAAGCTGTTTCAGAATCTGTACTTCTTTAATTGTTTCATTTTTCGATTCGCGATGTGAAGTGTTAGTTCATTAATTTATATGGGCCAAACTAGTGAAATTTGAATGATGAAAACAATGTTACCATCTATCGTAAGTTTATCTGATTTGAATTGAATTTTCTCTCATACGAATACATGTGATTCAGAAAAATAATGCAAGTGAACAGATAAGCATGCAAGATCTATAGATTTCGAAAATGGATTCTCTTTGATTGGAAGAAACCCTGACCCATTAATAAATTTTTTATCCTTGAGTTCTTCCTCTGGAAAGAATTAATATTTTGAACTCAAATCTTAACAAACCCAACACTAGGACATAAAACAAGTGAGGAACAAAATGGGAATAACTGTGAGAATTTGGTCCCTTTGTCTGCCATGCATGATCAGAGTTTGGGTTAACGAATTCATCAAATGTTAATGTCAGTTGTTTAAGACGGGTGACTGGGGAACACAGAAGGATAATTTATAATTTATCTTTCAATTATTTAAATTTTTTGGGACCAAATAATTTTTATTTTTAATGCATCAAATTGTGTTTTCTCTCCCAGTTGAAATCCAATTGTTTTCTCTTAATTAAATTAATTGTCAAAAGGCAAAAGAAAGTAATAATAATAATTATATTCATAATTGAATCATTCAATAACTTGAAATAATTTTATTTCATAACATATAAATATAAATATTTGGAGACTGTCTCAAAATTATACTTGCCTACGGCTCATATCAAATATTGGAACAAAGACGATTTTATTGTTCATCAATAATAATTGTTTTTCCTCAGATAAACAAAGGAACTTGACCCATTATATAT
>Ga0214544_1006180_pt1 | contig 22391 bp, 21 predicted proteins | sample CNSS3metaG_FD_160074 | JGI IMG/M metagenome (GOLD analysis project Ga0214544, IMG submission 160074) | Root nodule microbial communities from cowpea collected in UCLA plant growth center, Los Angeles, California, USA - CNSS3 | ecosystem: Host-associated > Plants > Roots > Nodule | place: USA...
CCCATCCCCAGTTGAAAATTTCGGGTATTACCCATACCCATACCCATACCCAGTCAAAGCGGGGATTCCCCGTCAAAACGGGGACGGGTTCGGGTGATACCCACGGGCACGGGTTTATTTGCCATCTACAGTTGTTTGTGATAAAGGGTGAGGTTTTACATGAATCTAGATTCTTTACTATTTTTTTTTATGTTATATGAGCATTAAAAATACATTGTATTGATATTTTAAATGTCTTTTTAATATATTTTAAAACGTTAAAATTAGTGTTAAATACAGTAGAGGAACAACACAAAAGAACATAATAGAGAATCCAAGTCCGGTTTGACATCCCTTGCACTACCATTCCAAATTTTGTTTAATTAATTCATCTTTTGTTACCACTTACATAAAGTTCACTTATAAAACAACATGACGTCATCTTTAGTAATATGGACATATAAAAGGATAATGATATTTTGATGCATTTTTTTCTAAATTCATCACTCCAATCATTTTTAGATCATCACATCACACCACTAAAAAAATCACAATAGATAGTTGAAGGATGATTGAAGTGATAGATTAAAAGTGAGTAAAAAAATGATCAAAATATCATTATTCCATATAAAATTAATTGAAAGTCGCATAAAAGTATAGAAGTTTCCATAAAATGGTGTTGGTATTTAAGGGACATTACTAGAGTGTGTTAAGTCGACTCTAGAACGACTAAAAAATAAATGAAAACAACCGAGTGAGTGTAACCACTCTAAGTCGACGCAAACCAGTAATCAAATAAAAATATAAATTTATTTACCTTGACATATGTGACGGTGAAATATAAGATATTTTATCACATATAATAAATGTTAAGTTGATTAACGTCTCTCTAACCCACATAACTAAAATAAATTAATTGAACAAATTAAAATTATTTATTTATCTATTTATCTAGCATAGGTAAATCGATACTAAGTGATGAAACTAAGTAAAAACATGAAAATAATGTGGACAAAAATGTTAATTCAGAATAAAAAATAAATATATAATAATTATAACTTCAATTTTCCATTTTTCATAAATATGTAATGTTTTTTTTTTCTAAAGTTCCAATAGCCTAAAAATCAAAAATGAAAAGTCACTCTATCTATACATGGTTAAGGCATGTGTTTTGGTAAATGAGTTATGAAGATTTATTTATTAGGTTAAAATACCTTTTTGGTCTCAATTTTCATCAAATTTTGTCAAATAAATCTTAATTTTGTTTTTTGCTCAAATAGGTCACAATTTTCGTCAATTTTGTTCAATTGGGTCCTTTTTTGCTAATACCGTTTAAATTATTAACGACTGTGAACAATGACTGTCACATGTCATTTCATGATTTTTTTAATTTTTTTTAATTTTGTTTTAATTTTCATCCAAGTTGTAAAGGAGACAAGAAATGTGTCTCATATGTCTCCAAAAAGGCCAAAAAGGTGTTAAAGACAAAGGAGAGCAAGTGATACAAAGGTATACTTGCTTTATGCTTTTTACTTTATGTTTTCCTTTCTCCTCCACCTAGGTGCCAAGTCAACTCTACTTTCCACCTTGCATACGCCACATCATCCACCATATTTAACCTTAATTAAACCTACAAAACACATAAACAAGGATTAACATGTTACCGTAGGTTAAGTCAACTCTAGTCAACTAGTCAACCCTAATCATGGAAGAACAAATCAACAACTGTTAAGTTAACCAAGTCAACTTAGGGAAATTCAAACATAATGAAAAACAATAAAAGGGATGAAGGATTAGGGGATTTTCTTCCTAAACATGCTTAGTCTTCTTTAACATGTGCCTCCATCCTTGTTTAGGGTCAAGACTTCATCAAAAGCCCAATTTCCTCCAAGACCCAATACATGGCCCAAAGAAAACCCTATTCTACTGGGCCCAAAATATTGTTCTAAATATTTACAAAGAATCCTAGACCTGGTCTTCATAACTTCTTTAGCCCATGTAAACATCAATTTGGGCCTATTTAGCTCAATTAAAGCCTAGTCTTCTTGGATCATTCTTGCTATGGCTCTTATGGTTGATCCCTTGGTTAGGGGTGTGCCATCAACCCCTCCCACTTGAAATGATTTGTCCTCAAATATGGAGGGTTTACCTCATCATTTGTGCTACTTGCAAAAGGAATCAACTCACTCACATTGAAAGTAGCATTAACTTCATACTCACTAGGCTAGTCTAGCCTATATGCATTATTGTTGACTCTTTTGACCACTTGAAAGATACTCATCCCAAGATTTGTGGTTCCCGTTTAGGATTGCCCTTAACATAGTGCTGAGAGACCTATTGACTGCCTAAGTTTGCCTATCAATTTGAGGGTGAGAGAAAGTACAGAAATTGTGATACAATCCTTACTGGAAAGATGATGATCTTTTTGAATTTGAATATCTTTTGTAAAATAACAAAATATTTAGACAAGATAAATCAGAGTTTATAATTTTATAATTATAAAGAACGTGGGATAAGACAGGGATGAAATGCTCTACAATCTAATAAATTGATAAGCAAAGGAAGATTCTCAACAAAGAGATCCCTCTTTGATGAGATCCCAAACAAAAAGGAAAGACTTCACAATCAAATATAGATAAGTCTACACGCCACAATCTAATCCAGGATTAATAAGTCAAGACGCCACGATCGAGATTGATAAGTCTAAGGACATTTCACCACAAAGATCCTTGTCTTTTTTATAGGAACCAAATATTATTAATGTCACAAAGATCCTAGTCTTTGATAAGCCAAGGAAGCCTACCGCAAGAACCAAGAGAATCCTCACTTTAATGAAATAACTTTATTAATGACTGAAAAGTGATTATTACAATTATTGTAGATCTTGTTATTTATAGGACCTAAAAAGATAAAAGATAACAATGGAAAAAATATCAAAAGATATCCAAAATATCAAAATATATCAAAGATATCAAAATACTAGCAAAAGATATCCAAAAATAGCAAAAGATATCAAAAGATAACAAAAGATAAAATAAAAAGAAGAAGATAAGTTGGAACATTTACGTAATTAAATTTAATTATATAAACTATTCCTTAATTGTATAATCTTCATGTCTTCATGTCCTTTTAATGTTAGAAGCTCCTCCTCAAGTTCTTCTTCTATATGTTTAGTCTTTATCAAATTGATCTTAGTTCCTAGCCTAGACCAAAGAGTTTTCCAAAAGTGGCTTAAGAACCTTGTATCTCTATCATACATTATTATTTTAGGTAAACCATGAAGTTTGACCACATCTCTAAAGAAGAGTCTTGCTATATTGATTGCATCATCTACCTTGTGACATGGTATCAAAAGAGCCATTTTACTAAAATGATCCACTACCACAAAGATAGAATCAAATCCCCTTTGGGTCTTAGGTAGACTAAGGATGAAATCCATGATAATATATTCCCAAGAGGGCGAAACAATTGGTAGAGGGGTGTACACAACATGGGGCATAGTCTTAGACTTAGCTTGAAGACATGAAATACATCTATGACAATATCTTTGGACTTCTTTTCTCATGTGGGGCTAATAAAATTTTTCCTCTAACATGCTTAGAATCTTATCAAGTCCAAAATGGCTTATAAGCCCCTTCATGTGTTTCTTTCACTAGAAATTTTCTATATGACCCTTGAGGCACACAAAATTTTTCTTCTTTGAACAAATAGCCTTGTGAAACATAGAACCCTCCTTGTGCCTTCTTTTGACAGCTAGCAAAGATGGAAGAGAACTTAGAATCTTGTTCATACAACTCAGAAATATGATCAAATCCAAGAATTTTGACTCCCAATTTTGAAAACAAGTTGTGCCTTCTAGATAAAGCATTGGCCACAACATTACTTTTGCCATTCTTGTATTTTATCACATATGGGAATTGTTCTAAGAACTCCATCCAATTTACATGTCTCTTGTTCAACTTATGTTGTCCCTTCAAATATTTGAGTGACACATGGTCACTATTAATGACAAACTCCTTGGACACTAAATAATGTTCTAAAGTTTGAAGGGCTCTCACTAATGCATACAACTCTTTGTCATAAGTGGGATAGTTAAGAGAGGCACCATGAAGTTTTTCACTGAAATAAGCAATTGGGTGACCTCCTTGTAACAACATTGCACCTACATCGGATGCATCACACTCTAGCTCAAAAGTTCTTGAAAAATTAGGTAAGGCAAAAATGAATGCATTGGTGACTTTTGCCTTAAGTTGTTGAAATGCAAACTCTTGCTTTTCACCCCAATTGAATGATACATCTTTCTTGACCAACTCATTAAGGGGTGAAGCCAAACTTGAGAAATTAGGAACAAATCTCCTATAGAAACTTGCCAAACCATGAAAGGTCCTAACATCTCTAACATTTTTAGGGATAGGCCATTCTTGGATAGCCTTGATTTTCTCAGGGTCAACATGAACCCCATTTTTATTGATAATGAACCAAAAAAAACTACACTATCTACACAAAATGCGCATTTGTCAACATTTGCAAAAAGTTGGTTGTCCCTCAAAGTGGAGAGAACAACTCTCAAGTGTCATGTATGTTCATGCAAACTTTGTTTATACACCAAAATATCATCAAAATAAACTACCATAAATCTACCTATGTAATCCCTTAGAACATGATTCATTAGCCTCATGAATGTGTTATGTGCATTAGTAAGGCCAAAAGGCATAACCAACCACTCATGCAATCCAAATTTTGTCTTAAAAGTGGTTTTCCATTAATCACCCCATTTGATTCTAATTTGGTGATAGCCTGATGGCAAACACCCTAACCACTACTAGAAGGATCCAAGAAGATTAGACGTCATCTGAGCTAAGCAGACCTAAGTTAATGCTTACATGGGCTAAAGAAGTTATAAAGACCTAGTATTGGATACATTATAAATATTTAAATAATATTTAGCCTTGTATTTTGAGCCATGTAGTATAGGAAATTTTATTTTTGGGCTTTTTATAATGGGCCCAAATAGATTAGTAATGTTGATCAACTTAAGTGAACTTGGGTCAAGGCCCAATGTTGACTAAATGGGGCACATAAGAGAGAGTTGATCGTCAAAGAGTAATCTTGAAACATGATGAGCAAGGCATGAGTGGAGTAGTGGCCATGTGGCACTCTCCTAATAGAGAGGATTTTCTAGTAGTAGTGGCCATGTGTCATTCCATGAGTGGAGAGGATTCTCTCATGTAGTGGCCACATGTCCACTTCTCATTGAAAGGATTTCTAGCATACTCTCCAAGTTTTTCAAGATGACTCTTTCATGGGTTTACTCATCTAGGTTTAAGAAAACTTGCTTCTATAAATAGAGGTCTCTACTCATGTATTTTCTAGCTTGAATTTGATAAATGAAATGCTGCCAAATTTGGTGCACATCTATTGTTTAAGCTCATCTTAGAGTGGAATTCTCTCTAAAATCACTCTACCTTTCTTCCTTAGAGTTGTTCTCACCTCTCTTAGGAAAGCCTTCATTAAACACCACACTAAACCATCAAATCGACACATTTTCCCTTCCATCCCTTAGCTTTCGCACAACCTCACATCGTCCATGTAGCTTCCACTTTGCATTTTTATGTAGACACTTAGAGGAAGGCTATCATAACCACACTTTAGATCAATTTTAGAAAATATTGTGAACCCATGCAACTCATCAAGGATATCATCAAGTCTAGGAATTGATGCTTATTAGTAATATTATTGATGGCTCCACAATCACAACACATTCTCCACTTGCCATCTTTCTTAGGTACTAACAAGACAGGCATAACACATGGGCTAAGACTCTTTTGAACCCAACCCTTCTCCAACAACTCTTGAACTTGAGATTCTATCTCCTTCGTCTCTTGTGGATTAGTCCTATAGGTTGGTCTATTTGGAAGACTTACCCCAGGCATAAGGTCTAGCTGGTGCTCTATTCCCCTCAGAGGTGGAAGTCCTTTTAGACCTTCCGGGGAAATACATCTGTAAATTCTTTCAAAAGTTTTTCTAACTCAAGAGATATCTTTTGGAGAGTTTGAGGACTTTTTTTTTTCATTGTCCTCTTTTCTCTCCTAATCCCTTTTCTTTTTCATTAGAACTTGATTCTCTACCACTTGAGATGGTGAAAGAGGATGAAGAACAAAATTACTTTCCTTGTGGGTGAAGGTAATCCTGTTAGTGAGACCATTATGCATGGTTTTCTTATCAAATTTTCATGGTCTCCCCAATAAGACATAACAAGCTTTCATAGGTACTACATCACATAGCACACTACCTTCATATTTCCCTATTGAAAGCTTGACCTTCACTTGGTGATTAACTGTCAAATCCCTATCTTCATTAAGGCAATGAAGTTTGTAAGGTTTTGGATGGGGTAAGATAGTTAAATCCAATTTATTAACCAACCTAGTGTTGCAGTAGTTACAACACGATCTACTATCCACAATAAAAGAAAAAATACTTTCCAAAATTTTGCGCCTAGTGTGAAAAATATTCTCTCTGTGTTAGTGCTTGTGGACTAGGTTGATCGTTGAGAACCTTTCTTATCATAAGTAGGTCCCCTTTGCAAGGGTGGGTAGGCCCTTTTTTATTGAATCACTAGAAGCCTCACTATCACTCTCACTTTCTTTTCATCTTGGCTACTATAGTGGTTAACACCCTTAGGAATCATGGTCTTTTTTGTAGGGCATTAAGAAGCTATGTGACCTCTACCAAGATATTTAAAACACTTGATGTCACTAGTACGAATGTGTGTAGATGTCCCTACCCTAGGTTTTTTCTTTTTCTTTAAAACTTTTGAAGGTTTTTTTCCTTTACTTGATTTCCCTTCCTCTTGAAATCCTTCTTGACATAGGAGTTAAGGTGGGTATTTTTAAAACCTTTCGAGGGATGTCCACTAATACATTGCATTACCTTGGAAACTTAGGGTAGCTAGAGGCACTATCCTCTCCTCACTTACTTGGTGGCAAGCAAAAAGTTAATCCATCTTCATCTCCCAACCAAGATATATTTCTACATCTTATTTTCCATGGAAGTGAGGGAGGTTGACTATGTTCTTTCTAGGAGGTTCCGTACGGTGTTCTCTCCTGGGTCTTGTTTGTAGAGGAGGAGGTTTATAATAATTGCCTAAGGTTCTACTATCCTCCTCTATGTTTGTGACAAAGGTAGGAGTCTTGGAGCTCTTTTTAGAATGGCTCTCACTCTTCAATTCTTCTTGAATTTGGACTTGTTTTTGGTTAAGACGTCTAAGCTCTTCTTCCAAATTGGCAAGGTATTGATTTTTTCCATTTTATCTTTTTCTTTCAAAATAGCTTTTGCCTTTTCTAAATTTTTAGTGCTTTTAGTTCTTTGGCCAAATGATGTAGTGGTCTTCTGTGGTCGTGTCACTATGTTGGGTCCTGTCTCCAACTACTCAACTACCTTGGCCTTCTCGACCAAGACTGGAAATTCTATGATCCTAAGTGGCACCAAAAATTTGCACAACTCATGTTTAAGTCTGCCCTCGAACTTTCTACACCTCTTCTTCTCCTGTTTGTCATAGCTTGTGCACTCTACATTATCAATTGTTCAAATCACACAACTTAAGTAATGACTATGCAATCAAATTTAACACACAAAAACAACAAACAGTCTCACAAGCGAAATACGATAAACTCACTCCCCGTAGACCCCAAAAATCTTTTGAAAACAAAGCTCTAATACCAAATGTAACATCTCGGTCGGATATTACGAATATAAATAAAATAAAATAGAAATAATAATTAAACATCATTTGTTATGCTGCCTTTTCCCAAAACACGGGAAAATTAAATACTTTATTATATCGTAAAATAACTCAAATCCATACTTTATCAAACTCAAATGCAGTATCCAAGTCTAGTAACATAAAGGTTTACAAAATTATTCAAAACCATAAATAATAAAAACTTTGATAAAACTTTTCCCCAAGCTAGCCCCGCTCCGACTCTATGCCTCACCAATACCACCTACAACATCATTTACTCCCGTGTAACGCAATACACGATCATCGCCAAACACAAACAGATAGGGTGAGCTAACAGTAACATATAATAACTCAAATATATATATAAACATACACTCTTCAAAGGAACTCTATCATTTGATACAAAGCCACATGGCCACCACCATGTTTTCCATGATCTACATCTTTAGATGAATACCTCAAGATACTTTTGTTGCCACACCTACAAGTCATAACTTGTAGAACACATGCGGGAACCTACTACGGACCACACTCTGTAACACCAGGTGAAGTTCCCAATACGAACATAGTTCATAATGTCCCAAGACTACCAAACTTGTCTGCTAACTACCGAGGAGGGCAATCTTCTGGACCCATCCGTATGAGCCACAACTCGCACACTCACACCGGCAACACTCGCCAATCTAAGCCACAACTCAAGGATTCCTCGTTTTCATCCGCCATCCCGAGCCATAACTCAAGAGATGTCATTCTGAGCCACAACTCAAGAAATGCCACGTGTTTAACCCTTATCCCGAGCCACAACTCAAGGGATACGTTCCAAGCCACAACTCAAGGAACACTCAGCAAGTCTCTCTTTAAGGTATCATCCAAACCTTGTAGACCACACACGTTCCAAAATAAATAAGCCTTCTGCCTTTGTGTTATCGCCTGACGCTACTCCAAAACTTCCATGCGAAAGCCAGTTCTAGACCGCTTGGCGGAAGTCACACGCCGTCAAGCACTTCTGCTAGGCACCATGCACTGTAAAGCCCATTGCATTCCAACTATCACCTAGCGGAATCCTCCTCATCGCCAAGCGCTAAGCACTAAAGTAGCCTCTAGAATAGCATCCATCACTTGGTGGCTCAAATCCCACCACTAGGCGCTACACTAGTACAACGAGTTGTACTAGTTTTATGCACAACAAGGTAGACTTAAACATAATCTAACATCAAGACCCAAAACACTCTCTCCCAATTTGAGTCCATCAAGTTCCACAGTCTTAAACTCCACACTCTAGATTCATCTCCATAATTCTAATTCCCATGTGATTTCACCAACACAAGTATTCCATCACTTAGACTTGATCTCCACTTAACATGCTCTTCTTAATTCACACACCATCCCCGGTTGGTACTTACAACCTAGTTCTGTTATTCATCATTCCACCATAATCAATGCCCTTTTACCATTTGGAGTAGTATCTATCTCACTATTTCACTCTCATTAGTCCTATCCATAACAAAGTCCCATGTTTAGTAATTCATGCCACTTATCAGAAACAATTCACACCTTATTATCACTCTTCATTCCAAATACTCTTTTAAAATCCCACTCTCCAATTCTATTCTTTACTATCTATTCTCTCCTATTTTCAACCTATGCAACTTCAAGGAATCATCCAAACAAAGGTCCTATTCTGCATTCGATTTATCATATAATGCCCACTCAATTCCCAAGAACCTTTTGGACCCAACACCCCGCTGCCAGTCTAGTGAAATAACAAAATGCCCCTGCCTTGGTAGTGTGCCTGGCGGCAGATTCAGTGCCGCCAGGCGATGCATAGAATTCTAGAAATTCCAGAATTTGCTGCACTTGCGCAAGTTCAATGTAACTCAATTTTCGTCTCCCTTTGACTACTTTCCCACTTCATCATTCATTCATACGTCCAATTACACGTATCATTGTTTACCAATCCAATACATAGAAAATCACCACCAAATTATAATCCAAATCATAACACCCTAAACTTCTCTAAACTAATGCAACCCATAATTCACCTTTAATCATTATTTCACCCAATTACATCCAACTAATACAATTTTCAACGATTACAAGAAATCACATGCTTAACCAACAATAATGCCTCCTTTTCCCCGATCCAACAATCCAATTAACCCAAAAACATTAAAATCGAACCAACAAGGCTCGGGTCGCTTGGCGGGTGGTCCTCTCCGCCAGGCCATTCATATAAAAACCTAGAAAATTGGTTGAGAAGGGGTATGTCGCCTGGTGGCCCATTCATGCCGTCAAGTGGTTAGTCACATGAACCCAACAACACACAAGAAAACTCATGCATCGCTTAGCAACTTTGAAGGCCCGTCAGACGGTTTCTGAGAATTTTCTAGAAACCCAGAAATTTAACGTTTACAGAACTGAATCATAGAATATCATGCTATACATCATGCAGTTAAATATAAAACATAAAAACTAATGTATTCTAGCTCCCCTAACCTGGATTCCTAGCTTAAAATTGATAGTTTTTTAGCTTCTTCCTTGATCAATAATGGTCTCCTTAGTACTTCTTCAATTTAGCTTTCCTTCTTACTCAATTTACACTTTGATACTCTGTAAAACCTCTCATCCTTGTGCTGACTAACAACAACCTTCAAACCTCTCTCTTTTTCCTTTTAATTGGCCAATTACTAAGCCTTAATGGTGGTTAATGGCAAGGAAACGAAAATCATTTTAAATGTGATTGTAATTGCCATTGAAAGATCATTATGAGTTGTTTTCCAACCGTCTTGGCCGCCCCTCTATCAGCTAGGGTTTCTGGCTTTTCACATTCATGCCAAAAAGAAGTTTATTTTGTGTTAACCAAGGTTCGAACCCACAACCATGTAAATGCCAAAAATGTCAAATCAATGCACAACCACTCACCAATTCATGTTTCGTTATAATTCCTATAAATCTAGGATTTTATTATCACTCATCATGATCCAAAATTTATCAAAATAAAACATAATAAAAATAACACACAATTTAAGACTCAAACCCCAATCCTCACCACATATCCAAGTACTCTCAACCACTTAAACTAGTATTTTTCCACATCATAAAACTTCGTATGAAATGCCATAAAGTGTAAGATCCGTGAAAATTAATTAATTAAATAATTAATTAATTAATAAATACATGTAGTGGGAGCATTTATGACATTTAATTCTGACTTATATGACGTGGAAAAATACTAGCTCAAGTGGTTGAGAGTACTTAATTGTGTGAGAGGATTTGGGTTTAAGTCCTATGTATGCCATTTATGTGTAATTTAATTTATTATTATTTTAATAATATGCTAGGGCATGATGAATGATAATGTAATCCTATATTTATAAGAATTATCATGAAACATGAATTGGTTGAATGGTTATGCATTGAATTACCATTGACACGGTTATGGGTTCAAACATTAGCGAGGCTAAACTAAACCTTCTTTTTTGCTAAATTCTTTTTGGCATGAATGGGAAAGGACAGAGAAACCCTAGTCGTCTAAGAAGGCAGGAAGGAGTTAAAAAACTATCTTGAATGGCCATGTTGGCTCGATTTTAGTGTTTTCGGGGTTCTGGGCCATCTTGGTCAGTGTAATTGGTACTATGTTTATGAATTCATAAAAAAAGGAGATGATTAAATTGTGAACTTTTAGTGTGGCGCGAGAAAATTAAATGAAAGTGGTGATATATGAATATTAGGGTTGACAGATTGGGGGTTTTGATAATTTTAGTGTAATTATTGAGAATTTCACTGGAACCATGGCTGGATATAGTTAAAGTGGTGTAATTGTGTTGTTGTTTCACGTGAGAGACGACGAGGATAGGCAGAGGATTGCATTAGGAAAACCTAGGAAGGGGCTTTGCAGGTGCGCGAGATTCTGGAATTTTTCTAGAATGGCATGCACCGCCTGGTGGCACTCAGCTTGCTGCCAGGCGCCAGTGGAGTAGAAGTGGAGCTACGGGTTTGTGAGATATAGTAAGGTATTGGGGTCCATTTCGGTCCAGAGTAGAACATGAATAATGGATTTAGTGATACTTTCAAGTGGGTAATAATAAAATTAACTGATGCAAGGATTAAGGTCCTGGATTTTTACCTAGGATTTGATTGAGTTTGGAGACAAAGGGATGCAAAGAAAATAAAGGAGAAGTTGAGACAGATCTGGAATTGAATGTTGTACCACCTAATGTAGGATTAGTTATTTTGTGGTGTTGCTTAAGTTTAAAGGGGACTTAAAAGATATGGGGCAGAGGTTGTAGTACGTGACATGATACTAAAAACTAGGAAAGGGATACTTAGTAATTCAAATTTAAATGGTTGTAATCTACCTCGACTATATTAAGTCATCATTCTGTGGCATATTGGATTAGTTCATAATTCATAACAAATCTGTGGTGAGGTAAATGTGAATTATGGGTGTAGTGCATGACTGGAGTACTCAACTTAGAGAGCTAAGTTGAGGGGGGGGGGGAGGTTAAAAAATGGGAAAAGGCACTATGACATTTTAAACCAGTAATCTCGATGTACTAGTATAGCGCCTGGCGGTGAGATACGACCCGCCAGGCGACAGCAATGAAATTAGGGAGTACTAGAATGTGTGGCGCACATGACAACAAGAGGTGTTTCGCCATACGGTATATGAAAGGATAGTGGCATCAGAGGCACTAGGCGCCTAGCGGCACGTGTCCCCCGCCAGACGGTCTGGAGGCCTAATGCGCCTAGCGCCTAGTGTGATGCGCCAAGCGATACCGAGAAGCAAAGGGTTTTGTTGCTTTGATGTGCGTGGTCTACAAGGCTTCTAGGATATCCTAAAGGTCGGCTTGTTGGTGTTCCTTGAGTTGTGGCTCAGAACGTATCCCTTGAGTTATGGCTCAAGATAGGGGTTAAGCATGTGGTATTCCTTGAGTTGTGGCTCGGAATAGCATCTCTTGAGTTGTGGCTCGGAATAGCATCTCTTGAGTTGTGGCTCAGGATGGCGGACCAACACAAGGAACCCTTGAGTTGTGGCTCGGGTTGGCGAGTGTTGTCAGTGTGAGTGTGCACGTTGTGGCATGTACGGATTGGGTCTAATAGTTTGCCCTCCTCAGTATTAAGTTGACGAGTTTGGTAGTCTTGGGATGTTACAAATAATATTCGTATTGGGAACTCCACCTGGCGTTACGGTGTATGATCTGTAGCATGGTTTCTCGAACCTGCTCTATCAGTTGTGGCTGATAGGTGTGGCAACAAGACATCTTGAGGTACTTACTAGAAGACATAGAACACGATTAACATGGTTGTGGCGATGTGCTATGAAATCAAAGGATGGAATTCCTTTGGTGTGATTGTGTTATATATATAAATGTTTTGTATATATGTTTTATTTTATTAGCTCACCCTATCTGCGTGTGTTTGGCGATGATCGTGTAGCGGTACACGGGAGTTTTCCATAAAGTTGTTTTTATTTATTTATGGACTTTTCATATTTGTAATCTTTGATTATGAACATGGTTTTATTATAGTAGAGTTTATTAGTTGATTTTGAGATACTTTATGAATGAAATAAAGTTTTAAATTTTCTCGCGTATTGGGAATTGTTATTCAATAAATGAAGTTATTTATTAATTCTTTATTTTATTATTTTAAATTCGTAATATTCGGGCATGATGTTACATTTGGTATTAGAGCCTTGTTTTCAAAATGATTATGGGGTCTATGAGGAGTGAGCTCATCGTGTTACGCTAGTGTGACTAATTGATTGTGTTTTGTACTGATTTTGGTTGTGAAGTCATAATTTAAGCTGTGTGATTTGAACAACTGTAACATGTGGCGCACACAAGCTATGGCCAATAGGAGGAGAATGAATGATGCTGGAGCTGATGAAATTGCTCAGGCGATTCATCGCATGGTGGTCGCGATGCAACCCATTGCAGCGCCACCCAGGGCCATAGTCGCACCTACTCGCCCAATATCTATGGAGGATTTCATGAAGCATAGGCCAGCCAAGTTCTCTAGCAAGGCCACTCTTGATGAGGCAGATGCCTGGCTGCGTAAGTGCGAGAAAATTTGCAGAGTTCTTGAATGCACTAATGCGTAGAGGTTATCGTTTGTCACATTCCTCATAGTGGCAAACGCGACGTACTGGTGGCAAGGAATGCAACACTTGATGCAGACCCATGAAGAGCAGGTGACCTAGGCTACCTTCAAGACGAGGTTCCTAGAGAGGTATTTCCCAGACAATGCGAAGCATGAGCGGGAGGCAGAGTTCCTTACACTCCAGTAGGGAACTATGACTGTGCAAGCCTATACTGATAGGTTTGATTATCTGGCCCGAATCTACTCATTAGTTGTCACTGAAGAGTGGAAGTCCAGGAAGTTCGAGGGCGGACGTAAGCATGAGCTACACAGGTTTTTGGTACCTCTCAAGATCAGGGAATTTCCAATTTTGGTCGAGCAGGCCAAAACCAACGAGCTATTGGAGATGGGGCCCAACAGAGTGGCACAACCGCAGAAGGCCACTCTAGACTCATGGCAGCAGAAGAAGCCGTATAACAGACCACAATCTTCGACTAGAAAACTATAGTGTTTTAACTGTGGTGGAGAGCATTTGAGGAGGGATTGTCCTAAACCCTCTGGCAGCTCAGGTGGCGGTGCTAACCCTGGTAAGTGCTACGTTTGTGATCAAACAGGACACTTTGCTCGACAGTGTCCCAACAAAAAACTCGTCGGTGGTGTCCTAATAAAGAAATTAGTGGGAGAGTGGCCTAGAGCACCAGGACGTGAGTTCGCACTGACGACCACTGAGGCGACTCAATCAGGTCACCTGGTGCAGAATACTTGCTGGCTTTTTGGTAATAATATGGTGGTGTTGTTTGATTCAGGAGCCACCCATTCATTCGTGTCTAATGATTGCATGAGGAGGCTCGGACTTGTGTTGAGAGAGCTATGTGCGAGTTGATAGTTGTGACACCAACATCTAGCGAGGTATTCATAACTTTTGTTTGTGTGGGATGACCTATGGAGGTGGCAGGTCGCAAGTTCAAGGTGAATCTCATCTACTTGCCAATGGAGGGTTTGAATGTGATTCTGGGTATGGACTGGTTGTTTAGCAACCATGTCGTGATTGACTATAGACGATGCATAGTAGTGTTCCCAGATACAAAGGGACTAGAGATGATATCATCTAATCAAGCAACGAAGGAGATTAAAGCTAGAGCTGCTTGCTTTATGATAGTGGCTTAAACAGAAAAGAAGTGCACTGCGGAACAAATTAGCATGATTCCAGTAGTTGATGAATATGCAGATGTGTTTCCATACGAGATACATGAATTACCGCCAAGTAGCGATGTTGATTTCGTTATTGATCTCATCCCTGGAGTTGGCCCAGTCTTGATGGCACCATATAGGATGGCGCTGGTAGAATTAGCTGATTTGAAAAAGCAAATTGAGGACCTGCTTAAGAAGAAGTTCATCAGACCGAGTGCATCACCATGGGGAGCACCGGTGTTATTGGTGAAGAAGAAGGATGGTAGCTCAAGGTTGTGTGTTGATTACCGTCAGTTGAACAAACTGACTATCAAGAACAAATACCCACTATCGAGAATTGATGACTTGCTGGATCAGGTGAGAGGAGCAACACTGTTCTCCAAGATTGACTTGAGGTCTGGATATCATTAGATCTTGGTCAAGACTGAGGATGTGCAGAAGACAGCTTTCAGGTCACGATATGGACACTACGAATATGTGGTGATGCCATTTGGGGTGACGAATGCTCCTGCAATTTTCAAAGACTACATGAATAAGATCTTCCGGTCGTACCTGGATCAGTTTGTCATAGTTTTCATTGACGACATACTGATTTATTCTAAGAGTCGAGAAGAACACGTAGAGCATCTGAGAGTGGTATTGGAGATTCTCAAAGAAGATCAGCTATATGGGGAGTTGTCAAAGTGTGAATTTTGGTTGGAAGAAGTTCAGTTCTTGGGTCATGTAATCTCACCCCAGGGAATAGTAGTGGACCCGGCTAAGATTGAAATAGTGGTGAAGTTGGAGAGGCCATAGACCGTGACTGAAGTGAGGAGTTTGCTAGGTCTGGCAGGATAGTACATGAGGTTTGTTGATGGTTTTTACAAGATGGTGAGCCCATTAACACAACTCACCCGAAAGGATCAGCCTTTCTCTTGGACCGACGAGTGTGAAGCCTGCTTTGAAGATATGAAGAGAAGGTTGACAACCTCACCAATGTTAGTCATTCTAGACACGACCAAGATGTTTGAAGTGTATTGTGACGCTTCATATCAGGGTTTTGGTTATATGTTGATGCAAGATAAAAGACCAGTAGCCTATCAGGGTGTGTGTTCCTTTTGGTTACCCTCACATAGTTTCTTTAGATAGGTCATCCTTCCTTATGGTTTATACTCAATCTACACTTTCTTTTGGCCCTATTATCGTGCTTGCTTGATGTTGATTATGCTTGACATTTTACTTGCTGCATATATACATTTCCAATACTTTTTGTGCTGTTGATTGCTTCTGACATAACACTATTTCCATGCTATATTGCCTTATGATTATCTGCAATTTTTTATTCCCACTATGCTATTGATTTCCACTGCTACACTCTTGTCTTGTTTATTTATGCTTCTTATGTTAATCTGTCGTTTACTGTTGTGTACCACACCCCTGTTCTTTTTGCTAATGTCCAAAGGGGGAGAAAGAAATTTTTGTCTTTGTATTGCAGGACATATAATGGTGTTATGTGTTGCAGGACATATTTTGGCCATCATAAAAAAGGGGGAGATGTTGAAAGGGGGAGCTATTTCAACTCAAATGAAGATGGTTTTGATGATGTCCAAGGCTACACATCATGTGAATTACTAATTTAGGATTAGTCCTGCTTTGTTAGCTTGTGCATGAGGGCTTTAGAGAAAAAATATCATATGTAATTACCTACGGATCTATCCGTATGTAATTACCTATGGATCTATCCGTATGTAATTACCTACGGAAGAATTCGTATGTAAATTTAGCTACGACATATTTACATACGGATTTTTGTCCGTATGTAATCCATAGGTAATACTCTCTTACCTACAGATTTTGTTAGTTACATACAGATTTTGGCTGTAGGTAAATCGAGTTTTTCTTGTAGTGCTTGCATTGAATTGTATCAACCATCAAACTCTTGAATGTGCATTTAGTAAATAGATTAGCTACTTAACTAATAGATTAGTTGAGAGTACTGCACTAATGCAGTGAAAACACATTCACGATAATCTATTAGGTAAATTCATAATCCATTAATGAGTACAGAGAACTCTGTATAAAACCAGTTTTTGAACTCAGTTTTGGGCAGAGAGAAAAATTACAGAATTCTTGAGAAACATTTTGAGAAATTGTCCTTCTAAGATTTACAGAGTTTTTGTGCACTCTTGTGACATCATTCAAGTAAAGCTTTAAGAAGATTGATGGTGGATTCAACCTTGGTATATCAAGCTTGGATCTAGGAATCAAGTGACAAATCTGCACAACTACTAGGTGTATTCGTTCCTTGGTTCTTTTCTATTGTACTTCTGATTACAATTGTTTCATTGTGTAAAGTGAAGGTCTAGGTGCAATTGTGTGGATGCATTGCTCCTAGGGGGAGTTCTTGATTTGTAGATCAAGCTCCTTAGTCTTTAGGGTCTTGAATTATATATATGCTCTTGTAATTCTTGAATCTCTATTGATTTGGTGGAATCCTCCTAATTGGGTTTACTTAGGAGAAGATAGGACGTAGATTCATCTTGAATCGAACCAGTAAAGTGTTGTGTTCTTGGTTTCTCCCTTCTTTTACATCTTTCTTGATTGCTTTACACAGTCCATTAACACAGAACTGTAAAATTGGTTAATTAGGTCATAAGGGTTAAAGAAACTTTCAAGATTCAATTTAAACAAGTGAAAGACTCAATAACCAGTTCAGATCCCTTTCTTGGTTAAGATATATTAGACAGATCTGATTTAACAGTGACAATGACATGTGTCACTTATATGTCAGGTGTCATTTCCACTTTCTCAATTTGATCCCTTTATTTTAATTTTTGTCTCCATTTAGTCCCAATTTTTGTAAAAATTGAGCAATTTTGTCCCTCTCCAAATTGAAATCAAATTTAATTTCTATATAAATGTACACAAATATTTCTATCAAAATTGATATTTCAAGTAAATATTTTTAACAAAATTAAGTTTATTTAATTAATATTTTACATTGAATTTTATTTAAATTTTGTTTAAAGTTGTTAATAGAAAATAATGTTAATAGAAAAAAAATTTATAAATTATATTGATATTTTATTACATCGTACTTTAATATTGTTTTTTTATTCGAATTTATATTTCAAATAATTTTATATTTTAAAATGTGTAAAATTCAATAATTTTTACACAAATGTTTGAATTGGTGTAAAAATAACAATTATAAAAATTTAAAAAATAATTTGAACTAGTTCATGTAACAATCAAAAACATAAAAATTTAAAATTTGAAAACAATTTTATGTAAAGTTGGTTGTGAAACACAAATTTAAATAAGTTAGTTATGTTAAAAATATATAATAAAAATATCAATCTCAATAAAAATATTAATTTTAATAAAAATATTTGTATAACATTTATATAAAAATTAATTTTTGTTTCAATTTGAAGAGGGATGAAATTGCATTATTTTTACAAAATTAGGGACTAAATTGAGACAAAAATTAGAATATAGGGACCAAATTGAGAATCAAGAAATGACACCTAGCATAATACTAACACGTGACATTATCACTGCCACGTGGCACGACGATAGCTTGACATGTGGCAATTTTTTTTATTTTTAAAAAAAAATCAAAAAAATAAAATAAAAAATAAAAAATCCAAGAACTGACACGTGGCACCCCATTTAACGTTGTTACTGTACCACTAACGGAAATGACTAAATTGAGATCAAATTTTCCAAAATAGGAACCAAATTGAGATAAGAAAAAATAAAGAGACCAAATTAAAATTTTGCTACGAAAATAGAAACCAAAAACATAATTAAACCTATATTATATATATATATATATATATATATATATATATATATATATATATTTTTTATTTTTTTTTTATGTTTCTTAAAAAATCTTTTTAAATCTCTTACATATGACCAAAATCACACACATAATAAATCTTATATATTTTTAATAAATTTGTTTAGAGAATAACCATAGTATACAATCAGCATATATTATAATAATTGCTTTATATATTTTAAGAGAATCTGTTTAATAAATTTTTAATAATTGCTCACCAAATCTTTTATTTCTTAGAAAAGTTCTTAAATAAAATAAACCTTTTAAAATCAATAATTAATAAATCATTATATCCCCTATCATTATTTTTGAAATAAAATAAATAATAATAAACCATTATATCTCTTATAATAATTTTGTAAATAAATATCTTTAAAATAATTAATCATGACTTACTAATATTTAACATCTAACGATATTTAAAGACATATTTTTAATTATATAATTAAAAAACTCTTTTATCTTTTGTTAAAAATATCTATTTAAAGTCGTTTATTTATATCTATTTAACAAATTTTATACATTTATGCTACAACATCTTTTTGTCATACCATTATACCATTATTTTAAGAGTTTAAATATCACCGTAACTTGCTTTTAATTTATTTTACCAATTAAAATATTTTTGCTGGATCCTACAAAAGGTGTGTTCCCAATAAGCTCATGTTAACATCACTTCTATAACATGAAGATTTTGTTAAAAAGGAAAAAAGAAAAAGAAAAATAATAGAAAAACTTTGGGCACTAAAATTTCATCTCAAACATAGGTAAAAACTATCTATTATGAAAAAAATTAAGCAAATACACAGATGGAAAAAAGAAATCAATGCAACACAAGTATAAAACTAAACCTCAATAATCAAATTCTTGAGCATTTTAAGAGATTTAGTATTAACTAACCCACTTACCATACACAAAAGCCTTTATAACTTATTAGAACATTTTAGAAATCCTTAATGTGGAAGATTTAGTATTAACTTTCTTTCGCCTACCCCAACTAGATTTCCTTATAGTTTGAAATCATTCTCTTCCTCTTCAAAATTAGAATATTTCATATTTCCTTTCATCAAGCGTATTAGTCCATTTAGAGCTTATTTTCAATTTCTCCATAAAATGAGTGCTTCAATGTACAATAAAGTTTGTCGAGTAAAACTATCATTTGATTATGTATTTTTAATTTTTCATAGGATCATAACTCATTCAAGAAAACTACTTTAGGATTTTAAGATTCATGATTCTCATACATTAACACATAATTCAATAGGATACTAATCTTGATCCACGGGAAATCCAATGAGAATGCGTTCATCAGTCTTTGTTCTTCAACTTCTTTTTCTCAATCTATCTTTTTGCCTTCTCTTCTCCTCTAACACTTTCTTTCTTGATGGCTTACCGTGAAAAACTTTATGGCCACAAAAGAACCCTAATCCCTTTTTATAAACCAACATCCATCAAGTTGGGTGGGCTTTATTTTATCTTTATTTTAATTTATTATAACTTCTCATAATAACCAATATGTAATTATATTATTAAATCTCATTTAGGTCCATCATAATATTTGAAATGGGTTACATAATAGAATTAATTCGTCAATTAATTCTAGCATTCTTCCACTTGACTCATATGATGTGCAACTGTCATGACTCTTGTTATTTCTATATCTTTGATTATGAATAATGATGAAACCTGTTTATGTAATGTCCTTCAATGCCATTATGATCATCAAATGATAGATTGCAAAAAAATTTAAAAAGTCTAAAAACAAATTCAACCATTTCCTTATTGTGTTGACTTATTTTAACACGATAAATGAATGACATGTACTTCTTGGAAGTTTGTTATATGTTTATGAAACTTTGGAGGTGTATTATACAAGATCAAGTGGCAATTTGACCTCTTAGTGTAGAGGAATGTCTTTATTTCCTCCATATCCATGACAGAATAGAAATACCTACTAAACACATTATGGTTGTGTTTATTTTAACATTTGACAAATTTTTTTTACATGTCTTTAATGCCAAAATGTACAAAACGGTCGTTGTATTCAAAGCAACATCATGGATGTTTTTCCGTTGAATGATATTATTTAACCAAACATAAGTTGAAAAAAGTTAAGTTCAACCAAACTTAACTTCTTCAACTGAAATCCAAACACACATTATATATTTGATAATTAAAGCATAACTTACAACATATACAAATAATAAAAATATAAAAGAGCCACTCATTAGTGATTATTGATAAGCTTTATAAAAATTACTTTTTGTATTATTGGAAAACTTGAAAAGAATTAATTTATTTTATTGTATATAGAGATGGCAAATAAACTCACCCCTGTGGGTATTGCCCGAACCTGTTCCCGTTTTGACAGGGAATCCCCGCATTGACTGGTATGGGAATCCCTGCATTGACTGGTATGTATTGGTTTGCTGTTTAGCATGTCAACGGAAAAAATTTCTACTCCCAATGAAGGCGAAGAACAAGTGAAAAATGCCTCTAATGTTGGTGAATCAAATGTAGGGGAATCAAATAATATTCCTGTGAATGAAGGTGATGACTGAACCCAAGTAGAAACTGGAAGTTCATTTCAAAGAGAGGATAACATTATTGGAATCACTTCACTACAAGAAAGTTACGTATTAGCGAGGGAATAATCCCTAGCGAATCCCTCGCTAATCCCTCGCAAAACGATTTAGCGAAGGATTAGCGAGAAATTAGCGAAGACATTATGACGTAGCTAAAATATAGGTAGCTAAGTAGCTAGAGAACCACTTTGTCGTTAATCCCTAGCTAATCCTTAGCTAATCCCTAGCAAAATAATTGTAGCTAATCCCTAGTTAATCCCTAGCAAAGGTATTGTAGCTAATCCCTAGTTAATCCCTAGCAAAGTGGTTCTAGCTAATCCCTAGCAAATCGGTTGTAGCTAATCCCTAGCAAAAAAGTTGTAGCTAATCCTTAGCTAATCCCTAGCAAATCGGTTGTAGCTAATCCCTATCTAATCTCTAGCAAGGTTGTAGCTAATCCCTAGCAAATAGGTTGTAGCTAATCCCTAGCTAATCCCTAGCAAAAAAGTTGTAGCTAATCCTTAGCTAATCCCTAGCAAATCGGTTGTATCTAATCCCTATCTAATCCCTAGCAAATAGGTTGTAGCTAATTCCTAGCTAATCCCTAGCAAATAGGTTGTAGCTAATCCCTAGCTAATCCTTAGCAAAAAAGTTGTAGCTAATCCTTAGCTAATCCCTAACAAACTGCTTGTAGCTAATCCCTAGCTAATCCCTCGCGAATTGAATAATTTATCTCTAGCTAATCCCTAGCAAAATCATAGCAAATTGCATCATTCCAAAGTATTCCATACTTTTTTACATGTACCTTATGAACTGCATTTTAACATAAATATAAAATAAAGTAATAAATCTTGCAAAACATTTTATATGAAACACGTCAAATGTTATCACATTCAAAATACTAAAAGTAATGAGCATAATAAAAGTAGTCTTTACAATTGTCAACATACATCATTAAGTTTAAAAACAAAACAAAACATCATCATCATCTTCATATTTTGTT
>Ga0214544_1006181_pt1 | contig 22386 bp, 22 predicted proteins | sample CNSS3metaG_FD_160074 | JGI IMG/M metagenome (GOLD analysis project Ga0214544, IMG submission 160074) | Root nodule microbial communities from cowpea collected in UCLA plant growth center, Los Angeles, California, USA - CNSS3 | ecosystem: Host-associated > Plants > Roots > Nodule | place: USA...
AAAGAATGTGTCTCATATGTCTCCAAAAAGTGGCCAAAGTGTGCTAAAAACAAAGGAGACCAAAGGTACATAGGTACACTTATTTTATGCCTTTTACTTTATGCTTTATGCCTTTGCTTTACTCTCTTCTCCACATCATTTATGCTCCCCAATCACCATGCGCCACCTAGCATTGCTTTCTTACTCCTAATTAACTTACAAAGCAAATAAACATAGATTAGCATGTTGGCTTAAGTCAAGTCAACTATAGTCAACAAGTCAAACCTAGTCAAAGGTCAACAAGTCAATTAAAGTTTATTCAACTAAGTCAACTTAGGGAATCAAAAATAGCAAACACAAATTAAAGGGATGAAGGATTAGTGAACTTCCTTTCTAAACATGGTTAGTCTTCTTAAGCATTTGCCTCCATCCTTGGTTGTGGTCAATCCTTCATCATTTGGGCCGTGTGGAGCCTTGTTCATGTAATTCGAGTATATTTGGCGTACTGTATACCATTATACTCTAAACCCCGTACTCTCTGAATATTCATGTATATGATGTTTTATTAATTTGAGGTTATCCAGTTTTTGGAATGTTACACGTAATCTATAGAATTCATACGTCATTTATTGCAAATTTTTTATGATTTCAATTTTTAAAAACTTTTTTGACTGTTCACAAAAATAATCGTTATAGTAATCAAAAATTATATTTTGACACTTTTCTAAACAAAACATTCATTTCACAGCCCATTATAATGATATAATATTATAAATTAGTATTTTAAATTAAAAAATAAGAAAAAATTATCAAAATGTTATTTTATGAAAGTGTCAAATGGATTAATTTGTTATTGGTGGTGTTAATGCATCCACTCTCACTATAATATTAGTTATATTAACATTTTGGATAATGCTTTTCATATTAAAATCGTAATATTTTTAAATTGTTGATAGTTAATTTTTTTAAAATATAAAATATAAAATACAAATGGTAAAATGATAAAAATTTGTGCGAAAAAAAGGTAAGTAACTAAAAAATAATACATTTTATTAGTTTATTACTACTCAAAATACACATGTTTTCGCATATGTATACATACTTTACTATTTATACCAAAATAATATAATTTTAAAAATATATATACTTTTATTAAAATTATATTAAATAATAGGCAGGAAATTTGTAATAATAAAGAAAATTTAATTATTTTTTATTTATTAAAAACGTAAAATTCTCCAATTAAAATATAACACAACATTCTTGTGTATATTAATGACATAGATTTATTATAATAATAATAAAATTATTATTAAATTTATAAAAATCATGTTTGCAAGGACCATTTATTTTCTGCCTCAAATTTTAAAGGGCTTGCCCTAATCTGTTGGGCCTAAGGGCTGGCTCATAGGGTATCCAAGACTCCCTGCTGACCATTCGTTTTCCATTCTGCACTTTTTAGAAAACTGCTCCTCACCTTCCTCTCACAACTGAGAACTTAGTGCTTTGTTAGGGTTTAGTCCCAACCTTGATCAAGCTAGCTCAAACTCATTTCCTCTTCCACATAAGTTACTTCTCCACCGTACCTTCTTAATTTCCAGCCTCGTTGTCGTGATTCTAACTAGGGTTCACCTTGGTAACCCATTTTGAATATGTTTTGTTGTCTTTTAGCTCGTGAATCTTCTTAGGGAACTGTCGTGTTCATCTGCTCAAGTGTCGGAGTGTTCTGCTAGCTTTTTCCAGGTGAGGGAAGCTAGGATTTTCACGTTTTTGGTATATTGTTGGTTGTTTTACTTCTGTTTCATGATTTATATGTCTGTATGATGTTTGGGTTCGTATGAAAATGGATTGGACATTGTATTGGTTGGGTGTGCTACCATGTATACGTGAACAAGGGGCAGGAATTGATATTTTCGCCCAAGCGAGCTCGTCTCGCCTAGGCGAGAATAGCCGAAGCTCGCCCAAGTTTATGCTCGAACACTCGCTCAGGCGAAGGGCTGCATTTTTTAGCGACGAACCATCTCACTCAAGCGAGAAGGCCCCGCCTAAGCGAGAGCTCGCGAAATCTTCCAAGGCCTATGTTCGCACTCTCGCCTAAGCGAGAGTCTGTAGCTTGAGCGAGACCACTTCTCTTGCCTGAGTGAGGGCTCCCAGCTTGAGCGAGACCTGGCGCAGGTTGTTACTATTTCCTTACATATTTGATGTTGGTTACTTGATTGGCTGGTTTGCTCTATTTAAACATGAAGGGTGTGAATATGCGTGTACTATGTAAGTTATGTGCTGTAATTAATGAGCTTGGTATTATGTATGTTTGGATAGTTGGTTATTTATATATATATTGACATGAGGTAGGTATGCATAGGGACTCTATGATTGGTTGGAGAAACATGGACAAGGTATGGATAGGACGTAATCCCATGACTCTCATAGTGGGAGCTCAAGGTGGTGCCTCATTTAATGGACGTAATCCCATGAACCCTCCTAGTGAGAGTTCATGGTGGTGCCTCATCTAATGGATGTAATTCCACGAACCTCGTGGTGAGAGTTCATGGTGGTGCCTCATGTAAGGATGTAATTCCACGAAGGTGACGTGGTGGTGCCTCATTATATGTATCCGAATGGCCGAGTCTTAAAGTCTTAAATTGTTCGCTATCACATGTTTGAATGACTAATATGCATTCTTGACTTTGAATCGTATGTTTAGTTGTATGATAAAAGAATCTTTTACTCTAGCTTACCATTTTGTTTGTTTGTATGTTCTTTGTGTGGACTTTCTCCTCTTGCGATGATCATCAATTTATTGATGTGAGCAGATGTGGAAACCTCTGGTAATCGCAGTTACAATGGGGATGCTGCAGCTTGATGATCAGGGATGAGTATCGGGCTGACTATTGAGCCTACGTTTGAAGAAGTTGTATTTATTTTTGTAATCTCCCTGTGTATAGGCGAGTCTTTGAGCCACTATTGAACTGTTGTATTTTGTTCTAGGCAATATAGTGTCTCTGTTTACAGTGTGGGTATGATTGGATAATTGTCAACTTTCATACCTTAAACTCCGTACTCTTTGAATATTTTAAGTATGCGACGTTTTATTTATTTAGATTTATCTATTTAATTGGGACGTTATAATATTAATAAATAATTTTTTGAATTGTAAGGAGAAGAGGAATAAAGAAATAAAAAAGGTTATCCCATAATTATTTGGTGTCTTACTTTTTAACGTTGATTTTAGGGATAATGAATGAGCTTTGTACAGAGCATGCATGAAATGAAGAAATAAAAAAAAAGTTATCTCATAATTATTTGGTGTGAGGGGAAGTATAATAAAAAACGAAATAAATGATTTATGATGGCACATCATAATTTTGAAATTGAAAAGTTTTAAAATAGTAACGGTTATAATTACATGGCTGATGGTTGTGACTTTGTTTTCGAACTTCAGAAGAACGATAAATAATAGATACATATAAATGAAAAATGAACATTTATTTATATATCCACTTAAGGATGAATGGTTGTATTTTTTTTCTTTATCCCTTCAAAATGCTTTGAATGTTACGTACTCTCCCTCTCATTTACAAAAGTAAGATTCTAAATGTTTTCCTAAATTCTTTTAAAAAAAGTCTAGGTTTCGGTAATTCCTTACTTAAATCTAATGCCAGAATAAGAATATAACAAACTATAACACATGAAGATGGTTATCAACACGAGAAAGACAGTTATTTGTCAAAGAATGCAGAGAAGTTGAATGTACTTAGTAGACATGGTTTTAGGCGAACAATAACTAGTGAATCTTCTGCAAATAAAATATGGATTTCATGTAATTATAAAATAAGTAAATATTTGTTCATAATAATTAAAAATGTAGATTTTGTTATGAATTAATGATTGTTCATTGATTTGATACATTTCCCTAAAGTTGGTCATGTCCTTGGTCCATGCAGCTTGCCGCCTGCGCCTATACTTCCAAAACCACAACATCACCATCAAAATCGACTACCCGATCCAGAAGATATTGCAAAAACCAGACCTAGCAGGACGGATGTCATCCTTGGCCGTTGAATTGTCAGAGTTTAACATTCGTTATGAACCTCATGGCCCCATTAAAGCCCAATGCCTCCTAGACTTTGTCAATGACCTCCAACAGACACCCACGGAGGATCAGTGGACACTTCATGTAGATGGTTCTTCAAATTTGAAAGGTACCGGTGCTAGAATCGTGTTAGAAGGGCCCAACGATATTCTCATTGAGAAATCCCTCCACTTTGCCTTCAGAACATCCAACAATCAAGCCGAGTACGAAGCCATCCTCGCCGGCCTTTCCCTTGCCCGCGAAGTTAGCGTCAAAACGTTAACGTGCAAAACCGACTCCAAGCTTAGTGTAGGCCACCTAAATGACGAATTCTAGATTAAAGACCCCATCCTTTTACAATATTACCATCTGGTCCGCGCAGTCATTCAATCTGCCTTTGAACAAGTTTGCATCGAACACATCCCAAGGACCGACAACATCAGAGTCGACATCCTCTCCAAATTAGGCAACACCAAATTAAAAAGCCGTCATCCTCTCCAAACCATGCCAAAAACATGGCAACCTTATCCACCAAAAACAAGAACAACTCCATTCCATACTATCCCCATGGCCCTTTGCTAAATGGGGAATGGATATCCTCGGCCCCTTCTCCCCCAACAAGGGCCAAGTGAAATTCCTGATAGTAGCCATTGATTATTTCACCAAATGGATAGAAGCCAAACCACTGACCACTATCACAGCCCAGCAAGTTCAGCAGTTCGTTTGTAAGGATATTATATGCATATATGGTGTTCCGCATACTATCATCACCGATAATGGCCGACAATTTATAGATAAGGAGCTAGCCAAGTTCTACACTGGTCTGGGCATCAAACACATAACAAGTTCTGTAGAGCACCCACAAACAAATGACAGGTAGAGGCGACCAACAAAGTTATCCTAGTAGAACTACGCAAAAGGTTAGATAGTGCCAAAGGCCGATGGCCCGAAGAACTGGTAGAAGTGTTATGGGCTTACAGGTGCACCCCTCAGTCATCAACAAACGAGTCCCCATTCAGACTAGTTTACGGTGCAGACACCATGATACCGGTCGAAATTGGTGAACCATCCCTATGCTGAGAACTATACGACCCAACCCGTAACCATCAAAACATGGCCACTCATCTCGACCTCCAACCCAAACTCAGAGAAAAAGCCCAGATACGCAACTTAGCCGCAAAACAAAGAGCTTCCAGAAAGTATAACGCAAACCTATGTCCATGATCGTTCGTCAGCGGAGACTTAGTATGGAGAATGGCCAGCAGTGCAAGAAAGAAGGATGGCAAGTTCTCCGCCAACTAGGACGACCCATACCGCATACGTGAAGACGCGGGAGGAGGAACATATCGCCTGGAGCATTTATCTAGGGAAGAAATACCCAACACTTGGAATGTGTCCCATCTCAAGTTTTACTTTAGTTAAACGTATACTGTATAACATCGAAACACTTATAACCCTGGGTGTACTCTTTTTCCTCACCTGGTCTTTTTTCCCTAAGGAGGGTTTTGGCCAGGGAGGTTTTAACGAGGCACCCCAGATTCAATGAATAATACAAAGGGTTCCCAACTTTGCGACCATTCTTTACTTCACTTCTCGTTGGTTAATTCGTATAAGTTCCCCACCCTTACAGCAAGTAAGCGGCCTGGGTCGAACACCCTTAACTCGTTGGTTAATTCGTTTAAGTTCCCCACCCTTACCACAAGTAAGCGGCCTGGGTCGAACACCCTTAACTCGTTGGTTAATTCGTTTAAGTTCCCCACCCTTACCACAAGTAAGCGGCCTAGGTCGAACACCCTTAACTCGTTGGTTAATTCGTTTAAGTTCCCTACCCTTACCACAAGTAAGCGGCCTGGGTCAAACACCCTTAACTCGTTGGTTAATTTGTTTAAGTTCCCCACCCTTACCACAAGTAAGCGGCCTGGGTCGAACACCTTAACTCGTTGGTTAATTTGTTTAAGTTCCCCACTCTTATCACAAGTAAGCGGCCTGGGTCGAACACCCTTAACTCGTTGATTAATTAGTTTAAGTTCCCCACCCTTACCACAAGTAAGCGGCCTAGGTCGAACACCCTTAACTCGTTGGTTAATTCGTTTAAGTTCCCCACCCTTACCACAAGTAAGCGGCCTGGGTCGAACACCCTTAACTCATTGGTTATTTCGTTTAAGTTCCCCACCCTTACCATAAGTAAGTGACCTGGGTCGAACACCCTTAACTCGTTGGTTAATTCGTTTAAGTTCCCCACCCTTCCCACAAGAAAGCGACCTGGGTCGAACACCCTTAACATATAGTCGATTTCGTCAAACATAACATACATAACAAATCATTAACATCTGACATACAAAATAGTAAACAAAGCATTAATCACATTTAACATAAACACAACGCAATGTACCAAATATCACAAACATAATGTACCGATTATTACAAACATAGGCTCAATAATTATTTCAAATCATTTAAGGGTAAAAGTCCTATTCTGTTGAATCGTTGTCCCCTTTCACGGCATCCTCCGTCCCCTTCTCCTCCTCCACCGCTTCCTTCTCTGCTTCCTCGTCCGAGCTATTCTCGTCTTCATTAATAAGCTACCCGTCAACAACATCCTTGTTAACGTCAAATCTTGAATCGGCTGCATCCACATCTTGATAAAAGAAGGCCGCTTGCCGCAACCCCTTTTGAAAACCATTAATATGCTCCTCAATGATACAACCCTTCAAGTCATCAAATTCAACTGCAACACCATCATACTTCTCTTTCAAATCGTCATAGTCTGCCTCCAAATCCTCTATCTTCTTGTTAAGTTTTCCCTCTGAGTCCAAACAACGGACTTTCCATGTTCCCAGCCTTTTCCTCTCCTCCTCCCAACTCTCCCTTTCCTTCTTCCAAGCGTCCCTCTCCTCCTCAAACTTATCGACCTTTCCCTACAACTCCTCAACTTTTTCCCCACCTCCCTCATTTACTTCTCGTCGATACAGAGACCCAACACGACGACTCAGTATCAACGCCTTACTTCCAAATTCAACCATCGTCCTCACGAGATGATATGCCTCCATACCGTCAATGGAGTTGATGATGGTATCTGGAAGATTGATAGCAATATCTTTTCTAACAAATATCTCCGACAGCTCAATCAAGCCGGACGCTGGTCCTTTCGTCCCGCTAGTCGATCCCGCCCCGAGCAATGCCGCTCTCACCTTCTTTACATCTTTCCCCTTGCTGGGTCAAAGCAGTTACTCGGCCTTCCTCTTGGTTCCGCCGTGCACGTGCACCTCAACCAATGATTCCTGCAGGTTGGGAACATCAGTATTCCTGGCTGCTTTGGCCTTCGCAGCCATTTCTTTCCTCGACGTTTGGAAAAGCGCCAAATTCTTCTTTCCGGTTTGCGCCATGTGCCCTACAACAACATACCAAAATCCGGTTAAGTCAACTTAGAATCATTAACACAATTTAAGTAATAAATAGATACCTTCAATATCAATAATCAGGTGCACCAAATTATAAACTCTAACTAGACCCTTAGTGGGCAACTTATCGGTAAACTTCATCAAGACCTCCACCACCTCCTTATCCACTGCCGACAACTCGTCGGTGCCCATGTCCTTATATCGAGAAGGGCTTCCCGTCCAGCTAAACGGGAACTTCATACTCCCATCTGTGTTAAAGAAATGGGACTTGCCTTCCTCTTTCACCACGACCTTAAAATATATGTCTTTGAAGTGCTTGAAAGACTGAGAGAATGCGTCCAATCTGCTGATGCTAGGACGACTCACTAAAGACAGCCATGTAGTCGGCTGGCGGGGTCTGGTATCATAGAAGTACAAAAATGCATGAGGAGAGGGTTGTAGATATAGTGATTGGCACAAAACACGAAAGGCTTGCATATAAGCCCAACTATTTGGGTGTAACTATGTAGGTGCAACGTTCAACGCACACAACACCCCCATGGTAAAGTCATCCAGTGGTAACCTCACATGTAGTTGGGAGAAATGGCACATGTACATGTAGAAAAACTTCTCGGTCGCCCCCTCTTGCCCATGGCATACGCAGTTGATGGCGCTTACCCTCTCCAAGGAAACGATACCCTTGTTTACACCTTTCGCGATAACAGGGGTATAGTTTAGCCAAGAATTCAGCAGACGAGACCACCGAAACAAGGACAATTGATTACGAACGTCAGCAGCCACCCACCCATAGCCACCCTTGGCCGGCCAGTTAGTCCCCGCTAACTCCTTTGGAGGGTCTTCCCGCACTTCAGTCACCGTTTCCATGGGAATTCTGCCTACCATACCCGCAAAACTGGTACTCTCCTCCTCGACATGTCTACCTATACTCCCCCTGGACTCTATACTCTCACTACTGGACGAAGACAAAGACACACTATCACTACTAGACATACATTTTTTCTGAAAAGATGACGGCTGGAACTAGGAACTAGTCGCTATCTCTGATTGTGAAAATTCTTGCAAATGAACCAACAAGCCTTCACCTATCGAAAAATTCACATTTATAGGCCTGAATCCCAAGCGATACAACCTCTTCCCCCTAAAATCACAACCCATGCCAATCTACACAATCATTTCAAAAGTCGTGAGTATTAGAAACGACGGCGCAAAAACCCCTTGGATTTGACCTTTGACACCCCTTCACCTCCCATCAACTTTTTCCCGCCTCTAGCCTTAACACTGTTCATCACACTTAAAGGTTGGGGGATTGGTGTACCACACCTAGCCGACCTCGCTAGCATATCAACACATATCACCCTTGACCGACATACCTATATCGGCAAAGGCTGGGAGATTGGTGTACCACACCAGGCCAACTTAGTAAAATAACAATAAACGATCACCATGTTTACACGCAGAATCATTCAAGTAACCAGCCTAAGTGGACCTAAGCCTCGTCGGCCTACACCGGTAACATAAGATGTCAAGAGGAATAACCCACCTAAGACAACATATGCGGACCATTAAAGAGAGTAGTCGGTTCAGGCCGACAACCTTAAGACACTTAGCTAAATCAAATTCCTCTAATATCCAATGAGCCCACAATAATCGAACTAAAGGCCTGGGCTAGGGCCCAGGCCCACCTACAGACCAAACTAGGGCCCAGCCCATGACATGGCCAGTAATTAATACTCTATAAATATGTATGGATCCCAGTAATTAAAGGTACGCATTCATTACTCCATTAATCACCTGATTTGACTTTTTAAGAGCTTTGGCTGACTTAAGCTTCGGAGTCCCTTCTGTAGGTAACCCCTCCTGGGTCCAAGCTGACATATGCCAACTGGGAAAGAGGCCAACTGAGGAGATAGCAGACTATGTGGGTAAGGTGACACTTGTGCCTAACTTATCTTGTTTGTTCTCTACAGGAACAATTTGTATTAACTAAATTGATTTGTTTCCTTTATGGATTACATATTGTATCTATATATAGGACTCTTCCTATCAATAATAATACACAGATGAGTTGTTCCCTATTCTCTCATTCTCTATTCTCTATTATTTCTTCTCTTCTCTATTATCTATTATTCTCTCTGTTATTTGCTTTATTTCATAACACGTTATCAGCACGATGCTCCAACCAATTGAGGACTAGTGGAAGATTTTTCTCTCTAACGATAGTGCTCTGCGTGTCTTAATTCAAGCTCTTTGTAATCCTTTCTCAATTTATAATTTTACCTTATATTCTTCCTTTTGTGATAAGAATTGTTTGACTTTATCATTTTCATCTCCGTCTTATTATTTTTATTTTTATTATGACGGTGATTATTATTATTATTATTATTATTTTGATGATTATTATTATTATTAATATTATTATTTTATGTGCTAGTTCTAAACATGCGAAACACTACAAAATTTGGATTTGTGACCCTTGATATTACAAGGAAGAATTTCTTATATTATATTTTAAATGTTGAAATACATTTAAATGCAATGGATATTGGGATACCATTAAATAAAGAAATAAAGCATCTAAACAATTAAGTTGCTTATGCGACAAAAACATTGTGAAAAGAGATTTCACAAATATTATGAATTTATTTCATGCCTATGTATGGCTGGCTGGACAAAGCAATAAAGCTTTTGATGAAAAATCATGAGATCCGCCTAATCTGCTTCATTCCCATAAGTGAATGCAACAATGAATATTATGAATTTATTTCATGTCTTTGTATGGCTGAACAAAGCAATGAGCCTTTGATAGAAAATCATGAAATCTGTTCAAATTGGTTCTGCTTCATTCCCAGAAGTGAATGCAGCAACATTTGATTTATATTTTCATGATCATGATCGCGATCGTGATATTGATTATGGACATGGCTATAAAGAAAATTTCAAAGACACATTTTGTCACCAGAAGTGGCACAATAATGTGAAAAAGGGAAAAGGAAAATGTGAAAATATTGACAAAAAGATGAAAGTATATATTATCATTACGGTGGTAAAGGCCATTTGAGTTGTACTTATTGTACACCAAAGCATCTTACAAATAATGAGAAGAACATAGAAACACACTTTGCTTATGAAGATGATGATTCTGATTATGGCCATATGGATGTTACTCATCTTGATATTATTATTTTCTTTGTTAAAGCAAATGGAAGCATTGATCACCTCATTGATTATGAGAGTGTTAAAAAAATCTCATATTGATATTTACGTTTATATGAAAAGCAAATGTTTGCACTAGTACCAAAGGATGTGTCTTATTGATAGTGCAACAACTTATACAATTCTCAAGAGTAATAAATTTTCTCTTGTTTGATACTGTGAGACATCAATGTTAGTATTATTTATAGTACTACAAATATATTTGAAAACTCTAGAAGAGTTATTATACTTCTACCAAGAAGTTAAAAAGAAACTTATAAAGTTTCAAGGATATTTGTCTAAATGGATATTTATTGAGACAAATAATGAAAAAGATATGAAATATCTTTATATCTCTACGATTGAGTTAAAAAAAATTATATTGGATAAATTATCAACATTCTCTTATGGTTTGTTAATTCCAAAGACACGCTTAAAGAGTGGTAGGTCTATTGGTTCCAAAGATAAAGACTCTTGAATGAGAAAGGGAGCTAAAAAGCAAGATGACCTACTAGAAAATCTGAAAATCCCAAAAAATTCATTTCACATAATTAATGATTTGGTTCTAGAAGAACCTCAGGTACTTGAAATTGTTCAAAATGATGAAATCTCAATAAATTATGTCATGAATCATATAATATGGAACCAAAATGAAGTTAACATTGACAAAACTCTTACTTATAACATAATGATGAATGTTATGAATGACAATGAGGATCAAAAAGCAATGATCATTGAAGATTGTCGGCAAAGAAAAGATTGGCCAAAATGAAAATATGCAAACAAGCATAATTATATTTGCTTGCTAAACGAAAGGTTTTTGGACGTATAGTTCGCACTTCTGAAGTTGTGAAACCCGTTGGGTACATATGGATTTTTGCGCAAAAATCAAATTAAGAATGATGAAATTGTTATATACAAAGCATAATTGGTTTCTCAAGGTTGTTCACAAAACCTTGTATTGATTTGTGAAAAAACATATTCACTAGTATTGGATGCAACAACATTGCAATATTCGATTATCCTAGTTGCACAATAAGGTTTGCATTTAAATCTAATGGATGATTTTACAACCTATTCGTACGGTTCTTTTGAGAATCATATTTATATGAAAATCCCTTAAGGATTTTATTTGGCCAACAAGACAAATTCTAAAGAGAGTTATTCAATAAAATTGAACATGCTCTTTTATTGATTAAAGCAATCATGACGTGTGTGGGATAACCGTCTTATTGAGTACTTATTAAAAGAAGGATATAGAAATGATCCTATTTGTTCTTGTATTTATATGAAAAGATTCAAAAATGAATTTGCCATAATTATTGTTTATGTAGATGACATAAACATCACAAAGGCAATTGATTACTCAAAGAAATAATTTGAGATGAATGATCTATGAAGGGCAAAGTCTTATTTGAAATTAGAATTTCAGTATTTAAATAAATGTGTTTTTATACGTCAAGAGGCTTATATAATTAAGGTGCTTAAAATGTTCTAAATGAACAAGTCATGTCCATTATGCACTCTAATAGTTGTGAGGTGGTTAGATGTTGATAAAGACTCTTCTTAGACCTCAAGAAAATGATGAAGATCTTCTTGGTTCAGAAGAACCATATCTTAGTGTCATAAAAACATTAATGTATATTGCTAATTATACTCGATCTAATATTGCATTTGTTGTAAATTTGTTAAGCAAGATATAGTTCTTCAACTACAAGAAGAAAATGGTCTGGAGTAAAACATATACTTTGTTACTTTAAGGGTACTACAAATATGAGCTTATTCCATCCAAATGATTCAGATTCAGATCAAGGTGTTATGTATATGCATGTTATTTTACATATTCTCACAATGTCACAATGGTTGATCACAAACAAGATGTTTGTTCACATGTGGTAGCACAATGGTTTCATGAAGGTATATGAAACAAACCATAGTAGCAACATCGTCTAATCATATAGAATTACGAGAAAAGTTGTGAATATGTTTGGTTAAGGTCTATAATTCAACATGTGTAAGAAACTTGTGCCTATCCCCAACAAAGATGGAATCAACAACCATATATGAAGACAATAGTTTATTGTTCAACTGAAATGATGATATAGATATCCAAAAATTCATTCATGTAAAAATATGGCAGGTTTATTTATGAATTTTTTGCCAAGAAGAACTTTTGAGCAAATGATTCACAAGTCGGACTCCGTCGCCTTAATGATGTAAGTTTACATGAGGGGGAAAAATAGAATATGTGATGAACAATATTGTATTAAAGAATACAAAATGTTGTACTCTTTTTCCTTCACTAGGTTCTTTTTATCCCAAAGGGTTTTTCCTGGTAAGGTTTTAACGAGGCACATTCTTTTATCAATGGACACTCAAGGGGGAGTGTTATGAATTAATGATTGTCCATTGATTTGATACATTTACTCATATGATTGATACTCATATGATTCATTACTCTTAATGTAAATATTTGTATTAAATAAATTGATTTATTTCCTTTATGGATTACATATTGTATCTATATATAGGACTCTTCCTATCAATAATAATACACAGATGAGTTGTTTCATATTCTCTCATTCTCTATTCTCTATTATTTCTTATCTTCTCTATTATCTATTATTCTCTCTGTTATTTGCTTTATTTCATAACAGATTTCATGTTATGAATAATTATTTAAGTTTTCATTGAAAACATTAATTGGGAAAAATTGGCATACTTTGTGGCATTTTGTTTGATTCTTTTTATAAAATATTAGCGAAAACACATACGTATGTGTGTTTGTATTTTTTTTTTCTCGTATTTTTTAATTTTAATTGAATTTTGAGTTAAAGTCAATAAATAATATATAACTGTTAAAATTAAAGAAATAAAATTTCTACATAAATGTTTTTTTAAAATAATTATTATTGAGGAAAAACATTTTTAGAATAACGGTGAAAAATAAACTATTTATAAAATAATTAATTCTTAAAATAATAATTAAGGGTAAAACTAGAGTAATGAAATGTGGACTGTAACGTCCCATTAAATTAACAAACATAATTAACAGAAACGTCGCACGAGGTAACATAATAGCGCAGTCCTGGAGTTTTAAACCCAACTCCTTACAACACAAGGCACACCACGGTGCCACAGGAAAACCAGTTATAAAGTTTAAAAGGAATATATAGAAATCAAAAGTCAAACTGATACATGGATTGTAGCCCTAAGAAAAGCCCAACAAAATAAAACATCAAGTCCAGCCAAGGTGGACTATGCAGCGGAATCCTCCCTCCTCTATTGGCCACGAGTACCTCTCGCCTATGCTCCCACCAATAAATTGATGATCATTGCAAGAGTAGAAGGATAACATACAAGGCATTCAAACAAGAAAGGGTAAGCTAGAGCCCAAAGATCTCATCAATACAATCAGGTAAATTTTCACAATCCAATATACACATATCAACCAAGCATGTTATGATTTCTCAAACAATACACTAAGACTCGACTCGACTCATCCGGATGCATATAACCTGGTCGGATTCAGCGGATGCTTGCACTTGTGGTGGATACCTCTGCTCACCCCCGAGCTATGTGTTACAAGTGTTACAATGAATCAATTCCCTCACACACAAGGTTAGCCCTTAATGAGTTTTAGGCCTCCTACTACTCTCACCACAGGAGTCAGTTCGCTCTAAGTGATACTAACTGACTCCTTAGAGTGTCAGGATGCAATCCTTACCTTGAATCCTTACAAAGTTATACAGATGGGGCACCACCATGGACACCCACTAACAGGGACCATGGAATTACGTCCCGACCACTGAAGCGTGACCCTGAAGATCTCACCTAGAGATCCCAAAGAATTACGCACTGACACGGACCAATCATGCTCAATAAATAAAAGGAATTAACATGCATGTACATTTTCATATTATACCAGCTCTTTATAGTTTCTCCTCTTTCATTTGCCCGGTAAATCCATACCCATCCATCATTCTCAAACCATAGTTGTGAATTCCATCTCATGCCAATACCATACCACTTTAATACCAACCATCTCATTTATTTCTCATGCCAAAGATCACACAATCACAACAATCAAGTTTGTAGCCACATCTCATCTCATGCATCTCATTTCACAAGCCTTATACATTATATAGAGTACAACATAAACCAAACATTTAATTTAGCCAAACTAAGAAAACAATGTGACCCGCAGTGAATCTCGCTCAAGCCAGGAGCCCTCGCTTAGGCGAGAGGAGTGCCCTCACTTAGGCGGTGAACTCTCGCTTAAGCGAGATCGCGACATGGACGTTGGGAGGCTCTTGCATGGCTCGCTTAGGCGAGCCCTTCTCGCCTGAGCGAGATAACCCCTCGCCCAAAGGTGAGGTTCCTCGCCTGGGCTAAAATAGAAGCAACGTGCAGAGGCTCTCACGCGTGCTCGCTTAGGCGAGTGTCTCTCGCTTGAGCGAGATAGTGCCTCGCTAAAAAAAAGAGCTTTCGCTTGAGCGAGAGCTTGAGTGCAGCCCTGGCCTGTTCCTACAAGTCTCGCCTAGGCGAGACAGGCTCACTTGGGCGAGTGTATCAGACCTCGCCACTATTCCTCTCTACCACAAACACATTTCCACACCCAGCAATAATTCCAACCATACCATACACCCATAGCAACATATAAGCACAAAAATCACAAAACACAACCAAGGCAAACAACCATCGCACCAAACAAGAGGGTTCTAGCTTCCCTTACCTGGAAAACAAGCTAGCAGTTGGGTCCTTGGGTACGAACAGGGAACGCAGCAGCTCCTAGAGTGGATTAGCGAGCTAGAAGCAGTTAAACCAGTTCAAAATGAGCTCACCATGACTGACCCTAGTTGGAACCACGAAGAAGGAACTAAATGGAAATAAGGTATGAGTTGGAACAGACTTACGTGAAGTGGAGGTCTGGTTGGAGTTCACTTGGAGAGGGTTGACGGCTAAGCCTAACAGAGCTCTGAAACGGAAGAGAGGCAGTGTTTAGGTTCAGATTGCAAAAGTGAGGCTGAAAGGGAAACCCTAGCAGCTTTAGGGCCTTAGCACCCTATGGGCCAGCCTTTAGGCCCAACAGATTAAGGCTAGCCCTTAAACATTAGGGCAGAGAAATGAAATTGGGCCTTACATGGACAGAAAAGAGAGCGTCTCTTTATATATTGTTATAAAGAGGGTGAAAGGAGAAATGAATATTTAAACTGCCTTTGACCTCGATTCCTAAATGATGTGGGACTATTGAACATGGTAGGAACATACATAAATTGATGTAGATCATTGTAAGTGTCTGATATAGATTTACATCGGATGATACTTTGTTGTAAATTTATGTGTGAGTGTGCTGATATAACATGTCGCCCAATACATATGTTAAAAACCCCAAAAATAATAGATGTAAAATGTCTTTTCTATATTAATGTGTCGCAACCTAAATCGCGATGGGATGACGAACTAAAAATAAATTCATTTGGAAAAAGAGATTAGAAGTCGTCACCATAGTTTATTCTGGAAAACTATGGAAAACCATAAAAATAAAATAAAGTCTGCGAAAACCAAATTTAGGGTCCGGGAGTCGGTTACGCGTAGGGAATGTATTAGCACCCTACAGCGCCCGCCCAAAGGCGGTACCTTTAATTAAATTTGCAAAAGAGATGTGTTTATTTTAAATATTTATTTTTCCCATAAATAAGAAAATATTGAACATAATTATTTTTTGAGTGAAAAGGACCCGACAAAGATTAACCTTGGTCCTACGTATTCTCATTAAAATGAGAAATCAGGGCTACGTAGTTCTTTATACAACAATTTGAAAATGATTTGGAAGACCTTTTGATTTTTGGGAAGTGAACCTGACAAGGATTTGCCCTGCTCCTACGTATCTCTATTTACAATGGAGAATCAAGGATCACGTAGTTCTTGATAAAAAGTGAATATTTAATTTTTCAAATTGTCTTTTAACATTTTTGAAAATGAGTATCATGCGACACATGCGGTCGGGTTGACACCAAACATTTTCATAATTTTTGTATTTTTGAAAAAAGAAGTGTCATGCGACGCGAGCGGTCGATTAGACACTAAAACTATTTTATGATTTCTTGTATTTTTAGAATGAAGTATCGTGCGACGCGTACGGTCGATTAGATACCAAAACATTGTTTTATAATTTTTGTATTGTGAAAAGGAGTATTGTACGACGCGGATGGTCACTTGAGTATTCATACCTTTTGAAAATATATCTTGATTATTTATTTATATAAAAACGAAAGATATTAAGTACTAGATTGATTCGGACGATCATTCGAGTACTCATATCTTTCAAAAAACATTTTGTTTATCGATAAAGAAATGTAAAAATTATTTAGTTTTTAATATTATATACTTTTCTATTATCTTAGAAGGAAATGAATTTTTTTATTATTCTAAGAAAACCAATGAAAATTTTATTTTTGTCAATGAGGTGACGCACCATGCAAGTTAAAAAAACCACGTGGACCCCACCTTTCATCATTCACATTTCAATATGTATGTGTGTTTTATCCAACAAATGCTTTTGGAGAATAAATCACGTGATGCCTCTTCCAATAAATATATATATATATATATATATATATATATATATATATATATATATATATATATATAAAGCATATGACCATGCATGAATTAAATATTGAAAACAGACCCAAAATTATGCATAAAAGATTACGTATCTTACTATTTGGCCTAATATCATGCAATTCTACATGTCTAATCCAATTCAGACCCAAGTGCAATGGTTTAAAACAAAGAAGTCGCACAAACATATTCCCAAAGACAACACATGGATCGCTCTTGTTATAATATGAAATCATGCTTCAATTTCCAAATGTCTATCTGAAAAACAGTGTGCCCTGATAAACAAAGCTAAGATATTAAAATGTGCCTCGCATCTACAAAGAAACCCACTCATAAAAGCAATCCTGGACCAAAACCCTTTGTCGTAAGAACCAAACCGACTATCCTTATACTCTATTTAATTGCAATTAACGATGAATGAATTAAAATAGTAGACTGAGTAGAGAATCATTATACTGTGGTCTTCTCGCACACCAAAACAAACTCAAAAGAAAATGCTAAAAATGCACCCATCTATGAACTTGAAACAAACCCTGAAAATTCATGCTTAATCGAAACCAAACACCAACACCCAATGTATTTAAACAAAATCACATTACACCCAAATTAATCATCATAAATTGACTGCTCATGGTAAATCAATCCCAACCCACATTCGAACAGTGAATCCAAATGAAAAAACGAAACTTAGAAGGAAAGAAAAAAAACTCGTTAATACCAACAATGATGGCCTCGGCGGATTTGCAGGAAGGATAAAGCGTCTCAACGCTAGAATGATATGAGAAAAATGCAACTCCACGGCCGACGAATTCGTGACGAACTCGTGACGAGTTCAAACACCAACGTAGCAACGAGGAACGACCAATGGCGATCCCAAACCGGGAACAATGGCGGTGGCTCAGGGAAGATGAGGATGAATGCGACCTGCTACCCGCGAGATTTCCGTGAACTCCAACCTCGAAAGATATGTATGTTCGGGTTTTCTGAAGTTCCCCCCCTATGATCAAACCTTCTCGATCATATTAATGCCCCTTCTGTATTAGATGAAAGCCTCTTTAGAAATTGAAGGAGAAGTTGAAATTGGAACAAAACCGCTCCCTCCAATCCTGCCAAACCGTTTTCCCCTCTTTTTTTAATTTTTAAATTTCAATTAATTTAAAAAACAAATATTTTTTATTTTAATTCAATCTTTAATTTGAAAACAAAAAATCTCTTTTTATTTATTATAATTTTTAACAAAACAAAAATTTAAAGAAACATTTTTAAAATCAATTTTATTATTTTTGTAAAGAAAATTTATTACCAATTATTTTTTGGATATTTTGGAAACAATTTTTATTTACCCGGACGAAATTGGGTGTTAACAGTTGTCCCTCTTTTCTTATATTTTACTAAATAGTATGAAAATTTGACATTTTCATATCATCCAAGTAAAATACAAGAAAAGACAGAAATAATAATTTCATCCAGGCTCTAAAAAGAAACCACATCAATGTAAACATTAAGAAAATCAATGACCATTCCATCGGAGAGGGCTTTGATATGAAAGATCGATGACCATTGCTTTTGCAGAGCGCCTCGATATGAAAGCATATGAAAATCAATAACCATTCCATCGAAGAGGGTCTTGATATGAAAAATCAATGATCATTGCTTTGCAGAGGGCCTCGATATGAAAGATCAAATGAAAATCAATGACCATTCCATCGAAGAGGGTCTTGATATGAAAGATCGATGACCATTGCCTTTGCAGAGGGCCTCGATATGAAAGATTGATGACCAATACCTTTGTAGAGGGCCTCGATATGAAAGATCAAATGAAAATCAATGACCATTCCATCGAAGAGGGTCTTGATATGAAAGATCGATAACCATTACCTTTGCAGAGTGCCTCGATACGAAAGATCGATGACCAATACCTTTGTAGAGGGCCTCGATATGAAAGATCGATGACCATTGCTTTTGCAGAGGGCCTCGATATGAAAGATCGATGACCAATACCTTTGTAGAGGGCCTCGATATGAAAGATCGATGACCATTACTTTTGCAGAGGGTCTCGATATGGAAACATGTGAAAATCAATGACCATTCCATCAAAGAGGGTCTTGATATAAACATATGAATGTATGATAATTTACACATATAATATGAAAAAATGAATTTGCTTGTTTTTTTTTCTTTTTATGAAATGCATGCATACATGAATGCATGTTATGCATGAATCACGTAAGACCTTTGTCTTTTCACTTTTATTTCTCTTTTTTTTCAAATTTTTCTTCTTTTTTTTTTTACTTCTTTTTTTAGAGTTGAAGGAGGCAAATGTTAATATGCTTGAGTGTGTGAATTTATGATGCAAAACTTCCATAGAAATCCTATATATTTTCATTTTATATTTTTTCTTTTTGTAATTCTTATTATTTTTAAGCTACAAAAACTAAGTTTTTAGACAATATGAAACCAGATTAAGGGGGTCAGTATGAAACTGGGCTTGGGCCAAACAAAATTGGGCTTAGGCCAGACAAAACTGGGCTTGAGCCAGACTAAACTGGGCTTGGGCCAGACAAAATTGGGCTTGAGGGCCAGACAAACTGGGCTTGGGCCAGACAAACTGGGCTTGGGCCAGACAAAACTGGGCTTGGGCCAGACAAAACTGGGCTTGGGAGCCAGACTAAACTGGGCTTGGGCCAAACTAAAATGGGCTTGAGGGCGTATAGGTCATTCATATGAATGAAGAGGACCATTAATTTGAAAAATGTCAAAGTAACTTTTGTAATATTAATTTCTTATTTCTGAAAAAAAACATTTGATTGAAGAGATATGTTGCATAATTATGCTGACTCATGTGATGATGATATATTGACACATGTTATGATGATATGACATGCAAATGGTTATGCATTGTAGAACACACATTTATTATTTCAAACACAATTGTAAGGATCAGAACCTTGATATGCATGAATGCATGATGAAAACCTTGTAATGCTTTATCCTTTTGACCTCTCTCTTCTTCTTTTTTTTGCACGTTCGAGTCAATTGTTCTATTTGCAATCATCAAACTCATTGTTATTTTTAATTTTTCTTGAAAGTGAGGAATGTCACACACCTTGAGGTCTAATGTTTAAAATGAATATACTTAACTTTCTCTTTCACAACATCAGCGCACGTGTGCTTGAAATCATAAGTGAGTGAAAGGCTAAAAATTTTTGGAAAGTGTTTGGAGGAGACTGGGATAGCCATGTGGGCATGTCATTCCTCACACATTCCTAAAAGGAGATGTAATTTGTGAATGTCAATGTGAAAAACATAAAAAGACCCAAAAGTTGCCTCAGTTATGGTGTTTGGGAAAAAGGTATAGGGAAATTGATCCATGAATGTCAAGGTGGAAAAAAAATTCATGTGAGACCCACAAAGTTGCCCCAGTTTTAGGATATGGGTTTTGTTCAGAAAAGGTAACGAATATGAAAAACATTGACTAAGAGAATTGCCCTAGTTGGTTTGATTTTCTTTCACTTGCTTTAGCCAGTTAGAAGAGAGTTCCCTCCTCCGGAGACACAATTTTTCTTTTTTCACTCATTCATTTTTTAGCAACCGTATCATTAGCCATGTGGCTTTATCACAAAATTAAGCTTTAGAAAATTAGAATAATCAATATTCAATCTGTGTGGACTTTTACTTGGCTTGTAATGTGGCTATAGGCTAAAAGGCTTTGAAAGAAAGGATATAAAGGCCCAAATAATTTTATTTTTTTTAAACAAGAACTACCATCTAGGTATTGCATCAGCTATTTCTCAAGACTTTTTTAACACTTTGCTTTTTTCAAATTTTATTTCAATTTCTTTTCATTTGCCATCACTTTGTGATTACTTTTTCTTTTTGGCTTTGTTTTTACTTTGATGAATTCTCTTTATTTAACCGTTGAGTGCTTTTCATGTACATCTCAAGCTGACTTCTAGTATGATGATAACCCTTGTTTGGGAACAATTTTAAAAGAACTTTTTTTTTGGCTCAATGGGGTAACAAAGGATATTTATTTTGTTTGGATGAAGAAGAATGGCCATACATCATTTCAAATTTGATTGCTTTATTTTCAAAAGATTAACTTTAAGATAAAAGCTCGATGACCTTAACAAAAGTCACTTTTTCTTTTCCTTTCTTTCTTTTGTTTCGTCTTTTTTTTCCTAGATTGCCCTCTTGGGTTTTCAATCTAGCAGACTTCTTTTTTCTTTCTCTTTTGAAATTTGTCTCGATGGATTTAGGAATCATCCAACTAGTGCTAGCAAAGATAAACATTGGCAAATCTGCCCCAGTGTGGAAAATCATGTTTATAACCAACGGTGTTTATGGGAAACCCTTATATTTTGGGAGGTTGAAGGGTTGAGGCTTTCAAGCCATACATGCACAAGTGTTTTCAAAAGGTCAAGTTTTTATTCTTCATTAAGCATTTTGACCTTGAAAGATATGACAACCCTCATTTTTATTATTCTTTTCTCTTTTTTTTTTGTATTTGAAAAACTTGAATTCAATGATTAGCAAGAAAAAAAGGTGACTCATAACATACTTCTTTTGCCCATTTTTTGTGCTTTTCATTATTTATCATTTTTTTTGCGACAACCTTTTAGGACTTGTTTTGGAGGAAATCCTTAATATCTCATATGCTTTGAAATTCATGAAGGATGACATGATGCAACTGATCAAAATATTCATAACAATATGAAAGGTAATTCAACAGTCTAACACAATATGAAAAGCATAATATTTTCAATGTCTTACAAAGCCATCATGTTCTTCATGCAGAGGTGTTTTCATGTCCTGGTAGAGGATTTTCTTCAACATTAAGTTATCTTTCTTCAAATGTCAACAATCCTGAATCAATCAAGGATTGTACCTTTTGCTTCAAAGTCGTGCATGCTTCTGTTGAATGACCCGGTGCTCCTCCATGGTAATCACATCTTATGTTTAAATCATAATTCTTTGGGTACGGAGGTTGTAACATCCTTTTTTTTTAATAAACTGTATTATTTATTTAAATAAAGCAATTAGAAAATCTTATGTTTTTACTAATGTTTCATATTTTATCTAAATGTAGTTTAAACAGTAAAAATATATTTTATC
>Ga0214544_1006186_pt1 | contig 22364 bp, 13 predicted proteins | sample CNSS3metaG_FD_160074 | JGI IMG/M metagenome (GOLD analysis project Ga0214544, IMG submission 160074) | Root nodule microbial communities from cowpea collected in UCLA plant growth center, Los Angeles, California, USA - CNSS3 | ecosystem: Host-associated > Plants > Roots > Nodule | place: USA...
CGTGGAAAAAAAATTTTAAAAAAAAAAAATTTTAAAAATTTTAAAATTAAAAAAAAAAAAACGAGAAATTGACACGTGGCACCTACTTAACGGTGTTAGTTCTTTACTAATGGAAAGGACCTAATTGATAATAATTTACAAAAATGAGGATCTAATTGAGACTAATAAAAATACGAGGACCAAATTAAGATTTTGCTATAAAAACGAGGACCAACAAAAAAAAAGTATTCACGTGATATTGATTAATTTTGCACAACCATTAATAAAACCAAATTCAACTATAAGAAAATAAAAATAAAACACAACTAGCTGGTATGGAGTTACTAGTGAGTAAGAAAAATCCATGTTTCACAGGTAACCATCCTTGATTTATTATTTTTATTATTATTAGGAGAACACAGGAGATGTTAATATGTGTATATGTAATTTTTTAAGTTTTAAGGAGAAGAGACAATAAGTCATAAATAATATATTAACGTAAAAACTGTATGACGAAGAAAATAAAATAAAATAAAAGTCATGAATTTTAATATAGTGGTTACTGTAAAAAAGTAAAGTTAGTTAACAAGATTGAAATTATGTAATCACAAATCTCTTTATATGCATATATAGATGTAAAGATTATTATTATAATCATTACTTAACGTTTGATTGCCTTCTTTTTTCTATAAGCGTGGATCATAGTTTATTGTTTATTAAGTATGCAACGAATATTATTTAATGTATAGATAGAAAAAAAAAATTGTTATCAATTTCAATTATGGATGCATTCATATTTTCTTACTTAACCTGTCACCGTTAAAATTCTAAATAACTTCATATGTTTCAACTTATATATTTATGAATGTATAATAAATTAACCTTCAATAAAAATAAAAAAGTAACATATATTTCAACTTTATAATATATATATATATATATATATATATATATATATATATATATATGTGTGTGTGTGTGTGTGTAATTTTAACTTTTAAATCAAATAAAATCAAATGTAATTGATTTAATCTCTTTGTATTTACAAAAATGTCCATGCTCAAGCATAACTCATAGCATTAATATTTTTATTTATTACTTTTCTTTTCCACACAAAAATATCTAAATTTCAAATGTTTAATCACATAAACCACCCTTACAATGTGAACTGGTTTAACATTGAATTATAAATATCATATTTTTTTATTATAACCGTTACTTTTTTATACAGACATTAATACACGTTTTTTCACGTTGTAACTTTGTTACATTTACATTTACCTCCAAAAAAGTATGGTACAACATTTTGGCTTTGTTAAGGTGCATGACAAGTAATGCCACGAATACCACTGTGTTGACATCAACAAGTAAAACATCAATAGCGTAGTCATTACACGTGTACTGATATCAGCCTAGTTTAGTACTGTAGAGTGAATTTGAAACAATTCCTTGAGGACAAGCCACTAGTTTAGAATCAACATTGGACTTCCTGAAATTGCCGGGATCTCGAAGGAAAGTAATTAACACGTATTCACACCCGTTAGAAACTAAGGGCATTTTTTATGGATATAAGAAGCACCTTGCTCTTCATACCTATCCATAGCACACTGAATTAGCTTTGTATTTAAAAAATAACAATCATGAGTACAGAATTTTTAAGTCAGTTTTCATGGTGATCGAACTTGAATAACTGAACTCTTTCGCAATCAGTTAACACTTACTCAGACTTGGAGAACCACATCTGCTGGAAGGAGCCAACAGAAGCCAATATGCTCCCCCCTATCCAAACACTGCAAAGGAGAAAATGGCCTTTTAATGTGTAAACAAGCTACATAATCTTAAGTTGCATTGCATCATTAAGAAAGGAGGGAGAACTGGAGCAGATGTTGCAACATAAACCAACTCATCGTAATATCATCACAGACGCGTGAAATTGAGAAAAATACAGACAAACACCATGAACATCCCACCTGAACCTTCTTTCAGTAGCATTGCCACAGGCAAATACTTTAACTCTAGCAGCTGGAGGGGACTCCTACAAACAGAAATCACATCTCAAACATCTTGTCTATGTATTAATATAAATACAATTGCCAACAGCCCAAGAACATCATTCAAGCATATGTCTGACATGTAAATAACATATCGTCTTACATACTGAAATATTTTCCAACCAATTTCCACAAAACAGACAGAAGGTTGTGTTCCTCCTAGTTTTTCAAAGCCTTATTTTGCAATTACTAGGCTTTTTACAATCACCGATTCTCTACAAAGCTTTTCAAGGTTTCCACGATCTTCAGTCTGTGGATTGTGTCTTTATGTATATGATAATGATGGCATGTGGCAAAAGGGAAATTTATTACAATAATAGAATAAAAAGAACAAAAACATTGGACATTTTAAAAGAAACCGGCCGATAAAATTTATGATAATCAGAAATTTGGCATTCAGAGCGGATCGTGTGTTCCTGTATATGATAGTGATAGCATGTGGCAGAAAAGAAATTTATCAGAATAAAAATGAGTACAAAACATTGGATATTCTAAAGAAAACAAACCAATAATATTTATCATTAAGAAAAATAGGCCTTCATTTAATAAAATATGTGCTTCTGTGTAAATTTGACCTCTAGCAAGTCTTTCTCAATGCGTTCCTTCAGTTGATGCATTGAAGCTGTACCACCAGTAAGCTGTGAGATATACAACATTTGTTTCACATATGTCCAAGTACCCTTAAACTCAGAAAGAGGTGGAACGGGCAAGCACCAAATCAATATGAAGGTTACCAGTATGGTACTAAATAGTTCTCTACGAATGTTCACATCACACTTATTAATGCTCTCTATGATCTGCAAAAGAAACGGTAAAACAATGAGCAATGGAAGAAAACTTTAAGTCTTAAGTCTATATAGAAAGAATGTACTAAAATTTACAAAAAAAAAAAAAAACCATTTTAGGAAGACTGCGAAGTTTAGGAACAATGTTTGCAAGACCCTCCATGCCAGGGATTGTCTGCGATTTATATTAAAGAAGTAAAATTAATAAGAGGACGCGCAGAATGGAAATTTGACTGAACTGAACCGTAAAAGCAAAGAACACCGCTAAAAATCCCATTGAATAAAATCAAAACATCCAAGCATAAAAACCACACACCAGAACAAGAGATGGATTGAAAAGAATATCAGGAATCTTGAATCTGTCAGATCCGACTTCAATAATCCTGTGACATGCATGGTATCAAAGTTATATGGTTATCGCAGAAAAAGTAATTAAAATCAACAAATATACTTGTAGATACACAGAAGATAACAGAGACAAGAACCGAAGACCATTCAAATAATTAAAAGAAAAAAACCCTGAATATTTCAATACAAGTAATGTTGGACTCACTGGCCATCAGGAAGCTCGTATGTGGTCATAGGAAGATTAGAATACGCACTCTCTGCATGGAAAAAAAAAATTATAATAGATATCAAGTCGTGTGGAATCTGATAATAATGAAATCCAATGTAAACAGAAAGGTAAGACCATCATAGTTAAAATGAGTCCGACTATAATGTTCTCTAAGAGAACTGGTTAATGAGAAGTTAATAATACACACAAGTAGATGTTTCCAATTAATTAAATAAATTAAACTATTTATTGTGTTTTACATATAATAAATGCTTTATTTTTCAATAAAAATTTTCATTACATCAGCACATCAAAAAACCATGAGCAAGTTCCACAAATAATGTCAAAGGAAAAATCAAGCCAACATATGCATAGCTTGCGAGAGAACTGTGAAAGCTGTTTAAACCCCTGTAGTTGCAAGCAATCACATCAGTTTACTATTTATATAATAATTAAAATAAAACTAAATCATAAGAATCTAATAAACTCATACATTGCTACCATAGATTAACAAAAAAACTTTCACGAATTATGAAATAATACAATAGTAGAGCTACGGTTAATATCAACCATTGAAGAATGGACTAAAAATTTTATTTTCAATCAACATATCACAAACAGAGCTAATTAATGCACAACCTAACACAAATGCCACAAAAAGGAAAGCATTTTTCTGTATGTGTCCCACAAAGAATTCAATGAACTAGACCAAGAAGGCTCAAAAGTCAAAACATTATGTGAAACTACGATTAGGATACAAACCATCATATGGAGAATCTGGTGTTCGGCAAACACATTCCTTGATTTTTTCAACAATAACCCTCTGTCACGATAATGAATCAGCAAGGAATGGAGATAAAGACATGAAAATAAAATATGGGCGGAATAAATACCTGGCAGTAGAGTTTGTAGCCTTTTGATGTACGTGGAAAATCAAGGTCTACAATCTATGAATCACAAAAAACACAAGTCATAAAGATATGAATAAGCAAGAAAGAAAAATAGATGTACATTTATCACTCCAGCAATGTACCACAACCAAGACTGTCATTCTTAACAAACTTGAACAATTAATTGGCCGATAAAGTTCAAGATCAAGAGTGGGCATCAGGCTTGAAAAGATGAAAATGGAGTCCTTATTCCATGTCATGATAGTTCTACCACAAAGTTGAAGCCCTCTGGGGGCAACAGTGGAATACAACACCCCAAGGTTGACACCCCGACATTCCAAACTTCAAAAACTCAAGGGAAAAAGAATTAAAAGTTAAGCAAAATCACAAAAACAAGACATGCTACTGAGAAATAGTTAAAAGTTACAATTATAAGATACCTGAATATTCCCAGGGCTTATTTCCTTCTTCTTGAATGAATATTGAGGTCTTGGCTAACAAAAAAATGTAAATATAAATATAGCTACTTTAATTGAGATGATCATAAAAAAAATGAAAATAGCTCGTTTTCGTTACTCACTGTGATAGCTTTGGCCTCCAAACTTTTCGTCAAGGATTCTGTCAGAAATTGTCCTCCTATAATAGAAGTTATCACAGCCTATTGTAAACATAAATAAAGAGATAAGCAGACACGGGAAACTTATATAAACATTAAACACAAAATACAAGGCTACAATAAAGATATAATAAAAATTCCTCTAAATTATATATCAAGAAAGAAAATGTAAAACATCCACCACATACAGATGAAGAAAAATTAATATTGATAATGAAACTAAATGGAACTTGCATGCCACAATTATACTCCTTCATACAAGGGTGAATACCAAAAACAACTCAACCATTTTCTAACATACTAAAAATAATTGTCGTCGTGATTATACAATTGGAAAATTCCCAGTTTTGTCACAAATTTTAAAACAGTACCTTTTACCATGTTCTTTCATAGTCAGCAAAAGAAGATCAGATAACTTATCACATGATATTAAATATCTTTAAGAAATATATCAATGACTTACTTAAAACCCAAATCCAGTAGTGATCTTCTTAATGAAATAAGATGTCTTCGGAACAATAATTCACACAAAGAAAAGTGTAATTAATAAAATTAGTCTTATAATAACAAATTAAATACAATAAGCATGTGGTAAAATATGAGTTCTATTTTTCAGGACAGCAAATAATACCTTTTGAAGAACATAACCATCCAGTACTGGTACAACTGTAGTTAATCCACCACCACTAAATTTTGAAATAATGAACAAAACTACTCGTCAGAAATGTACTATTATAATCTGGCATGTCAACTGCACTCAATCAATTTGAAGTAAAGTGACAACAAAATTTAGTCAAATGCTGAAAAATAAAAAGGAAGACAAATGTACTGCACTATCTTCCGAACCGTATTCACAAGTACCCAATCTGACAATTCTATTGAACATTATCATCAACACAGAACCAAATTATTTGTCATCAGCTTAAAAATTCTCATACCTATCAACAACTAATGAGGTAGCACGTCCTGATGCAAAAGATGTGAGAACCTGGTGTCAAGAAAGATTCCTTCATTAACTAGTTCAGTAATTCATGGTTTCTTGCAAACTATATAAAATACATTTTTTATCACTAATGTTTTATGTTGCAACTTGCATGTAAAATTAAGACATGAACAGAACAGTAAAAATCATACAACTTACCGCATTCTTCGCCAAAAACAATGCTGGTACTTTATATTTTTCAAACATAAGTTCTGCTGCCCTGATACAGAAAGAAAAGAATTATAAAAAAGAAAATTTAAAAATCGAATTATTGAACCAAACGTTATTACCGAACATGAAATAATATAATAGTGTAAATAACTAAAAGCCTAAAAACCAAAAACTTAAATGAGAGGGGATGGGTACTTTTATCAGAATACCTTTCTCTCTCTTCTTGAGTGCTGGAACATTGTTCGGCAAGTAGCATTGGACGCTCTTTAGGATCAACCCGGAGGCATTCCCTGAAAAAATAGTCACAGCGAATAGAGGAATAAAACATAAAATGAGAAAAATAAATTAACAGCAATGCGTAAGAGAACAATACTTGACACAGATGGAAAAACAACATCACACATACAACTCGGATTGGTAAACACAAAGTGAGATTGGTGTAACATATGTCCTAGCATAAATAACAGGACATCTCAACCACACATATCCCCTTTTTGCTCTATACAAACTAGAGTTGACAAATTCTTGGGAACACCACATATGACAAAAACTATCACAAGATTCCAAAGTAAGAACCCTGGCAAGACAACTGCATATGATATGTCAAGAAAATAATGATCCTGTATACCACACAAAAGAAGAAGAGAAGAAAATGATAATCTTTCATTCCAGATTATACAGTTCCAGTATTCAGAAACAACCTCAAAGCATGATCCCATATGTTGTCAACAATATTCCAGTCAACAATAACTCCATTCCTCAATGGTGAGAGCAGCTGAACAGTATATCAGACAAATTACCAAAAAAAATAAATAATACAAAACTGAATTAATTAAAGCCTAATGTAGCAGATATTTCAAATACCTCCATATAGTCTCGACGGTATCCCAGGGACTGCGATCCTACATAAAGTTTGCGTTTTTCTTTGGTTCTGTCAGATTCATGATTTTTATTATTGTTTTGCAAATCCACAGCAGATCCAGAGGACACGCCAGCATGAACAGGTCCATCAATGTCCATTTGATCAATTACACCAACAACCTAAATAATCAATCACTATACGTAACTATATATTTCCTATAAATTTTACAGATATCCCTTACAAAAATATGTTATGCATTCTCCAACAGTATTATTTAAGATCAAGCACCAATGTTTATGTATTCACTACATGAATGGATTTGGTTCCAATAAAGTAAAATGTAAACTAGGTATTATCTAGAGAAATTCAGTGATATGTCAACACATGCATGATTTGTTATTCATATGCATGAATTGATTATTGATCATACCATCCACTACTGAAATTAGGTCATGTTGATCATTACAGGACAAAAATTCAGAGCAGAACTGAAGAGGAATAATTGTGTAAAATTGATAAAACTGCTCAAGACATGGAAAACTCAATATACAATCTCCTCCTCAATAGAAATGTGTGTCGACTCAGTCCCCAAAATTTTGCATATAAAAAATTCAGTCCCATAAATTATCCATCTATGAAATTAATCCTTGCTAAGTGTGTAAGGCTTGAGAAACCTTCAATAAATAAATATTAATGAGACGCACCTAAGATTAAAAAAACACAGGAAGAATGCAAGAATATTCGGATATAGCAGAGTGAATGTTGTATAAGCTTAAAACAGATGCGCATTTCAAATTCTATTTGATGGAAAAAAAGCAAGAACAGAAGGTTTGCTAGGAGGGTAGGTCACAGTTGAAAGCGACGCTTACAGTGGGGAAAACGGCCTTGGGAGCCTCTTCGCCAGCGTAACCAGCTTTGCATGTATGCGAACCCAGGTCTATTACTATGGCTGATGCTTCGTCTGTGAATTACGAATAAAAAAGAAAACAAAAAGATTGAAATGAAAACGAAAATCAGAGATTACGAAAGTTGAAAGAGAGACAGGGAAGAAATGAGTGAACACTGACCACCGCCATACATGACTCGGGTTTGGTGAGGTGAATGTGAGTTGTGTAAAAGAAAGTTGGGATTGAAGGGTTTAGATGAGAAAGAATGTAAAGAAGGAGCACGGAGAGAAAGAAATGAAAGGAGGAAGAAAAGAACGAACAGAAGAAGAAGAAGAAGAAGAAAGACCAAAGGCTTTTTCAAGTTTTCGCTGATGGCGGGTTCTTGGGATTCAATCCATGCCACGTTTTATGGTTGTTCTTGAGAAAGATTGGAAGTCTATACATTTTAATATAAGAAAACTAAAAGTAATTAAAAAGTAGTTTCTGTAACTAAATAAATTGAAAAAAAAATTATTAAAGTTCATGTTGTAGTTATAAAACTTTATACATAAAATAAATAATTATACTTATATATATATATATATATATATATATATATATATATATATATATATATATATATATATAATTCCTCTTTTTAGTCTTCACGTCTATTTACTAATTTTACATTTTAGAAATTTTTTAAAATCAAAATAATTATTTTATTATTTACCTTTTAAATGGTTTTTTTTTTAAATTTAATCTTTTTTTAATTTGATCATTCTTTTATAAAATTGTGAAAATTATTTAAGTTTACTTTTGTAATAATAATAATAATTTTAACATTTTTTATTATCATAAAAAAAGCTTTTCTAAATTCAAATAATTACTAATAATAAAAAAAATCCTATTTTTATCTTTCTAATAAGTACTTTTTTAAATTCAAATAATCATTTATACTAAAAAAATTATACAAATTATTTATTTTTATAACTTTACGATTTAATCCTTTTTTTCCTAAAATTTAACTATTTTTAAAAAGATGAAAATAACTACTTACAATAAAAATTTATCTAAACAAAATATCTACAATAAAATTGTAAAATATTTAAATTTACTTTTGTAATTCTGTTAATAATAATTTTATTATTTTTTATTATCATAACCAAAAAAAAGCCTGTTTAAATTCAAATAATTACTAATAAAAACTATATTATAGGATGAGTAAATTTATAATAAAATACGTGCTAAAAATAGTTATAAAATATTTTTTATTTTTACATAAAAAAATCATGATTATAATTATACAAAAAAAAAACACTTTTAATTTTTATGAGTGGTTTTATTAGAGTAGAATTGGTTAATAAATGTAAAGAAACAAAAGGTAAAAGAATAAGTTTGTTTAATTTGTATTTTGAGCTTGAAAAACGAAATCAAGCACTGAAAATTTGAAGTTATAATTTCAATTCTCAAGGATAAATTTATCTTTGTTCTATAAGACCAAATTGATTTAATTTTGAGAGAAAAATAATATCAAAACTATTTAATTTAGCTTAAATAGTATGTTGGAAATGGTGAGAATAGCCATTATCATAGATATGTAAGCAGAGAGTATACGCAATCACTTTGATTAAGAAACACAACTCATTGACCACATCATGCCACAGCAAGTCTTGTATAAAGAGTCTTGTCAACCAATAAAAAACTTGGGAAGAAAAAAACCTTCTAGTACATAGTGATAAAGAATTAAAGACAGATGTTGAATGAAATTGAGCTATTTAACTTCCTGGCAGTTAAAAATGGGATCTTTACAAACAGAAAATGATCTTATGTGATCATTATTATAAAAGTTACGTGAAATGCAACTGACTAATAATAATTTCACAACATTGTACACTATAATTCAAGGTGCTGGAAGGGCTCAAAATTGAAAAAACACAACAGAATAGTACCTGAAGATTCCAAGCTTCAGGTTCGAATTCAATGGGCAGAAACTGCTTCTTAAAGAATGGATAAATATTTGCTTAATCATGACTCTGGAATTAAAAGCAGGGCCTTGAACGAATTTACTCTTTTTAAGTAGTATGTATCTCCTTGCTGTACGATCCTGTTTGTACTTGTCAAAAGGATATTCTAAGTAAGCTGTTTCCTCAACCAGTTTGCTCTATCTTTTTGGCACTGTTAACAAATGTTGCACTTTTATCAAATCCTTCCAGCAAAAGAATCCGAAGAGCTTCTATTCCATCTTGTAATGTAAAATTCAACTGAAAGATAATTTTATGAACATTTAGAACTTCCATGTGTGGCAAGCCACAGTTGTCACTTCAAACTTCAAAAAGTGAACAAAATACGTACCTCTTCTCTTTCCTGTTTAGTGAACGTGCGAAGAACAAATGCTACAGGATCCATTTTACCGGGAGGTCGTCCGATGCCTAATCAGCAATAAAATGGCACGGTGTTATAAATTATTGTAATATAGATGTAATATAAATTACTGAAATGGTATGAATTTACCAATTCTTAAGCGAGGAAAACCATTATTCCCTTTGAAATGATTAATAACACTCTTCATTCTGCCAAAAAAAACAAGGAAAATGAAAACAGTGACGCTTCATTTCTCTTTCTATTTGAAAGAAACAAGGTAAATGGTTATTTTTATATCACCCAGTATCAATTATCATAATAAATATAGTTAGCCTTCCGGCATGCCTTGCCCTCAGAATATTGCAACCTTCTTTCCACCCTCTTCCAAAACTTACATACAGTTCCCCCAGTGCACTCCCCAATCTCAACACAAAAAATGAGTTTCTTAAACTTGCACGGTACAAAACCACACAAGATCAATGATTTGACGCAGAGACAAGGAGACTGATTTACCCCTACATATAATTTCAACAGAGAAAAAGGGAATTGTTTACTTTTTTTTCCCATAGTAATTTTTCTAGTTCTCTGTATGGTTGTCATGCATATTGTCTTGGTGAACACATCAACTCAAACACCCTTTGCCCCAAAAGAGTGAGCGAGGATATTATCTTGATCATTAGCCACACAGCAAAAAAATTTACCCACATCTGATGAAAATAAATAGTTCCTTTCCAATAAAAGAGGCATGCGAGTCTAGCATCCCACAACCCAATATTTTGCCTTGATTCAGTTGAGCATGAAAAAGGATAACTGTGCAGGAAAGTATTTTTCAAGCAAAGCATTTCCCTGACCTTGTGGGTGTGACTAAAGCAAGACAAATATCACATTTCAACTTTCAAAAATACGAAGAACCCAGGCCTATATTCACAACAACAATGGACATGTTGATTTATAGATTCAAAGGTGCCAAAGCAGGCATACACCAGTTCTGTTGCAAAAAGAGTGCGCAAGTAAAGAAAATTATAATTACCCATTGTGGCCTCCATGTCCACCCTTTGGTAGAAGCCGCAATTTAGCAAAAGGTAAATCCAAGTCATCAAAGATCTGAAAATGAAAATTATCAATGCCATATTGTTTAAAAAGTAAAAAGAACAAAGTAGTCATAGCATAGATATTATACCACGAGTACTTGCTTTAGTGGAATCTTGTAGTACGAAACTATGGCCCCAACCTTCAAAATAGATCGAAACAACAGCCCATAATAATCAAAATATAATATTTAATACAGTGAATTCTTAGGAAGCGAAGGTCCAACTAGGAATATAGATATATTATGCTATGACTACACAGATCTTTAAATTAAAAGAAAGAATTGATGTCATAAGTATAAACATGAGTCATCATAGCATAGACACAACAAAATGCCATTGCTTTAAAACATTTGAACATTATATCCAGATAGCACACATACAGATTCACCGCTAGAATTCATAAAAGTCTGTGGTTTTGCAAGTATGACTGGGACATCACCTATTAAACCTGCAACCAGAAAACAACTTCTGTCACGAATGAGAACATACAAATACTTAAACTTTTTTCCATTTGCTTTTATCACCAATATTCTGAAATGTTGTGGAACCAGTGTCTGTCTGCTATTTGAATATTTATGCAAAAACCATAGCATGGCAACTACATTAATTGGGTGATTAAATACTGATGGATTCAGGTTTGGCAAGAAATCCGGAATCACAACACAATTGGGCTTCACAAAAAAATAAAAATTATCATCATAACGCAGAAAACTGAATACAAAATGATGCTAAAACAGGTAAGGATGATGAGGAGTTTGGAATTCAGAGTTCAGACATATATGTTAGAAGTATGGCAAGACATATCATATCTATCAATCCTAAATAATGGCATAGACTAATCGATCCCAAAACTGAATATATACAAGGTACATGTAAGACAGCTCCAAAAAAATTGCCACCTTGCGAGACAAATTTAAATGCTAGTAATTTTGTACAGGGAGATAACACAATGGTTAGAAGCATTGCAGAAAAAAAAAAACGAGCATTACTCCTACTTGTGATATCTAGGAGCTAGAAAGAAATCATATCTTTACCAATAACCTAGACTTTGAATTTTAAAGCTGACTGGCAGGTCTCTATGAAAAGATAAAACCAAATTTAATTGAAGAGAAATATTAGAGGCAGGGTTTTGCCAAGGTCTATCAAACCTTTCCCAAATAAAGCTTTGAAGGAAACAGTGTTCATAGATATCCCTTCAGCTTCAGCTATGGCATCAACCATTTCAAAGCCCACCTGAAAACATAAAACTCCAAAACAGGTTACAATAATATCAATGTCAAAAAATGTTATGCAAAACTGATTTTATGTTTATGTTTTGTAACTATCCAAAATGAAAAGATGGAGAGGGTATGAATAGGGTGACTGACAGACATTGTGACGAGTGGCAGCGTACTTTTTGCCTGGATTGCCGAGGCCAACGATCAACCAAGGTAAATTTTCCTTCTTCTCTTTGGACTCCGTTGATATGGAAGCAGACGAAGAAGAAGAACTTTGAATGGTCATAATGCGATTGCGAGACGGAGAAGATAGAGAGAAGAAAGGCCTTGAGAATCGACACCCGTGAAAGGGGATTTTCATGGAAGATACCCAGAAACTACAAATGTTCATCTTTTCAAACGTCAATGAAACACAAACATGATAAACCCTAAAAAGAAGAATCGAGGAAGGTAGGATGGAAAGAAACCAGGAAAAACAAAGATAAAACGCATGGAAAAAAAAACGACGCCGTTGCCGGGGATCGAACCCGGGTCACCCGCGTGACAGGCGGGAATACTCACCACTATACTACAACGACCTGATGTTTAGAGATTCCTTTTATTCCTAATTATTTTTTTCTTGTAGGCATACATATTCCTAATTATCTTTATTCTTGTGTAATAGTGATAACCAAAGTTAAGTGTTATTCCTTGTATTAATAAATCAGGAATATCTATCTGGCAATATTTTAAGAGTAATTTTAAGTATATCTGGATTCAAATATTAATTGGACTGAGTACGAGTACCCAAAATATTTTGACCGGATAGATGGACTTTTCAATTTTTTTCATATATGAAGAAAGCCTTGTTTCTTGATGGTAAAATTATTTCTCTTTTCGTAAAAACAGACTTTTTTTTTTCTTTTGCGTCCTTCTCATTCTGTTAAATGATAAACTATTTGTGATATTGTGTCTAATGATATTGAAGAAACATAAATTTATACTCCTTTTAGTGAAAGTGAGGTGGAAAATAATGTTAAAGAAATATATATATATATATATATATATATATATATATATATATATTTACTACTACTATTATTATTTATTTTATATTAATATTTTTAATTTTAAAATTTTTTATTGTGGTATTTTATTACTTCACCATAATAAGTTTGTTAACTCAATTCATATGACAACTTGTAGGAATAGTCTTAGTACAGAGGCGTGTGTCATATTATTAGCAATGCAAAAAAAAAGAAAAAGAATGTTATGGAATAACTATTTCTAATTGTTACATGAGAAAAAAAATATTAATTCGATCTAACATAATATTAAAAAATAAAACTAAAGTGTAGACTTTCATAACTCAAGCCACTATAGTAAGAAAAGGAAAATATTAAAAAGCATTTTTTTTATCAAAAGAGAGAAAAAGAATGGTTGATGTTTTGAAATCAACGAAAATATCCTTCGAAAAAAACATTGAATACTAAGTTTTACCATAATATTTATAGGTACAACATATATATTCCCTTTTTTACATTTTTTTTTTCGATATTTCTCTCTCGATATTATTTAGTGCTTATTTCTTCTCATTAAAATTACTTTTTATCATTCATAATCGTTATAATATATACTTTTTCATATTTTTATTTTCTCCGTATGAGTTCGACACATTTTACTTTTAATAACATTTTTTATACTTCAAAGTTAACTATTTACGTGGATAATATTACATAACTTTTTAATATTCATCACTCTTTCTGTGACATATTAAATCTTTCTTTTACTCAATACATATATTCCATAAATACCTAGAAACATAAGCAATCAATTTGCATCATTAATAAAGAATACTAACGCATACAAAAGAAGTTATTTATTAAAACTTAAACTCTTAAAACCATCAACTCGTTGTAGTATAGTGGTGAGTATTCCCGCCTGTCACGCGGGTGACTCGGGTTCGATCCTCGGCAACGGCGTTGTTTTTAAATCTGCTTTTATTTTAAAATTGAGATTATTCTTCTGAACAATCAAAACTGTTAAGTTGTTCTAGTATAGTGGTGGCTTTTCTCATCTGCCAGCCACATGATCTGAGTTCAATCCTCCGAGAACTGTGTTGTTTTGATTTTTTAGTCAAGTTTTATTTGTTAATAGGATACCATCAATTTTGGACCTACATTTTTAAAAGGATAAATTCATTCATAATATATATATATATATATATATATATATATATATATATATATATATATATATATATAAAGTAAAATAGTTGTATGTGTTTTAAAACTGTTTTGAGTGTAGTATAAACATACAATAAATATACTGACAATTAGATTTCAATAAGATAAAATCACATCAATGAAAATAATTTAAACACTAAAGAGTTTTTGCAATGATAATTTTTATTGTGTGTATTTATAAAATGCTTCGTTAGCTATATTACATATAATCAAATTTCTGGTGCTACCCACAATATGTAAGTCAAAACTTAAGTATACCAGATAAAAATCCATTACAATATTATTAGAATTGAAGTATTGGTATTTGATATTAACTCAAATTCAAAAGCAAGCTAGCTAAAGGAAAATCGAGTTATCCGTGTCCTAGTTTACTGAACTAAATATGTATGAATACTTAGGTATAACATGATATTAAAGATGGATTGTCGTAATTCAACTCTTATTTTTTATTTTTTTTATTTTAATAGAATTGACTTTGGAAATCATTTTTATACAATATGACTCAAGATTAAGGAACAGAGAAAAGTTATGTGGGACAATAAGACAATCTTAACAACACACCAATAATGTGTGCGCACATAAAAGTAGGAAGTTATTCAAGAAGACAACCTTACCACCACACAATGGTTTTTAGAGAAACTACGAAACTAAAAGAGTACATTAATTAACTAAGTATAACGTTCAATTCATATAATTTTCATGAGTGGTTTGTTTTATACCAAATTTCCGCCTTAATGAAATCAATTGCAGCCTTAATGAAAGATATTGGTAAATCTATACTCACAAAATTTGCTCTTCGTCGCAGTAAGGGTACAACAACCACTAAACCACAAAATTACAAGAAGTCACAACTTGGACTATCAGACATATCTTGCACATTATATTTACTAAAAGGGAAATAAACAAAATGTTGGAAGGAACTTCGCCTATAAAAAACTTATTACAGTTTACAAACGTGAACATGCATTAATCTAACAAGCTCAAATATTAATGGTTGCATCCCACAGCCTTAGAAGTCCATTGCGACCGCCGCTGCATATCCGTTTCCTTTCTAAGTCTGAAGCAACACATCTCACCTGGATGTCATAATAATACGACCAAAATCAACCCAGGAAAGCAACCAATAACAAATGGAGATAACAACAGGCATACAATAACATTCTCCAGCCACAGATGCAACTTTAGCTGGCAAAAACACTTCAAGTAACCGATGCCAAATAAAATAATCAGCAATAATTTTCAGTAAGCCACAATTCAAGAGTGTCACTACATGGCAAAGTTCATAAAGAAAAGAACAGTAGGTTTTGAAATTTAGCCAAAAGACATTTAAAGTTTTTTAATTTTTTAATTTCAATGCTGTGTAGTTATTTATCTCGAAGAAGAAAACGAGCTTCCTTAGGCAAGTTCTCCAAAAAATAACAGGAATGGTGGTAATGATACCGATAGAAGTTCCATGAAGGAAATTTGTGTATAAGTCAGGCAATAAAGTTTATCCTGGAGGCATAGAATATCATAACGGAACATTTTCTTGAAATTCATCACCATATGAAAACAGAACTTAATCTTGAACAATAAGTATTTTGGGTTCATGAAACAGCAATATATACACATATATCCTTGGAACTATATGAACAAAGGAGGTAATAAACTTTATACCATAGCAACTGTTTTCTGAGGTGTTCTGTAAAGCTGCCAACCAGCCATCCTGGACCCAGCACCAGAAAAACCACCTAGTCTTTCTTGGGGCCGATGAAAAAGCGACAAAGAATTATCAGCTGCTCCAATGCCTAACCAGTGCTCCCCGGCATTGACAGATAATATGGCAGCATTGTGAATTGTTACATTTTTTGCACACCGTATGCCTCCTGTACAGCCAATTGGTATGTTAGTAGGAAATCTTAGATGCCGTCTGACTTTGCAGAGAAGATTAGAATGGTATGACACCAACTCTGAAACATTTTACCATATGACATAGGCTTCTCATGCATTTGTTATAAAAAGGATTTGCTTTAATTTGTGCTAATATTCAGACACCATATACGTGGAGCAGAAATACAATGGTAGAATTAAACAATGAAACATTTAGTTTAATGAATAATTGCAGAGTAAGCTACACCAAGAAAAACTCTGACGTGGTGCTTCTTGGGCAATGGCAACCTTGAATAGTTTGTATTTACCCAAATGAAACAGAAGTTAAATATCAAGAATGAAAATACAAGGTAACAACAAAGGGACTGGCATACCATCATCATTTTCCCAAAAACGTAGCAGGCCATCAGTGGAACCTGAAATGAAATTTAACATTTTAGTAAGAACTTCTAGATAGAAGCTCAAGAAAAAATTGGGGAAGACGCACCTGTAATTACTCCTCTGTCTAAAGAGGAATATTCAACACATAATATTGGCCCTGCATGGCAAGCCAAGACAGCATCACAGGTTCCTCGGTTAACAGACCATATTCTAGCCGTCCAATCATCACTACCAGTAATCACAGTGTCGCCAACCATTCTTATAGACCTGCAATTATTTTTTTTTTAGTGTATAGGGTCATGTTTAGTTTGTAAAAAATACAGTAGTAGAAGAGTAGGAATGTGTGATCCTCTTGTTTACCGTATCCATTGTGTGTGTCCTGAAAGTTTATGCATCTGCCTACTAGCACGAATGTCCCATATGTTAGCAACCCTGCAGTGGAAACAGCAGGTCAAGCATTACATGAACAATGTATGTCAAATAGCTGAATTGCACAAGGAAATCCTGGTCTCCAACATTGTTTTTTTTTAACATACACGTCTCTTCCACCAGCAGCCAACACTCCCACATTGTCATCATATTCCATGCATAGAACAGCACTAGAGCAACGACCAACAGTTGCAACACATCTATCAGTTCTTACATCCCACATCTTCACAGTGCCATCGTGGGATGCAGTTAACACCCGTTCACCTGAGAGCGTGCGCACACAGCTGACCTACACGATTGGTTGGCTGTCTGAATTAAGTTTCGACTCTCCATTTGGTATATCAATAAATAATAAACAATTTACATCACATATAATGTCTGTAGTAGAACAAACTAAAATAATTTTAAATAAAAATACCGGTCCATCATGGCCATTAAGCTCTTCTAATAGTTGAGTTGTTTGCTTATCCCACACCAAAACAGAGTGATCATCAGATCCTGACACCACCTTCCCCCTATCTGAACTTATGGCCCGGACAGTTCTACAATTAAAGACAGAAGGAACGTTGCACATTATTACTACTTCAAAAGAAGTTGACAAACCATACATGAAATTTAACAAGTGAGAGAGGACCTAGCATGCCCTTTTAAAGTTGCCCTGAGTTCGGAACCACGAAGACTAGGATCCCATATCTTAACCTGAAATTTGCACATGCCCAGCATATCAACTCTTTCATTCGGAAGGCAATGAAACATCTTGTCAACAGGTAATTCCATATATCCACATTATAAATATTGAGACTTACTGAGCAATCTGTGCTTCCACTAATAAAGAAACCAGCGTCCTCACGGTCACCCACCAAATCCCACACTTCTCTTTTCGTAACACAATGGAGAGCAGTAATTGCACCATTATGACCCCTAAGTGTGCGAACATTGGTTTGAAGCTTTTTTTGGCCACCACTCAACAGGTCTTGTTTGCGAGGAGTCCCATTATCATTTGAAGCTAGAACTATTAAGTGGTAGAGCAAAGTGATTTTGACATCTTATTCAAGAATTAAAACCTAATGATAGTGGCAGTTCGTTCAAAAACTAAGTACCAGTGTTGCTTCCATCAGACGTCCATCTACGAACATGACTAAATGAGCTGGATCTAGTTGTTGGATTTCTGGTAAACATACTCTGCACCCAGCTTCTACCAACACCTGTTGCCTCCGTGGGTTGTTGGTTCTCATCTTTGGCGTCTTTAGGATGTGGGGATGGCATTCCATGTGATGACACAGACTGTGCCTTTGTCGAGGAGATTCCCCAGTATCCATTACGTAATTGCTGGATATGAGATAAGAACCCTCTGATTTTTATCTGAATCAATCATATAAGGAATAACTCATTATCTGAGGTTAAATTTTCAAGCACATAAAATCTAGACAAATATATAAAATAATACACAAACAAGGGAAATAATTCGCTCAAATTGGGGAGGGGGCAGAGGAAAATTTCTTTGTGCAAGTCTACATTATCAAATATAAACAATGTTATTGGTTTTTTTCATACAACACTAATCTCCCATGACTATCGTCAAAAACACTCAACCCACTAAAAAACAATAACAAGGTTGGTTTTTGTATGATATGAAAGCTTATAGATATATTGTTAGATATCTTAGAAATTTTATCTTTATCTTCTATCTTCAATTTCATTGTTATTATTCTCTATTTTGTATATTGGGCTTAACCCATGTCTCCTTTATTATAAATACATTACCCTATGTGTAATATACAAGAGGGAGATTAATCTCAAACCTATTTCATTATATTCAATAAAAGCAAACAAGTTGCTTTCATCTATTCTATATGCCTCAAAATAAGTCAATGTAATTTACTCCAGTTTAGTCATAAAGTTTTTTCTATGGTCTCAACACCCTGTAGCATGAATTTCTCATTTTTAAGATAAAAAGATTTAAAATTTCCTGAAGCCTGTTATCTGTCTCTACTCCTCCCTTAAATATCACTTTAACATTTCCAAAATTAGTGTCTTGTAATTTTCATGACTTGGACTGTTCCAAACACTCAAATATTATCAACTTACAAATTGCTTGGATCCAATGCTATTCCTCTCTGCAATTGTTTCAATCATGTACCAAGCATCGTTATCAGGAAGTCCCAGTCCAGCCTTCATCATGCAGGCAAAAGAGGCTCGGTATTAAAAGCACCAAAGGACTTTAATGAAATTACAAAAGGTAAAAAGGAAATTCAAGCACATAAATAGCCAAAACAATACCATGTGTGATGTCAACACAACAAGCTGGGCTGTCACCAAAGATGCATAGTTGGCAGACCTGGCAAAAAATGCAAATCCATAAACACCTAATTGCACAGCATTAGTTTTATTGCAATCATTGATGCTATTGTAGCAAAATATCTTTGATATTATTAGGCTAAATAAACATCAATTTATATCTCAAATAAATATTTATTCACTTTCCTCTTTAAAGTTTGTTTTTTTGTAGCACTGTTATGGTGTTAATAAGTTGTTGTCGCTACAAGACTGAAGACTGTACTAGTAGGAGCAACTCCTTGTCATGGGAAACCTTGGAAGATTGAGGTCATCTAAAGTTGCACATGCCTCCATGTTTCCCCCCATGGCATGTTGTCATATGAATGCAGCCCTTAGACGGCTTGGAGAATCCTCTCTTTGCAAGTTGATTTTAAATTAAGTTACAGTTTATGCCAAGTTATACAAGTTGTAAATGAAGCCTACAAAATTATCCCTTAATGTATAGTCTTCTTGATCCTAACAATCTTTCCAACCTCTTCTTGTATCTCTAAAATCAATACAATGTACAACACACACCATTCATTACAAAATTAAAAAGGTCACAACTCATGTAAGTGTCTTGATGTAATCCTATCCTTATAAGGAAGTATTTTCTCGTCTCTTTAAAGAGTTCTCATATACTAATAATAGCTACCCTAGCAAAAAGATATTAGGAGGATAAAAGTAGCTATATAAGCACCAAAAAGCTACCATAGGGTAGAGAGTGAGAATATTTTTATAAAGAGAAAGTGCAGAAAATCAAATGAAAATTAAATCAAAGAAAACATAATCCTTACTTGTTTGAAGATTGCTCCATTAAATAGTCAAAATATCCTTCCCAAAATCTGCAGGGGAAGTGCATGAACCAGGTTGAACATAAAAAATTCCAGATAATGAAATCATGAAGAAATAATACATGTAACTCATACCGTAATTCCTCCCAAATAGGTAAAGAGATAAGGTGACGTTGGCAATAGTCTGGCACATTGTTACTATCTTTCTTATACATATCAGATGAAACTTCAAGAGCATCTCTAATTGTCAACAGGTCATTTCTTGATGTTGCTCGATTGATAGCTGTTTTAAGCTGAAATAAACAAATTCAAAAAGAGACAAGAAAGTTACGATTTTTTACTCAAAAAGAGAACTTTTACTCAATTAAAAGTTAATGGAAATATTATATATGTAAAAAATAAGATTTGATCTTAGTAATTAGAGAAATTTGTACAAGAGATAATTATGAATATTCTCCATTATTTATTCTCATATCACATCTTTTATCACTTGAGGGTATCAAAGATCCTCTATTTATTGTATTGATTCTTTTTTCTCAATATAAATAAAATAGAAGTATTTATGTTGTCTTAGAAACACATGGTTTGGACTCAATACCTTTGTTTTTCCTATAGTTTAACATGTCTTAGCTTAACCCACAAAACTAACTTCTAAAATGAGGATTGTTCTAGATTTGCAAGCTCTATTTAAGTCGTCTCTAGCTGATATGGAGCTAAACCACCACCCTTGAGGTTGCAACTAATGCGGGTTAGGAGTGAACACAATTAAGCGAACTCTCCAACAATCCTTCTCACTCCCAAGGCTATTTGCCCTAGAGTGGGCAAGTGTAGATGGCCAACAATAGATCTAGGATAGGCTTAAGTGAATGTTGGACAAAGCACTCACCATACCTTACCCACCACCAATACCAGTTATATTTGTTAAAGACTCACCAATGCTGCTTCTAAATTGTTTAGTAAAAGGGTTTATGTTTTTGACTCTCAACTCACTACTAAAGTAAACATAGTCACTCCATTATTGAAGGGAAGATAAGAAAATGAAAGACAAATGTCACCACTACACCCCAAAACACAAAAAACAAAAGAGAGAGAACTCTAGGGTGTTGGCAAGGGACACTACAAGTCTTGGGAATTGGCTGTTATTATTATTCTTGTTTTTTTCTTCAATGTTCACTGCTTCTCACTCTAAAATGGTCAGTTGGTAACTTCACCCATGAGATCAATCTACCACTCAGATTTTGATAGGTTCCTATTTCATATGTGCTATGAATCTTGTCTTGTTTATGCCTCTTTAGCTGTATTTGTACTGGAAAATTGATTTTTAGTGTGCTTTGGTTAAACAGAGTCAATTATTTGTCCACTATGAAGGCACAAATTTTTGTAGATTCAATATTTCGATGGTGATCAATTGGTTTTTGCAGTGATTCAACAAAACCAATCGTTCCATCTGAATGCAAGGTTTTATATAACTGATTTAAAAGAGAAAGTTGGAAATTGGTCCTAGGGATAACTTTAACCCCTCAAGACCAGTTTCCAAGGTAAGGACTGTCCAAACTGGATAGATCATATTTCCAGTCAATGTGAGACTAAACCATCACCCTTAAAGCTGCAATTAAGGTAGCTGCCAAAGGTTGCAACTAAGACAGCTTACAGGGTAATTGCAACAAAGGCAGCTTTCCAAGTGGTCCAACTCAACACACTATATCTTTGTGGGAGATAACCTTATCTCATGGAAGAGTAAAAAGCAAAATGTTGTTGCCACATCTTGGCAGAATACCAGGCAACAGGTTGGTTATTGTTTGATATTATTAAGATATTGTTAGATATTGATAACCACAATATCAAACAATATCTTCTATTTAATCTTTTTATTTTCAGTTACTCTTTTTACTTGTACCTCTCTCTATTATAAATAGATTA
>Ga0214544_1006191_pt1 | contig 22350 bp, 9 predicted proteins | sample CNSS3metaG_FD_160074 | JGI IMG/M metagenome (GOLD analysis project Ga0214544, IMG submission 160074) | Root nodule microbial communities from cowpea collected in UCLA plant growth center, Los Angeles, California, USA - CNSS3 | ecosystem: Host-associated > Plants > Roots > Nodule | place: USA...
ATATATATATATTTATTGATCGGAAGTATCACTGTTAGTTTATACAAATAATTCAAAAGTTTATCCTAAAATTACATTAAAATATATACTGATTATATTATTATTATACTGTTAATGTCACAATTTTATTAAATAATATTTTGTCTTAATTTTTGTTTTATAAGCGAATGAAACGAAATGATATAATTTAAGAAATAAAAAAAAAGTAAAAGAAAAAAGAAAAACAAGTTGTTACCATTTTCTAATCTCGTGAAATAACGTCAGACCATTATAAAGTCTTTTATTTCTTATTTTCAAACATTACTTACGTACAACATCCTCCCTTTTACGCTAGTAGAAAAGGGTTTGATTTTCTACATAGGTCGAGGGGCTTTAGCCCCATTAATTTTTGCAATTTAATTATATATAATAGAAAATAATTTATGCTTTGAAATTAAATATAATTTTTTTTATAAAATATTTATTTCATTGTTACTATTAATATTATTATTGTTGTGAATATAATAATATATATTGTTTGTACAAGTGCACTATTTTGTTTTATAGTTTTTCATGTTTGTGATCCAGTAGCCACTACAACGTGGTTAAGTCTCTTATTGTGTCACTTGTTACTTAGGCTCTGTTCAAATGCAATATAGAAGCAGAATGAAAAGTGATGAATAAGAAAAAAAGAGATGTTCTTTTTATGGAAAGACAACCATAGAAAAGATGTTAATGGGATTAGTAGATAAATAAATCTCTCTTTTTTGAAGAGATTTGAAGGATAAATGTGACAAATTACCACAATGTCTTTATGAAAAAAAATCATTTTTCAATAAAAAAAAATGGTTGCATCCAATTTCATTTTTGCATTTATCATTTTATATCCGGTTACATGGTTGAGTATCTAGATACATGTTATTTTGTATCCAGTTACAACTGGTTCAATATCTGGATACATGTTACTTGTATCCAATTACACACCACATTTATAATATTTTTATTTATTATATAATATATGAAAAATTAATTACAATTTATCTAAATATCATTTAATTATATTTTTTTAACACTAAGGACAAATAGGTCATTATATATTTTCATCTATTAAATTAAATATCTTTTACTCACATCAGTCAAATCTTTCACAACCGTTCACAAAAATTATTCTTAAATCCCCTCTACTATCACTCCCAAATCCATACAAAGAAAAAAACAACATAAATATCACTTTCTAATCAACCCAAATCAATTTTCTCCCTCTCTCTCAATTTATCACTCCCACAAAAACGCACCCTTAGTCACAACTTATTGTTCTAGTTCAGTTTAAAAGTATGTGTCGTGAAATTAATAATTTAGAGACATTCTTCATCTATCCCACAGTTTTCTTCCTGGACTCCCAAATTTTACGGTTATCCCTTTTAACCCTACACATTATATATTATATATTAAATAAAAGATTATATACTATCTCTACCTAGTTCCTTGAACATTATTTATCGAAATAATGATATTTTGATCAATACTTTTATTTATTTTTAATTTATTATTTCAATTCTTACATCACATCACTATAAAATAATTAAAATAATAAATTAAAAATTAATAAAAAAGAATAAATTAAAATATCATTAATTTTTTAGTATCACCATTTTCACTCTAACATCATTTATTCCCCAATATCTATACCAAGTAACTTATTCCCCTTCTTTCCCCACTAACATGGCAAAGAATTAAACTAAAAAATAATAATAAAACAGAATTTTGAAATCTCGTGTAATGCTTTAATTGAATTTTGAAATTCGGTAACCAAAACAAATCAAACAAAATCATGTGACCAGAACAAATCAAACAAAATTGGATTTTGAAATCCGATTTATAGATATATTTAACCAGATTCTAAAACCTAGTGCATAAAATCATGACACCAAATTTTAAAATTTAGTATCATGCACAAGATTATCCTTAATCCAATTTCATATTTGATGCACTCATCCAAATTTGAAATCCAGTAAATACTCCAAACGAACCGGATTTCACAATCGGATAAATACATCAATTCCCAAAAGAAATCTAGTACATTTCACCCAAAATGTCAACTCATTCTTATATATCTCATCAAGCGGATTTCTAAATCTTAATTTCTCTGAAATTTAATATCTTAAATACCATTTTAGTAATTGATGACACTGACAATGATTTATTAAAATAAATCAATTTTATAAAATTTTATATATATATATATATATATATATATATATATATATATAATATTATTTTATAAAATTGATCTCATATATTTGTTTCTGGCTCGTCCATGTAAATGAGCACGCTTGTGACCACGTAGTTCATTTGACTTAAAAAAATTAATAAAGGCCTTCATGTATTACTTAGATAGACACATTATTACAAAAGTAATATTTTATATATTTCTATTTACATGAATTCAAGTATCTGATATTGAAAACAATAACTGACATTTTTATAATTATTTAGTAAATATTTTCATATTTATTACACCTAATCTACGTAAATCTATGTAAGATTGTTATTTTACATCGATTAAATTTTCAATAGAAATAAACAAATTATTTATACACGGGTTAAATGCTAAATCAATGTTATAATGAGAAATTTGGGTTGAATTCTCGTCTGGTTCGAAAAGTCATCTTATCGACTAGAGTGGACATGGAAAAACTATGTTGAATAGAAAAAGAAAAATCTTTAGCCAATGTTTACTCAAGAAAAAAATAATTATTTTGTAAAGTGTTGTTTATCTTCCTAATAATGTTGAATATTTTTTTCATTTTTTCTACTGTTCTATTATTATACACTTGTGATAAGAATGGTTGAAATAGTTTTTGAAGATTTGTAGTTTTTTTTTTTTAGATTTGATTATTTAGTTTATGAAGTGTTTTTTTAGTCTTTTGTTTAAAGTAATTAAAGTGACCATCATTAATGTATTTATTTGGATGATTCAAGGTTGAGAAAATATAGTAGATTTTAGAATTTAATTGTTTTTTGTTATGCTATTCTTTAAATTAAGGAGTTCGTGTATATGATTGGGAATAAATGTAAGAAATATATGAGTAGTATTGAATTTGATTCTTTGTTATTGTCAATTTTCTATATTCAAACTAGGAAGGTTACGGTGGTTTCATTTATGGACATAATATGAGAAATTCCATTTGCTAATTGACTTAAGTCATATATTGATGGTGTAATTAGAGGTTGTCGTAATTTAACTTCATATGCTAATATTTTTTTAGAGATAATCAAGATAAATATGTCGATAATTTTTTCAACTTTTTAAGAGGTACAAACTTCTATTATAAGTTTATAGAGATCATATATGTTTTGAAAAATACTTTCAGAAACTTTAGTTGAAACATAATTTTTTTTTTATTATATAATTATATATATATATATATATATATATATATATATATATATATGCGTGTTTGTTTATATGTACACAAGATATATATCAGGATGAATCGACTAAATTTTTAGTTTTATTTTGTTTGAACGCATATGTTGATTTTGGAAGGGTGTTTGATGAAAATTTTTACAAAACTATTTGAGCTTATACGTAATTTTTAATAATTTTTATTATGAGTTTATTACGAAATTTACAGTTTTTAGCTTATATGTAATATTTGATAGTTTTAAATTTTGAATACTTTCTAATTGTAGCATGAAAACATAGCAATAGACATTTTTTTTAAGAAGTCAAAATATATTTATTAACACGAAAATAGTGCAGTTACTAAGAAAGAGATTGGTGTTATTAGTAAATAGACATAATAAATAGACATAATAGAGCTAAAGGAGTGTTTGGCATGGTGATATCAGCAATGTAGAAAACGTGAAATGATAGATGAACCATTTTCTAAACAGAGGCACATGACTTCAAATCCATAGCTCCCTTACAAACTTTTCAAAACATGTGCTGTTGACATTCATGAAACCTAACTCAGCTTCCTTCTATGAAAGTGAAATATTGGTAGATTCTTTTAATTTTGGATCATCAGCCCAATCAGGTGGCTGATCAAAAAAAAATTCAGCCCAATAAGAATATCTATGTATCGTTCAACAATAACACATATTTGAAAATATACTTTTATACTTCATTCTCAGTACATAACATATGTACACATGTTTGATGTAAATATAATTATATTGAAATATTTTATTTTGATAAAATTAAAAATATTCAGACTATAAACGTAATAGAGTAGTTAAACAAAATACGTGACTGTAATAATTACAAAAATATACTCTAACAATTTTGATCATATCATTTTATTTAGTGGAGAATCGAAACTTAATATCTTTAAAAATTAAATATTTTTTTAAATTAGAAATGGATTAAACTTTCGTTATCAATAAAACTGAAGTCTAATATTTTTTTTCTATTTTACATTATTTATTTTTGGTTTTCATACCGAAACTTAATATTAAAGTTTATTTTTCAGTTCATAATCAAAGTTAAAAAGTCGTCTTTTTTTATCTTGTTTGAATATATTTTTGTTGTCGAATTAAAATACAATCTAAAATAATCGGTGTCAAAAAATTTTGTTGCATTAGTAATTTTCTTCTTTTTTTTTAAATAAAAATTTATCATTATTCTCATTTTCGTATTTAATAAGTATAAAAATTTTGTCTCGTTCTTAGACACTCTACCCGCATGTCTCTTTGATATTTAAATATTAATAAAAAGAATCTTTCAAAAAATAAAAAACTACAACCAATAAAATATGATACTATTTATTAAATATTCAATGTGAAAAACATATATTAAATAAAAACATTAAATATACCAAATTATTGTATAAAAGTATAAAATAATGAAATTTGTGCCTTGGAAATAAGTTATGATAAAAAAAATTTAATATAATTATTTTAATTTGAAATGAGTATCAACATAGTAATTCATATCTAATTTAGAATTTTTCAAGACGGAGTATGAAAACGGAGATATGAATACAGTGATTCATATCTAATTTCAAATAATTGGTACTATCCATAAAATGCCTGTACATAATCTATGCTAAAAAAAATTATAAAAGTTTGTAGATAATATCTCCAAAGATTATTCGTACAAAATAAAGGAAGAATAATTCTTTTACAATTCCTATCTTGAACATATTCCCTTTTTACCACTGGCTTTTCCCTTTTCTCTAACTCTTCAAGCAAAACAAATCATCTCATCCTCCTTCATCTTAATTGATATAATAATATATAAAAGTCAAATACGAATGCATTTATTTGTTTCAAAATCGCAATCAATCTAATTCCAAGTTTATCACTGACTATTTTTAATGCAAATTTCAAAGATTGGTACAATTAAAGAAAGTGATAGATAACTTTAAAGTGGTTTCGTGAAGTTCCGAAGGGGATGAAAAGGCTAAACTTGTATAGGTAGCAAAAACAAGAACTCTATTCACATTGGAAATCACTAAAGAGAAATTGCTTACAGAAATTCAGAAAATTTTCTTAAACTGTCGTAGTCTCAATATAAAATGGCTTCGTTTTCCTGTGTTTCACGCATTCAGATTGATGACTTCCTTGGTTTGAAAACCAGGGATGGCCAAACAACAATGATGAAATTATGCACATCACATATTTTGAGAAGACCTGAAATAAATCAGACATAACATATTTTTCTTTATAAATTACAATTAATTAAGCAACAAACTTGAAAACTTAGGGCCACATCTCAAATATTCCTATATTTAATCTTTTGGAAATATTAGTATAAAATTAAAAATAACAAGTTTTTATCGTATTCTCACCCTACTTCTACATGTCAATGCTTTTTAAAGTTACCTTTACAAGTAAATGAGTGAAAACCTAGCTCCAATTCTTTGTTTTAACATGTAAAATAAACAACTCCTACAAAAGTTTTCGTCTTTTATTTACTTTTTTTAAAAGTTGTCATTTTGTTTATAAGATTTGAAGACCTTTCATTTCAACCGACCAATTTAATTGATTGTTGTATCTTGAAAAAGAATGCATATTATTTTATTTTTGTCGTATGTGATGAAGACGTTTATCTAAAGACAACATTGTGTAAATTTCAATCAGACTTTTTCTAATCCCTTCAAAATTAATAACCAATAATATGTAAGTAGTATTTTATAAATAACCATTGAAAACAAAATTGTTTTCTATTTTATTTTTCTTATTAATAGGTTGCAAGATACTCCCACACTCCTATACTTTACGGTTCTCTTTCCTCTATACTCAATAAGAATTCTATCGTAATATTTATAAAGAAGATTAATATAACAAGAAAAATATAAAGTTTTACCGCACATCTTTCTACCATCAAAACTTATAAACATAACATTCATCATATAAAATAAGGCTATATTTTTTTAAAGTTTCACAAAAATAATAATTTTTATTTTTATATATATATATATATATATATATATATATATATATATATATATATATATATTCTACATCCATCATAATTTAGGGTCATATTTTTTTTTCTAATTGATTTTCTACCTGCTTCAAATAATTCATGTGTATGATTTATTAAATATATAATAATATTTGGAGAAGTCATCAATATATTTTGACTCATTATTACAATTCTATACATCACTGTATATGAATTAGGTTTTTTTTTTCATGTTTCTTTCCTCACGGTATAGAGACTTGTTGATATTATTTCATAATCTCACAATTAATGTTCAGAAAGTAAAAGAGTGATTATGTATAAACAACTTCATACATCAACATTTATCATAATTTTTCTATACTATATCACCTATCATTGTTATATTTCCCTCTTTACCTCTATAGGTGTTAAATAGTCTATTTTTCCAAAGCATAAAACATATATGACACTTTTGGTAAACATGGACGAACTCAAGGATCATAAACAATGGGGATCAAACACAATTCGTTTTTCCTCCCAATGGCCATTCCAAAGCGTTCAACCGTGTCTACAGTCTCAGGTGTTATGCCATTTGGAAGTTCCCAGTTGAAATGATAAAGTAATCGAGCCAGTGGAAGCATGATACCTGCTAAACCAAACGAGATTCCAGGGCATATTCTTCTTCCTGCTCCAAATGGCAGATACTCAAAGTTATTCCCTTTGAAATCGATAGAACTTCCCTCAAACCTTTCTGGCACAAACATCTCTGCATCACTCCAGTATTTGGGATCCCTGCAAATTGCCCATACGTTTATCATGACCTTAGTTTTCACAGGTATTTCATATCCATCGATGATGGTTCGTTCAGAGCATTCTCTGGGGATCAACAATGGAGTAGGTGGGTGTAGCCTCAATGTCTCTTTCACCACCAACTTCAAATAAGTAAGTTGCTCTAGATCCCTTTCATGGATTATTTTCTTCCCTCTTAAGGCTTCTCTTAACTCAGCTTGTGCTTTCTTCATCACTCTTGGGCTTCGCATCATTTCTGTCATTGCCCACTCTATTGTTGATGCCGAAGTATCAACGCCGCCAGCAAATACGTCCTAGTCAAACAATATAAACATTTACATATATATAATTTTGGTAATAAAATTGTATTACTTTCGGGAGAAGAAACAAAGACTAAGATGGAGTCTTTAAAAATGATGTTATAAAAGACTGAGACAACGTAATTTTGAGAAGTTTTGACTGTTTTATATATACCCGTCAACTTTTTAGTGCTGAGATTTTATTGTATCCTTCTCTTCTTTCTCCATTACGTTTGTTTTACTTGTTACATTAATCATTTGCTGTGTCTTTTCCTTTTGAATATTATATATATTTATAGCTGACTCACCTCAACATTTTAGTTGGTTAAATGAGTTGACCAAAAGGAATCAATTCAATTCTTCAATATAATCAAAATTTAATATATGAACATTTAATTTCCCACTCTTTTTTCAATGATCAGACATATATGCTCTTTGTAAAACAAACCCCACCTGATCGACTAGGTTCAAACTTTGTTTACTGCAGACAATAATTTTTTTTTTTCTGTAATTGAATATTGAATTGGCGAAGAAGAAACGCATACATATCTTCAATTACTTTCGTACTAGTATACTCTTATGCATTTTTTTTTTCAATTACTTAACCGGTTCATGTTCGTACGTAACTTGGTAAGAAAAAAAAGCCATTGAAGGCAGTTATATATATATATTTCAACATGTTAGAAAAAGGTGTTAAATCTTTTTTGTTACGCAAGTAGTTTTGTGCGTAATTTTGTAACGTTGGAAGCCAAGAAAAAACAAAGAAAGCACATGCATATGCATATATGCAAAGGAGATTTAAAAGACAAGTATTTGTCGGGATTTACTAACCAATATCAAAGCTTTGACGTTCCTAGTGGTGATTTTGATGTCGAGAGCAGCGTCGGCTTCTTGGAATCCGAGAAGAACATCAACAAGATCTTCGTCCTTTATTTGAGTTCTCCCTTCTTTCGCTATTCTTTGCTTTTCTTGATGCTCTTTGACAATATTTTCCAAGACCCTGTCAACCTGATTCAGCAGCTTCTCTAGTTTGGCCTTCTTCCCAGTTATGAAATGTATGGATTTCATCGAAGGGAACAAATCAGCAAGGTCAAATCCTCCGACCGATCCTATTACTTTCTTAATCAAAAACATAAATTCATCCTGGTCCTTTGATTTGTTACCAAATGCTGCCCTGGAAACAGTCGTGCTTACCAACGAGAAAATTCTGCCAGTAACATTCACCGGTGAACCTGCTGATGTTCGAATCGAGTCTATAAACTTTGCCGTCTCGTCTTCTCTAATAAAAGAGAAAGACTGAACTCTCTTGGTACTTAGAAGTTCAGAGACAAATATTTTCCTCATTTGTCTCCAGTAATCACCGTATGGAGCAAAAACAACATCTATTCCCCCGTACGACAAAATTTGTCCGGAAATAAACTGAGGCCTCTGCACAAAAGCGACATCATGTGTTTTGGTTATTTCCTTGGCCATCTCCGGGGATGATGCAACAACTGCAGAAATCTCACCAAGTTGGAGGTGCATGAGAGGTCCATATTTATGAGAAAGTTTTTGGAGAGCATGGTGTGGAAGTGAACCTGCTACTGCTAGTTGATGGAGGTTCCCTATGATGGGTAACCTCTTTGGGCCTGGGGGAAGCTTGAGAGAGATATGAGATTTATGCTTGTAATGTTTTGCAAGCCAATGCAATAGAAAGAATAGGGAGAAGGCAATAACCAAGATGCAGGTTTGAGCTTCCATGGTTTTGTACAGTCAGCTCTCAAGTGTTTATATTGTTTCCCTAGCGCTACCTGCTCCTATTTATAGAATCTTCAATCCTCAAGGACAACAATGGATCCTTTTATTTAATCTCAAATCCATAACTCTTATGACTTATCCTTTTTTGAATGGATCCTTTTATTCTACATGTTTTTTCTATTTAATGCATTCAAAATATAAAATGTGTTGAATGTTTACTTTTAATATTCTTCTACATATTTATATTTTTAGTATAGACTATATTTTTTTTAATGACAATTTGGTTTAAATTTAATATAACTTATTTAATATTTAACTATTCATGTTTGATATACTCATATATATATATATATATATATATATATATATATATATATATGTTTGTGTGTGTGTGTGTTTTTGATCTTGTCTATTATTAATTATGAGATAATTAAAGTAGTATAGTATAATATGTCTTGATTAAGTTCGTTACACATTATATGCAAAATTATTTCTTTTTTATTATAAGTATTAAAAGATGGCAATGCGGGTTAATTGGTTTCACTTTGATCAATTTGACGATTGATTTGTAAAAATTGGGTCAGGTTGCCTTTCCTGCAATAGAATTGCGAATTACTGTTTTTTTTTCTTGTCCTACATAACGATTAGCTATGAGGTATGCTAACTCTCGCATAAACAAAATTTTAAAAGAAATTTTATATAGTGTTGTGATAATAATAATAATAATCTTGTTTTGATGTTCCTATCTTTATTGTATTGTAGTAGTCTACCTCACAACAAAAAACCAAGTAAGCATACACATCAAATGAATATATCAAAATTAAATCTTTCTTGAACAAGAAAATATAAAATAAATCAATACTAAATGAAGAGAATTAACTTAAGGATTCACTATTATAGTTTATAAGTTATTTTAGTGTTTCTCATGTCTAACATTCACAAAAGGAATTTAATAATAAGTTTAAAACTTAACTCGTCATATAAATTAAAAAATGTATTTCATAATTTATATTTACTAAAAATTGTCAAACATATAAGTAAACATATATTATCATGTTCTTAAAGTAAAAAAAAGAAGTGTACTTCATATTTAGTATTTGTCAGAAATGGAAGACATGAAGTTAAAAAATAACCTATACAATATTTACGAAATTAGAAAACGTGTTTCGTATTTTGTCGTTCCGTTAATATAGGTTATGACGATGTCATTCTCATAACGTTGAAAGTAAACAAGTACGTTGATTTAAAAAACAATAAATACGACGAAAAAGAAAAGAAGTTCATTCACTAAAAAAGTATATTTTATAAATTTCGAGTGTATGATTTTTAATAAATATCAAGCATGTGGTACATTTCAAATTTAAATTTATATTTGTCTTTTCTAAAGAAATATGCGACTAGAAACATTGATTATTCTAAGTTTTTTTTCTTCTTTTCATTTATTAGATTGTACGAAATCCTACCTTACACTAATACGATGTCGTAAAAGGATAAGGTTTGAATCTCTTCAAATTGATAATTTTCACACCATAAAGAGAGGATGCAGTTCTTAGGCCAATTGAGTTCATACTTTATTATTTTCGCTTTCATGTTTGAAAATTCATATAAGGAATAAAATTATCTTATAATGTATAAATAGAAGCAAACGTTATTTTATTCTAATTTTATAAAATTGAGTTAAAATTAAATTTTTTTATTTTAATAGAATATTAGTGTCATAAAATTTTATCATTACTAAATTATTTTAAATGATTATGTCTACTACTACGATAATGTGTAGGCGTTTCTACATGAAAGTTCTTATTTTCCCAGATGTATGCAATACGGCTTTTGTTGTATAATAAAAATCAGCATACTTTGCATGTCGTTTTTAGAGTCTATATTAATCACGAACGAGTTTCTTACTTTATTGTTCTATCAAATCATCAATGTCGGCTATGACAATACCATTCTAGAAGCATAATGTAATTTGCAAAGTATGTTGCTTCTTTCTATCAAAAAAAGTTTATGTTGATTTCAGACCGAGTAAACACTAGCATATTTTTGGAAAACAAGAACTTTCTAATATCATGATATTTAAATTATATTTTAATTAATTTAAATTTATTTGTTCAAAAATATTGATATTTTTAATTAATTGTAATATTTTCCATAGATTCATATCGTTGAAATATGATGTTTTTATTTATTTATTTTTATATAAATTCAACTTTAGGATTTTAGACATGTATCTTGTCTGTTATAAATAAATCAATAAAATATTAACGGTATAAGTTTAAAATATTATATTTTTTCCATCTCATTTATCTAAGTTGGGACGAAAAGTTCTAGTCATCTCTATCCATGATTTTTATATGTCATTTTTATCGTTGTCATCATATATCTTTTCGCCTAGTTAGGATTAGGTGCGTCTCAAGGAGTTTAATCTATCTCTAGTAGTTGTTGACTCATAAATATATTTAAAATGTTGTCACTCATCGTCTATTGTTGGCTCTCACATTAGGCGTGTGTCTTCCATGTGTCACTTTCTCGATGTCAAAATTACACCAGACCACGATTGTTCGTTTTGTTGGCAGCTCCTGGACTTGTTTTTGTCCTTGTCCTCAGTGGTAATAGCTCTCATGTAGGGTTATTCCTTCAAGGCTAGTTTTTTTTTCCTCTTCTCTTCCGTGGTCTTATTGATGAAGTAGATTCTTAAAGTTCATTTAGAAGATAAGTGATACACTCAAGTTTATGATTTCAACTTCTGTGATATTTTTCCTCTTGTAGCTAAGATCAATATTGTTTATTTTTTTCTTGCTACGATTGTCATTCGACAATGGTCTCTTTATCATCTGAACATTAAAAATGCCTTTTTTTTTTGCCGATCTACAGAAAGAGATTTACCTGGAGCAACCTACTAGATTTGTTGTTTGGAGGAGTCTGGTTGGTTTGTAAATCATATCGTTATATCTATGATTTTTCAAACATAGTTTAAGTCATATAGTGTAGATTTTTATATTGAAACAAAGTGAAATAGATATTTCAATTTTTTATTATTCTAATTATCTTGACAAGTATGTTTATTTTATGGTTTATGTTAAAGGTATTGTTATTACAAATTGAAATATTGTGGAACCTTGGAGATAACCTTGTATTTTAGAAAAGTAAAAGATAAAGTATTCATGTTTGACCTAATGCAAAAATTTAAACATGATCAATGACTCTAATTATATGTGAACTTGTGCGGATTAAATAACTCTTTAAAAGTTAAAATTTTGTAAAAATAAATATACCAAATTGTTTTGGCAATCAAACAACTCTTTATACTACCTTCAATTCGGTATTTTATAAAAAAACAAAACATATAGATATGTAAGAAAGAAATTATTGTTCAAATATCTTATTAATGGATTTGCTAGCTCTAATTACCGACTCTCAAACATTCTAACTGAATTTTTAACAGTACTTAAATTCTTTTTATATGTTGTAAATTTGGTACATATGATCTATGTGCTTCAATTTGTGAAGAAATATTGGAATGTAATGTTTTTTTTTTTATTCTTATATGTAAACCCAACTTTAGAGTAAGTGTATTGACTATTATTCTATAAATTCATCGATAAAAGTCTGTAAGTCGAATAAAATGTATTTTCTCATCTCATTTATCTAAGCCATGTTAAACACGAGACTCCTCGGTCCAACTTCTTACTCAAATTTTTAAGGTTCCATAATATAATTAATCTATATATTTTAATTTGTTTTTATTATTATTCTTTTCACAGCTCCATTGGTTGTTAAGAATCATAGTAAGTACTGATGAAGTCCACTTATTATGTTTGGTTGTTCTTTCTGGACCAAACTCGAATATGTCCAAACGATTCTGCTTTTATTTTTATTCTTTTTTGACATTCCAAATGAGCCCGTAGCTTTCGTTGTGGACTATAACATCAAATATATTGCATATTAAGATTTTAGAAAAGGACTTCTTATTCAAATTCTAATTGAAATGCTTTTGGATGAATTTTTTAAGAAATACGTCAAGAGGAAAGGATAATAAAATAATTTATGAAATAAAATTGATTTATACAGAAATTAAAAATTAAAAATTAAAAACTATACAAAGGAACATATTAGCTTATTTGTAAACTAATTTTAATATATAAAAATATTTGTATTTTTCTCTCCTAAAATTACATTAGAAAAAATTATCTACATGTATATGAATTAAAAATTTTGAACTAACTAGCTTCATTTTCTTTTATTTTGTTATAAGGATATATTTTCTAATTTGTCTATCAAAATAGTATAAGTTATTTTTATAGATCATTGAATTCAACGTAAACTTTACTTGTTCGATACCGTTTTTATCTGTTAAATTTTTTGTAGAATTATATATGTTAAAAATAGAGCTAGTTACCTTAAAGAAATAAAGTTAATTAGTTGTATATTAAATATAAGTTCGAATTAGTTGTAACCAACAACTATTTTGTTTTTATATAAAAAGTTATTAAAACTCCCTTTCTTGCCTTTGTTTCTATTCATGTATAGTTCTAATCCTCTCTCTGTATGACCATAGTTTTTCATTTTCTATTCTCTTTACTCTCAGTTTTGTTCATATATTTCAATAAACTAATATTAATTATTTTTGTAATTAAGACTTTTCTAAGTAATATTTATGAATATATTTTTATAATTATTTATTAAATGAAAATGAAAATTTTCATAAAAAAATTAATTTTTTAATAAAATAAAAAATAACCACATTTTGGAAGGAATTGGCTAGAATTAGAATGTTATTTTGTTTGAAGCTATTGTTACTTGGTAAGGTGAACGATGCTATTCAAATCTATACAGAACGTGGGTCTACGAAATTAACTTTTGATTTTTCATTTTTTAAATTTATCATAAACAGTTTTTGAAATTTTCATAAAAGTTTTTAATTAATTTATTAAAAAATAAAACTTTTAAATAATGTCAAATTAGGTATTACAATGAACTTTATCATCTCACGGATTTCAAAACTCATTAATCATTTATTAATATTATCACATAAAAATTTATTAAAAAACTAAAATAAAATAAACAAATATAACGGACGAGAAACCACGTCATACTCAAGATAAAAATTACAAATATAAACAAATTATACCTATTATAAAAAATATATAAATAAATACATTAAGATAAAATATTAAAACACTTATATTTTATATTGTTATTTATGAACAAGGATTAAATTAACTAATTTATCCACACGATAATTTTCTTCAAAATAAAATGAAAAACTATAAACTATATATACTTATAAAAATACAAATACTAATGTCATTATCCTCTAAAATTCTAAAGAAACCCAAAAAAATCATAACATTAAAAATAAGTACTCTAATAAAAGTTTTTGAAAATCTTTACTCTAAACATACTCCAATATATAAATATACAAATGATCTCATAGATTTAACATGAATAGAATTTGGATATTAAAAAGCTGATACATTTATTTATTTATTAATCCAAGATGACTTTAAGCCCGGTTGATTCTTCAAAAGGAGTTGGATTCTGGAAACGAGGTTATTCTACCATAAATATTACCCATCTAATGTAAATAAACCATTTATACTGTATACTAAAAAGTCAGGTGTCAAAACGTCACCTAACGTTACGACCACGTCATAAAAAAAAAAAAACAATCACGTCATGGAGTTTTTATTCCATTGTGTGAATGGTGCTATTTACCAAGTCCAGTCAATTATTGTTGATCTCATAATGCACTATCTTTCTTTATTCACTCACTAATCCAAACTAAAGAGAAGATAATATATTTAACCAGAAAATATCAAAATTAAAGTTACAGCCACTTTTCTTGAAGCAGAAAAGCCACTTTTTTCTTCATTCGAAAAAATAACTAGACTTTACAACGAAAATAAATTTAGACAATAAAAAAAAATAATGAATATAAAAATATGATTTAAACATAAAGAGAACATTTTTTCAAACATGATTTAAAAATTATCATAAGTAATATTAATATAAATATTGTTTATAAAAAATATAACTAATTCACAAAAATATGATCTAAAATATATTAAAAATTAAAGTTTTTAAATTAGAAATATTTCTTTTTCTTTTTTATTAAAAATGCAAAATTCAATTCTAAAAATGTGAAAGTTTGAATTTTCTTTTTTTTATTTTTAGATTAAAAATGCTAAAAGCTCATACATGTAAAAATGTAAAATTTTAAAAAACACGTATATCAAAATCAAAATTATTGTTTGTTATGAGAATTTTAAACAATAATATTAAAATTATTATTGTATTGAAAATCGTTATTTATGACTACGTCCACATATATCACACTTAAAAGAATTATTATCTACACTTTAGTCCAAATTTTTATGATGTGAATCATAATTTTTTGTTGTTGAAGCAATTTTTGTTGTAATGAGATTTTAATGTAATAAATATCACATGTAACTTAGAACATGCGATGTTACATTGACTGTAATAAGCTGCTGTTATTTCTACTTTATCCACATCAAGCTGCAGTTATAATAGCCAGTAGATCATTTTGTGTTGTTATACCCCAACATAACGATTTTATGCTGATGAATTCATCTTCACTCTGCCACTCACACTGTATCGGTACTTCATAATTAACTGAAAAATTTTGGACTATGGAGCCTGTTATGTGGTGCATTATATTCTGTTGAAAATATTATTTAATATTTTTTAAAGTTTAAATATCTTTTTCGTCCTCATTTTTATAGTATTTGTTGTGGATGGTTCTCATTTTGACAGAATGTTTGAAATGGTCCTCATTTTTATCGAATGTTTAAAATGGTTATCATTTTCGCAATTCGTATTTTATTTGGTCATTTTTTGTGACGTCGTTTAAGTCAATAACGGAGCACTGTATAGGTGACACTGTTTGTATTACGTTGCATTAGGGTGTGTTACGTGTACTATACATATAGTTCCATTACTGATTTAAACGACATCACAGAAAAGACTAAATAAAATACGAATTGCGAAAATGATGACCATTTTAATCATAGGGTAAAAATAAGGATCATTTTAAACATTCTGTCAAAATGAGGACCATCCGCAACAAACACTACGAAAATGAGGACGAAAAAAAGTATTTAAGTCTTTTTTAATTAACTTTTATATAATATTTTAGTTTTAGAAATTAGTTATTATTTTAGGTTAAGAATGCAATATTCTGAATATTTTATACTTAATATTCTGTTATATTTTTCTCTATATAGTATATCTTTCATATTTATATATATATATATATATATATATATATATATATATATATATTTTAACTCTTAATTCAATTTCGTACAGTATTATTTTATTTTATTTTTTTTAGTGTTATCCATTAATTGGGTCAGAATGGAATTAATTTTGTGGCACTTAAATTATGCAAACATCACACACGCATGATGTGTTATATATTAATGACTTCTTTTTGAAGGAAATGACTTCATCTTTAACAAATTTTAAAATGCAACAGATATGATTGCATATTATCCAGGCATTTAAAATTAATGTTTTCGTGTCAACGTTTATTAACATCTGTTTTGCTTTGTGCTGTGAACATACATATTAATTTTTAAGAAATATATTGCAAACAGTTCTACCCTTCATTGTGGTAGGGACTAAAAAAATGAATTTTGCGGCAAATGTACCAAGCGATTCATATCACGACTTTCATGTTTAATTTTTGTAGTTATTTGGATCTCGTTGCTGCCACTTTCTTGGATTCTCAAAGAGATGTTCTTGCTCTACTTCACTGTCACCTTCTTTTGCTCTTGTTCGTTCGTTAATCTTTTCCAATGTTTTTGTCTGCATACTTTTGAATTTTGTCCAATTTAGCTTTCACCCAGTAAGCATTCATGAAGTTGGGACCTCTACACAAAATCACTGATTTTGATTTTGTTAAAATTTAAGTGTGAATTTAAATTTTATATTAAATAAAAGTAAAAAAAGTTAAATATTATAAAAATTTATAAATTTATTATTTTAAGATTTTGGATTAAAAATTATATTAATTTTTTATATATGAATTGATTAGTATTTTATTAGTATTATATTTGTTGAGTATTCAATAAATTCATGACGTGAAAGTGAATCAACTAATGCTGGTTGATGTGAAGTGTCTCAGGAGTTCACTGCTGGCTGCGAATCCTGATATACCGGTTCTGATGGAATTTTAAATCTACTAGGAAAATGGTCAGTGTACATACATTGATCTTGAAAACAATTTATTATTATTTTAACGATGACTCACTATTTTTAAACGTAACACACTGATTAATTTACATATTCAAGTTATTAATAGTACTATTGTCTTATACCTTTACGTTAGATTGAATCTGTAAAACTAAATTGATTTATGATTTGTAATCTTAGGAATTATTTTATTATTTGTCAATTTCACATATTAATTTAACTAAGGATTATAATTTAGTGGTTAAAATAATTGACATATCGAGACGTCTATAAAGTAAGTTGCTATTGTATTAATTATATAAACTAAATGGTAGACTAATATAATTTTAGGGACTAAATAAATATTAAGTCAAAAAAATCTATATCCGATGCAATGATTTGAACGAGTCTTGGTATTCCAGTGTTATATAAGTCAAAATAGTAGGGTTTGAATGTATAGAAGTGGGGCAGATTTTGAATGTAGGTTCGATATGTATTCTTTCTTTATCAAATACCAGTGTCTTTTCTTAAATTTTTAGTAATTAGATACATTATATACACACCCTGTGCGTTAAAACATGTTGAATTTTGTGCCACATAATCGATGAGCTCTAGTCAACTATAAATGCATATTGTATATAACAAATATACAATAAAATAGTAATATCAAAGATTTACCATGAAACCTCTATAAAAGATTAAAATACCACTTTTAATTTAAAGTCTTAAGACAATAAATTTATGGTATTTTTATTTATATATTAGTCATGTTGTTTATTTTTAATCATTATAAAAGTTTAACTCTTTTTAAACTTTTAACAATTTCTCCTTCAAGCATAAATCTCTCTGGGACACCTCCCTCTCAAGTGAGTATTCAGTGGTGATTATTCTTTTGTACTACTGTTCTATAACAAAACATACTTTCTTGAAATGGAAACTTTTAATATAAGAAATCCTTAAACTTTAGAATCTTTCACCTATTTTATATTGTACTCGTCTGAATTTTTAAGATAACCATCAATTTTAATATCATTGTTAGATTTTCTTATGAGAAAAAATATTGGGAGATTTAACGTCAATAAGTCGTAAACAAAACCTATATAAGAAACTATGATATCCCTTTCAATCCAAAACTTTGACACAATTATATAATGTCAGTTCACTTAAAACTATTAACACAAACACTACCTAATTGTACTCTATGAGTAATCAAATCATATGTGCATTAGGTTTAAAATTAATTAATTGAATTGATATATATAATAAAAAAATACTGTTAATTAAGTTGTATATAAAATATTGTTAAGAATCTAATATCATAAAAAGGCAATTATAACATGGTTTATAAAAAAACTAGTGAAGTTTGAATAATATGGTAGCACCACGACACAAGGAAATCTAATCGCAAATTTTATAGTATTTTGAATTAAAACATTTTCCTAGTAAGTTAAAAATTTTATAGGCGTCGTTCTACATATGCTGATAATTATTTATAACTAAATTCGTTTTATGTTATTTAATCACGTTATATTTTGTGTGGAACCATGTTGTCATTTGTGATGATGTAAACACTGATGATTATAAAACAAAGATTATATATTATTAAATTTCAAAACGAAATTCACAATCTTACGGTAAATTTAAATAAACAATATAATTAGAGAATTTTTTTTTTGAAAGTCAATAAATAAATTTCTCACTTGCTTATCTGTAGTTAAAAAAAAAGTAAAAAAACAAAAACAAAAATCAATTTTTCACCTACCAAATTATGCAGCCGTTAAAGTCGTCACGTGTGATAATTACAAATTCATTAGGTTTCATCGCCATTAATGTTATTTTTTTTTATTGGTTTGATTAAGATTGTTTATTAATTAGGAAACGTTATAATATACTTCTATAACATTAAATTACGAAAATTACAAACATCCAAAAATATTCTAAAAAATAGAATATTTAGTAAAGCAAGAGGTTTTGTAAAGCATACTCTTTAAAGTATATGCAATCGTCTTTTGAATTAGATTATATTTCTGTATTTATATATTTTTAATCAAGAAAAGTTGAAATGTTGTATAATGCATATAATAATTAAAAATCATAAATAATATATATTACTAAAATAACTTTAATAGTTTCACGTTTTCAAATTTACTGAATATAAATAGTTAAAAATTATCGTAAATAGTTAACTCATATTTTTTAAATGTAATTGTCAAAATTATTTTGGGTTGGATGGTAGAACATGTTCAATGGGCAGGTTTGCAATTCAGCTTCTTTTTGCTTTTACATCTGACGGTCAATCTCAATAATAATAATAATTTTTTTATGAAATAAAATTATAGATTAAGTATGTTTTTACTCCTTAAATCTTAATTCAAAATTAGAATTCGTTTATGTCTATAATTTTGATATATTTTGGTCCATATATTTTGAAAATGGATGAATATAGTTCTTTTTATATAATTATGTTATTTTTTTTACGTGTCGAACGTGTTTCATATTAGTATTGAAGTTGTTTACACAATTTGACATATCTCGGTTCAATTTCTGTTGAAAGATGCGTTGATATCTTAAATCAAAGTTCAAGGACTACAAATATACTTAATCCTATAATTATAATTAAAATTATACCTTATAAAAGAATCGAGATTCCTCTTTACCGATAAATCATCTTCACAATTCGAAATTCTAAAATCATAGACATGTACCATTTATAACACTAATTCAATCATCCTCATAATAAATATATATTATCACTAAGTCAGTTTGAATTGCTTTGAAATTCAATGAAGATGACATGAATTTAATTTTCAATCGATATCTCAACTGAAAATGTTCATTGTAATCGTTTTATGAGAATCCTTGACTAACTGTACCAATATAAATTAATAATGTATAGTAGATGTTCAACTATCTGTCACGCTCCACTATTCACCCATTTTTCTTTTTCTTTCTTCCAGGATTAATTTTCAATCCATAGTCATAAGACAATTTCTTCGACTTTATCGAAAAAAAGACCATTTCTACAAGTTAATAATGGTGGCCAATTTAAATTGAGGGGAACTGAGGGTTAGGGTTTATAGTCTAAACCCTAAAAAAAGATGACCAATATTAAATTGAATATGTAAAAAAAAATATTTGATCTTTTAAAATCGTCTTTCAAAATTTTTAAAATAATATTTTATTTTTTCAGTTTTAAGAAACTAAAAAAGTTTTCTTTTTTCAAATTTGAAGGACCTTTCAAAGTCAAAATTGAAAACTAGCTTCTTTCAAAACGTAAAAATCGTCAAAATTGTTATGTTGTCTAAAAAATAAAGTCTTCTTCTTACACATTCTAGAACCAAATTTTGACTGCATATTAAAAAGTTAGTTATTTTGTGATAACATTTAATGTTGATTTTCCACTATCTTGTGATGTTTGTCAAGTTCGTAAAATTATTAAATTGATTTATTTATTTAGAGACAGTTAGAATTTTTCATACCATGAATAGAGAAGACTTTATGTTACCCAACATTTTGATTACGTAAATGCTGGAATCCAAATCAAATTGATTACGTATTAAATGCATCATTGGTAAGCTGGATATTGCATTAACTTTTGTAGTTGAATATTACGTTAATTTTGTGAATGCATTGAAGATAATTATGTGAATTGGAGAATAATAAGATGTTTGTGACCCTTAAGTGCATCCCTCTGTTATTGGATATTATTCCCAAAATTCTTCATTTTCATTCAACCAAATTAAGTTAAACTTCACTTTAATCATTAAATTAAAAAAATATTAAAGTTTATTTTAAATAATTGGTTCATTCTCTAAAATATAGTGTGTATAGAGAGGAGGTGTATGTGTTAGATAAATTTTTCGGTATTATTAGCTAGTTTCTTTCTGTAACGTCCCATTTAATTTATAAACGCAATTAAAGGAAACGCCACACATAAGATAGCACAACAACGCAGTCCTGGGATTCTCAACATCATCTCTACAAAACTAGGCACACCACGATGCCAACAAAAGTAGGATAGCTGTTTAACTAAAAGTTTACAATCTAATAACCACGAATACAGGGGCCATAGCCCTAAAGAAAACACGAAAGAAAGAAGTGTGAGATTCAGTCCTGATGGCTAAGTAGCGGAGTCGTCATTCCCTTGTTGACCACGAGAATCTCGCCCATCTGCTCCCATCAACCAAGTTGATGATCATTGCAAGAAGATCAACCACATACATCACAACCATGCAACATAACGGGTAAGCTAGAGCCAACAACATATTCATCATGCAGTCAAATATATTTTCATCATCTCATATCCACACAGCAACCAAACATGTTATGACTCTTCATTCAATACACTACGACTCGACTCGACTCATCCGGATACGTATAACTTAGTCGGATTCAGCGGATGCTTGCACTTGTGGTGGATACCTCTGCTCACCCCCAAGCTATGTGTTACAAGTGTTTCAGTGAATCAAATCTCCCTCACCACAAGGTTAGCCCTTAATGAATTACAGGCCTCCTGCTACTCTCACCACAAGAGTCAGTCCGCTCTAAGTGAGACTAACTGGCTCCTTAGAGTGTCAGGATGCAGGCCTTACCTTGAATCCTTACCTAGTTATACAGATGGGGCACCACCATGGACACCCACTAACAGGGACCATGGAATTACGTCCCGACCACTGAAGCGCAGCCCTGGGAATCTCACCTAGAGATCCCCAAGGACTTATGCACTGACACAGACCCAACAAGCATAAAATCCACAAATAAGAGAATAGCAATCATGCTCACAATCCCACGTCAATCTCAACAAAATAGCACCTCTTCCGTATTGCATGTTGAATCTGTACCATTTATCACCACTTCCCCATGAGTATAGGGCCTCACCTCATATCGATAACGTGCCCCATAAGTTCCAACTCACTCATAAATTTCACATGCCGAACTTCCATAATA
>Ga0214544_1006195_pt1 | contig 22340 bp, 9 predicted proteins | sample CNSS3metaG_FD_160074 | JGI IMG/M metagenome (GOLD analysis project Ga0214544, IMG submission 160074) | Root nodule microbial communities from cowpea collected in UCLA plant growth center, Los Angeles, California, USA - CNSS3 | ecosystem: Host-associated > Plants > Roots > Nodule | place: USA...
TATAAATATATATATTATAAAAATTTTATATAAAAAAAAATATATAATATATTGTTTATTTATATATATATATATATATATATATATATATATATATATATATATATATAAAACAAAAATCTCTGAATAACTACAACATTAAAAATATAAAACCCATCAACACATACTCTCCAAAGGGATAAGAATTTATTCATCGATTCTCAATTCAGACATTTATGTAGATGAACCAATATTGGTCTTGTGTTTTAAAAACATAAGTTTTGGTTCCTATTTTCTTAATCATATTAATGTTTATCCGACGGTGACGTGTTATTTAAGTTTTTTATAAAATAAAATCTTAACGTCGGTTCGGCCTATGCTTTCCACGATTAATAAAAAAAAAATTAAAAGTCTCAACATATGGAGGTGCAGACAGCAAATATGGAGGTGCAATAGGAATGGGGCTCAATCCAACCACAACCTTTTTATTATTATAATTACTATTATTATTTTTATTATATATTATTATTATTATTACGATTACTATTATTATTATATATTATTATTATTATATTATTATTATTATCAATATTAGTATTATTATTACTGTTATTATTTTTATTATTAATAAAAGTATTATATAATAATAATAATAATAATAATATAATAATAATAATCCTTTTGTTGTAGTCGAACTCATATATCTAAGTACATCCTTTTCTACCAATCGGGCGTTGAGGTGATCAACTTCACCATTAGATTGAACTTTTATAGAATAGATCCAACGACAACTAATCATCTTCTTTTCAAAAGAAAGAGGAAATAATTCTCAAGTACCATTTTGTTCAAGAGCTTGCATTTCAACAATCATGGTTTGTCACCATCCAAGATGATCAAAGCCTCTTTTACATTTTTAAGAATGGTAATAGAAGAGACAAGTGAGATAAAAGAATAATACGATGAAGACACATAATGATAACTTAGAAAATTATAAGTAGGATTAGGTTTCCGAGTAGAGCGCATACCTTTGCAATTGACAATAGGCCGACTAGAATCCTCATTATCGGGAGTTGTAGTGTGGGACAATGATGGTGAAGAACTTGATGGAGAGGAATCATTGTGTGGTAGTTGACTAGATATTGGAGTCAAAGGAGATGGACTAGGAGAACTAGGCAGATGCGAGGAATTTGGAGTATTAGAAGAAGATGGAACAATGTTTAGAATTGTATCGATAGAGGGTTCAACAAAAGGCATAGGCAAGACTTGTTGGACAAAGTTTGCATCTTGTGTAGAAGAAGGGAAGAAAGGTGTTTCTTCATGAAAGGTGACACTTGTAGACATGTAATATTTCTTATGTGTTAGGGGAATAACATTGATACCCTTTTCGAAGACGAGAATACTTTAAGAAGACACATTTGGTGGCTCAGGCTGAAAAGTTATCTAACCCTGAAGATACGTGTGCAAAACATACACAACTAAAGACTTGAGGAGGAGTGTGAAACAAATGTTCATACAAAAACAAAATTGAATATGGAACTTTATTATTCAAAGATGAAGAGGTAAGATAACATGCCAAAAGAATGGCATCAACCAAGTGATGGGTAGGAACATTAGCACCAGGTAAAAAGGTACAAGCAATTTCAACTAAGTATATATTCTTTCGCTCTGCTATACCATTTTTTTGAGATGTATAAGGACATGTAAAAATACCATTTCACTTGAATCAATTATCCTTGAACTTTGACACTCAAAGGTTTGAGAAATACAAGCTTTTGACAAAATAGGATGGGTTAAAGATGGTGCTTGGTTGCGAGACTTTAACTTGAGATATTCTTCATTGGAAAACTTGGACACCGTAACTCAAGATATGGAAATATTGGTTGTAATATGAGGAAAACCATGTAAAGAGAAGCAATTTCTTTGGACGTGACCAATTCTTTTACAGTGCATACATTGAAGACGTACTCTTCCATTGCCACAATCTCTTTTTTTTTATTCCAAGTAGGCATGTTGAGTAGAGACAAAATTCAATCCATAAATGCTACAAGAGAGCTTATGGCTTCAAGATAGACAAACATGGGGTTTTAAGTGAGAGAAACCGTGATTAACACATGAACACACACCAAATGCATTCGGTTCGAAGAACAAAGGATAAAAATTGGCTGAGGAAGTTTCGACGAGTCAGATCGTTGTGGTCCGGGAAGACTACAACCACCGAAAGGCGCACATGAAAGTCGCGCAATTTATAGCGGTGAGAAGAGACAGAGTGTGGGGGCAATGAAAGGCTCCAGGACCGACATGGGTGGTCGTCGTTCGAGGAGACGATACATATTCGGTGGGAGCTGGGAAAAACTGTGACGTTGGTTGATGGTGGACGACGACGAGCAGCGGTGGACAATGGTGAACGGTATCGATTAGTGACGAGCGATGGTGGACAAAGTGGGATAGCATTGGGAGTGGTAAAAAGGGATGACAGTGGCAAAAAGCGTTGATAATGGCAGACAACGAAGGACAATGTCGAACAACGATGGACAATGTTGGACAACAGTGGACAATGCTAGACAATGGTAGACAATGCCGAACAACTAATAGCAACTGAGACAATTCTTTTACTAAATAGATACACGATAAAAGAGAAACTATCAGAGCGGGATCAACATGCTCTAATATCAACTTGAGATTAATAAGAGAGAAATATAAAATTGGAGAGCTTGTAAGATCCATCTTGTAGTCTTCCATTTATAATTATAGAAATATGATACAATATAAAGACGAAAGATCAAAAGAGTACCCAAAACTCCTAGGTGCAACTCAAAGTGCACTAGACTCCTAAGTACAAGTACTAATTATAAGTATAGTTGAAAAGAAGTTCCTAATATACTACTTATTACTTATTTCAATGGTTAAAATGGCTAACAATATTACATCATGACAGAAAAATAATAATCAATCAGAGATAGAAAGAGGAAGAAGTATATAAACTGCATTTGACTTCAACTCCTAAGTAATGTAAAATTTATTAGGTATACCGAAACAAATTATTATCTAAAAGATTTTGTATGCATCGTCTTGACAAAACAAGATACATCAGATGATGAACATAAAGCCTTAAATCATATAAGAAATAAAATAATTGAAGTCTCCATAGAAATTTGTGAATAATATCGATTATAAGGGTTATTTTAAAAAACAAAATCCCAATCATTTTAAATATAGGCTTTTTAGCTTTTTTATTTCAAAATAATTGTTTTTAAATTATGTTTTAAATAATATCTCTTTTATAATGAAGAGAGTTAATAAAGTGTCCGTAGACACAGTACTAAGTTGAAAATTTAAGGTATTTTATACTAATTTGTACTAATTAAATATTTTTAATTAGCGAGGGATAAATTTCCACAATTATTGTTTGGAAATGGAAGGACTATCGATTTACCTTATGGTTATAAATTCACACATATTAAAAGCTATAATGTCAATTTTATCTTTTAACTTTACAAAATCAAGTTTTAAAATAAAAAAATAATTAATCATTATATTGATTAAATTAAACACCACTTTATACACAAAAATTTATTAATATCTAAAATAATATTTATTATTAATAAAAATATATAATTAATTGTGAATTAAAGTTTAAAATTTTGTTTAATATTAAATTAGTTTCTAATTAAACTTTTGTTGCTATAGAATGATTTATTTGTAGTACTATTAAAAAAAGATAAAAGTAATCCTAATATTAGTGCTATTTTAAGTTTTAAGAAAATTTAAATTGAACAATGTTCTTCTCATCATTGAATAAAAAAGTACTTTTTATTTAAAAATTACCTCAAAACCAATTACTTTCTATTTATTAAATAAAATTATTTTAATTCTTTAAAAATTCAAATCGAAAGTGATTAATAGTTATTTTTTCATTTGTATTTTATCTCAAAATTAACTTTTTTTTTATCTCTATAAAAATGTGTATTTGTTAAGCGAATGAAATTATTTTAATATAACCATTTCAGAAAACTATTTACTTACTGTTATTATCAATCCGCGTGAAGAACAAAAATCCTTAAAACTATAGGTATTACGAGGCAAACTTAATTATTTGTTGTATTAGTTAAATTGATTAACATTTTAATTTTTCTAATCACATCTAAAAATAATTTTTTAAAAGTAGAATTCATTAAAAATGAACATAAAAAAACAAAAAGAAAGTCATTTGAAATAGAATTTCAATTAATTGGAAGGTGTTTTAAAATAGTGTCCCTATATATGATAAAAGTAGGTAAAGTTGATATATTTGAAGTGCGTGAAAACCCTTTTTGTATTATAACAAGTACAGAGGAATAGAAAGTTTTATTGATGTTTACATTTGGAGACAATAATAAATGTCCTTTAATATATAACAATTTATATTTTATATTCATAATAACAGCTGAGTCATTTGTTAACCTTTCTCTTGACTAATAAGGAGGTTAATTATGGAGGTAAGGTTAATAATATTCTTTCTCCCTTTAAAAATAATAATTTCACAACCTATTAAATTTATATAATTACATATAATTTTCTACAGAATTTTCTGGACTACATGTTCATTTCTTAAATAAAAAGAATACGTTGACATCTTTTTGTAACCGACAACAACTCTATTTAAAAATAAAATATTAAACTAAAGATATTTAATTAAAATGTTGAATAAAAAAGTAATAAAATAGTTGTATAGAAAAAAGAGGTTTGTGTTGTGAACCTATAGTCATTATTACTCCTCTTCATATTTGCAGGTGGTATTGAAAGATCCAGGACCTCGTGACACCATGGATAATTATTTCACTCTTTTTTTTATCATCGTCATCTGATATTACTTCTCACTATTATTTAATTTTTTTTCTTCTAAAAATGTAAAAATTTGTTAATACTATGTTACTTTATACAAGTTGTCAATGTCAAATAACATTTTTCCTTACAATTTTAAGAGTGAAAGCACCAAAAACAAATTCAATGGCATTACTTAAGCACTAAAACTTTCACAAATTCAATCACAAACACCATCATCATCTTTACGCTAATCTCTGCTTTATGGTAACATCGATCCTTAATAAAATTTGACACTTAAGTAACATTATCACACTTTTCCTCAAAGTCTGGAGGTTTCCTTATTAGTTATTACAGTGATATACTAGTTTCTCGTACTGTGACCCACCCAACAACACCGACATCATCATCTTCATCATCCTTCACTCACCCCTCCAACGGAACACTGTGCAGCACAACCGTCTCAACGGTTAGACCCGGTCCAAACCCGAATAAAACCCCCCATTCTAGCCCTTCTCCGGTGCTACCCTTCCCTTCCTCCTTCGACTTCTTCCTCATTTCATCAAGAATGAACAAAACACATGCACTCGACATGTTTCCATACTCGCTCAGAACGTGCCGAGTGGACCGGAGTTTCTCCGGTTTCAGCCGGAGCTTCTCCTCAACCTGGTCCAGAATCGCCGGTCCACCCGGATGTGCAATCCAGAAGATCGAGTTCCAGTCATTAATTCCAATCGGCGCAAACGCCTCCGTCAGACTCTTCTCAATGTTCTTCGAAATGATTCCGGGCACGTCTTTCAGGAGATGGAATGTTAGTCCAACCTCCCTCAAGTGCCCGTCGATGGCACCATCAGAGTCCGGCAGAATGGTCTGGGAGGCCGACACCATTTCAAATATCGGCCGTTCTACACTCCTGTCAGGATCCGCTCCGATGATCATCGCGGCGGCGCCGTCCCCGAACAGAGCCTGGCCGACGAGGGAGTCGAGGTGGGCATCGGACGGGCCGCGGAACGTCACGGCGGTGATTTCGGAGCAGACTACGAGGACGCGCGCGCCCTTGTTGTTCTCGGCGAGGTCCTTGGCGAGGCGGAGGACCGTCCCGCCGGCGAAGCAGCCCTGCTGGTACATCATCAGACGCTTCACGGAGGGCCTCAGCCCGAGAAGCTTAGTCAGCTGGTAATCCGCTCCGGGCATGTCGACGCCTGAAGTGGTGCAGAACACCAGGTGAGTGATCTTTGACTTGGGTTGACCCCATTCCTTTATCGCCTTCCTCGCCGCTTCTTTTCCCAGCTTCGGCACTTCCACCACCACTATATCCTGCCTCACGTCCAGCGACGGCGCCATGTACGCACACATATTCGGATTCTCCTTGAGAAACTCCTCCGTCAGGTGCATGTAACGCTTCTTTATCATCGACTTTTCACCTGCCAAATTCAATTCACTTCTCTCACTTTTTACTCAAAAAGTAAACACATCAGCCACACAAAAATCACCCTTTTCTGACAGGGCTTCAGCGACACTTTTTCCACAAATTCTTCGAACACCACCGGTGCAGTAATAAATGATTTTTCTCATGTCATCGGTTATCCCTTCTTCTCACATCCATTTTTCTTTTTTTGCATTTTGCTTAAAGAAATTAATTAGTAAAAAGAAAAATAGTGGAGTAGTATAACTGGAAAACACGAGAACCTCTTTTCTCTAATTATGATAATAAAAACTTGCATGAACTCCGGTTTACCAAGGGTAGGTCAGGTTTCACCTAACACAGACGGTAAGCTTTAAATGGACCTAAATTTCAGACAGAAAATTAGTTCCATAACTGAATGAAAATATAAACTACATAAACAAAAAAATTCCAAATCCGGCGCAATTTAAAAAGAAAAAAACCTAGCATGAAGATACTACAGTTATAGTATAGTAGGTGTAGGCATGTGAAAAGTGAGTGGTAACAGAAAAGAAAGCATAAAAGGAGTTAAGATTACGTACACATGCGCTTGAACTTCTCCTTTAGATCAGTCATGTGTTCGCTGTTGGTAATGCGGAAGTAGTAGTCGGGGTAATCCTCTTGGGAGACGCAGTTGGAGGGCGTGGCGGTGCCGAAGGCGAGAATGGTGGCGGGGCCATGGGAGCGCTGGGCGTTGCGGATTTCCTCGACTGACACCATCTGGAGGAGTGTGGTGGTTGGGGATGAGAAGAGAAAGCAGTTAGAAGAAGAGAGAGAGTGAGGTGGTTTGAGAATGGAGGGTGGATGTATAAATAGAAGGAGGGCGATGAGGGAAGCGAGTAGGTTTGAGGGACGGGCAGATGAAGAGACACGTGGATTGGGGGTAGGCAGATTAACCTGCGGTAGATTTGGAGCCACATGTATTATTATTTCATACTTCTCCTTCTTCCTACCCGTTCCTCTTCTTCCTACCAAAACAAAACCTTCTTCTCCCAACGACGTCACCATGCAATTTATTGCATGCCCCATTCTACTCTTTCAATACACTCACATTTTACCAACCATTCTTCTCATCAAAATTTACAACATCAATTTCTTTTTTCTCATTCAAATTCATTTCGTTAAGGGGCTTATGTCTATGGTAACCACAAAAATATAATTAACTCTATTTAATACAATAAGTCTTATGATAAGTTTCAAAATATGTGTTACCATTTTTATCTTATTAATTTCTATGCTATCATGTATTGTAATTATAATTATATTAAACCGTTCTCTTATTTTTTTTTCTCCTAGTAATTACACCGTGAAGTAGATGTTCAATATCTTTATCACACTTTGCTAATTTCAAAAACGTTTTGATAAATAATAATTATAACAATAGATATTATTTTTTAGACAGTATCTTATAAAAAGATGAATCAACTAACTAACAAAAAATAATAATTACATGTTGTGCTGTAGTTCTAGAACCTTACTTCTAACGTTGTAAACGTGATAAAAATAAATAATAGTTTTTCACAAATAATCAAAGAAAATTATATTTAATGGTGCATCATTTCTGAAAAAACATTCTCATCTTCCCATCACATGACAACTAACATGATAGTGAAGAAACATCATAAAAATTAATAAAAAGAACCAAAACATTCAACATGATAGTGAAGAAACATCATCAAAGTTAATAAAAAGAATCAAAACATTCAAGTTCATTCAAAAACAATAAATTATATAATATATTAAATAATGATCCGATTCATTTTCTTAATCACCATTCATGCATGTTATTATATAATTAAACGTACTTCAGAGTGAGATCAATAACGCATGTTTTATAAACTACTGATATTGAGTTCATCAGTTTAATTGAACTTTTTTTAGGAAAAGAAAAGAATAATCAGGTTAGAAATAAAATTTTTGGATTCTCTTTTGTGTGTGTAAAATTAAAAAAAAAAATAATATAGTGAATAGAGATTGTTGAGATTTGAACGTCTAAGAATGGTTTGATTGGGATTTACATTTAATTTTTCTTCACCATTTTTTTCACCAAACACTTAATGATTAGGTTAAATCATGACTTTAGTTCTATTTTTATAGAGAAATAAATATTTTTATTTTTTTTGTCTCAATTTGGTTACCGTAAAGAATTTGATGCAATAAAATTATTTCCATCAGTACTGTACAAAAAACGTTAAAGAAGTGCATGTCAGCTTGCAATTTTTTATTTTTATCTTTATCTTTTTTAATTTTTGATTCGTTGTTTAATTTTTGTAAGAAACTAAAAGTTTGTCACGTGTCAAACTAACATCATCACACGTGAATGTCACAATGGCAACGCCATGTGTTACTGTCACGTCAACTGTCACTTTCTCATTCTCCCTTCATTTTTATTTTGTCTTAATTTGTATCAATTTATTCTAAAATTGAATAATTTTGTTCCTCTCCAAATTGAAATCAAAATTAATTTTTACATAAATGATATATAAATATTTTTAATAATATTAAATTTATTAAAATTTATATTTTACATTGAACTTTTATTTAAGATTGTTTTAGGGTTAATAATAGTAAGTAATTTTAATAGAAAACAAAATTAAAATTAATTTCAACTAAAAAAATATTTTAAACTTGTTTACCAGTTGCATTTTATAGAATAAAATAAATTTACCAATTTTTTCAACTATTTTTAAATTTATATTTTACATTAAATTTTATTTGTATTAATATTTTATTACATTGTACTTTAGTATTATTTCTTTATTTGAATTTATATTTCAAATAATTGTATATTTTTAAAATATATAAAATTCAATAATTTGTATATAAATGTTTGAGTTAGAATAAAAATAACAATTATATTTTTCAAATATTAAATCTGTAAATAATTTTAAATTATTTTATAACAATTTAAAACAAATAAATTTAAAATTTGAAAACAATTATAAATAAAGTTGAATATGAAATATAAATTTTATAATAAACTTAATTTTGTTAAAAATATTAATTTGAATAAAAATATTAATTTAATAAAAATATTTATATAACATTTATATAAAAATTAATTTTTGATCAATTTAGAGAGAAACAAATATACTCAATTAAAACAAAAAGTTACAAAATAAAGATCCAGTGAACAAATTGAGATTGAGATATAGTAGTGACATGTGACATTGTTATTGTCACATCACACTGTGACCACCACGTAACACACATCAGTTTAAAACGTGACCAAATTTTAATTTAAAAAAAAATTCAAAAGATCACGAAGGGATACGTGACACCTCTTTAACATTGTTAGTATAATACTGACTGAAATGACCTCATGACATCAAATTTTTCAAAACAAAAACCAAATTGAGACAAATAAAAAAAATCAAATCAATATTTTTTGATAAAAATATGACCAAAATACATAATTTAACCTAATAATTATAAGTATTCTAGGCTACGATATAACAAATTTGACAAATCCCTTTACAAAATATTTTTCAAGGAGAAGTTTCGGTAATTGGTTCAAATGATGAAAGTTTAACTTCTTTGTGATAATATTATACTCTCTTTTTCTTCACTGGATTTTATATTTTATAAGATTTTTTGGTGTAAGGTTTTAGCTAGGTATATATAATATTCAATGAAGGAACATTTGGCAAAGTGTTATGAATTATTATTAGCTATCCATTGGCTTTCTACATCCTATATTACTCATATTTATTACTTTTTATACGATGCGATGTAAACATGTGGTCAAGACTCATTAAAAAAAGTGGTCCGTCCATATAACCTTTAAAGACAAAGAGATATCAATTGTTGGCTAGTTCATTACGGGTGCTTTAATATATCTAAAATATTGCAACATATCTCATCATATATATATATCCTAACTTAATATTTAACACCACATTTAGACATATCAATAGTTCCTCTTTAATAACTATTGATAAAGATAAAAAGGTCATCATGGTAAAAAAAAATTAAAACTACATCTAAGAACTATAGTGACCTAGAAAATATATAAAATAGTGATCTAAGATTTTTATGAAAGGTTGGTGTTTTTTTTTTCTTTTCTTTGGCTTAGGGTTTGTTTTAGGTTGTAAGAACCCTTGACTCTTGGCTCACTCTCTTGAACATAACACATCAATAAAAGCAAATAATAGGAAGAGAAACCATTTGAGAACACACAAAAAGACTATAAAAAATCATCTATGGTGGTCATAATAATGGTTTCTTTTCTCATATGACTATAAACATTCAAGTCTTATTAATGAGACTTGAATTCCCACTTATGTTAACAAACCCTCTTATTTATGTTGTAACCTAGGGTAAGTTATTACAAGAAATAGTAATTCGTGTCTCTTTTAATTATATATATATGCTAGGATTTCGTCTATATTTTATACACATTTATATATTTTTGACTTGTCTTTTAAAAATTCGTGCCTAAGTTTTTATTGAATTAAAGACTTTATTTTCATGATTTAAATGTATGTGCCCGATCTGAAATATTGCATTTACATTTTCTATATCTAAATTTAATTTTTCATTTCATCGTAATAACTTATTTCATTTTCTATTCTCTTCTTCCCTTTCATCTCTCTTTTATTTTTTTTATAACATTTAAATTTTTTTTCTACTTGTGATATATTTTATCTGACAATATCCATGAGTATTTTTTTTTCATCTCTAAATATATTTACATATGACTTTGACTCAGTGTTCCATTATGTTATTGAAAATTCTTGCATTGACTTTCTCTACTGTTTTATTATGATTGGTACCAAGAAATTTAATTTACAGTGGGAAAGAAGTTAAATACGATATTAGAGTATAAGTAGAAAATTAAATTGAAGTTCAATAATACATTATAAAGAAAATGAAAATTGAAATATAAATAATCTATACTACTATATAAAGAAAAGGATATTTTTAAATAATTGATTTTTTAATTAAAATAATTACTTTGTTAGTTTTACTCTTTTAAGTGGTCGGTTTTTTTTTTAAATTGATCTTTTTATTTGACTGTTTTTTTTAATTTAACTATTTTAAATAAAAATAATTATTTATGATAAAATTATTCATATTTACTTTCATAACTATAATAATTTTATTATTTTTTGTTATAATAAAAAAAATAACACATGCGCGTAATACATGATAAAGAAGTTGAATAAGATATTAGGATAAATAGAAAAGTAAATCATTTATATTAGTTTATTTTACTAAAGTTATGTGCACTACTTTTTGTTATATCATATTTATTATTTTCTTAAGGTTTTATATGAAATAAATGTTACTAGAAGTTGACAAATAGTCTTTAATAGAAAGATAACAACACTTCTTTTTTATAATTGTTTTTAGAGAGTCAGATATACTTTGTAAAAATATCTTTTGATTTTTTTTGCGCACTTACCACATCTCATCTTTAAGTTGGGATGTTCTAGGTATTCATCTCCTCAAAGCTAAAAAGAAGATTGTGTCTACAAAAGACATTTTGGCGCTCAAATCAACTAAGTGCGTCAGACAACATGTACCAAGTGTACTTAGTTATTGATATCATGTTGATGGATTTTTACGTGGATGGGCCTAATTCACGTAGCTAATTACTGTTGAAATCATGCTGCATGAATGATTAGCGTTTGGACAAAACCAAGAAGGGGGGTGAATTGGTTTTAATATATTAAAATTAATACTTGAAAAAAATTTCCAAAATTTTATCGTTTAATTTAAACTTTAGTTCCTTTAAATGCAACAACAGATAAAATAGAGAGATAGAAAAGAAGATTTAACACAAATATTTATACTGGTTCAAATCAAAATATCCTATGTCTAATTGTTAAACAAAGAGATTAACTCAATCATTAAAAATATGATATTACAATCAGATAACAAGAGAATAGGGAAAAGAAAACACCTATCTTGAAGACACAAGAGATGAAAGTAACTTTCTCTAAATCACACAGAGAACTTGACCTAGCTTTCCTAGTAACAACAACCACACTCAATTTCCTAGAAACCCTTTTAGAAAAAGTCATCGCTCTACTCACACTAGGCTTTTCAATGCACTTTTAAGAACACTTAGAGAACTTCTTTGCAAACACAACACTAAGACTCTGACTCTCAAAAAGGTATTTTTCGAAGTGGCACTATAGTTCTTTAAATAGGGTTTTTAAAAATTAGGTTAAAAACTAAACAGTCATGTTCAAACTGTCAGAGATAATCGATTATCACTTATGATAATCGATTATTTCAATGCGTTTTTGAATACAAAAGTTTGAGCAGATAATCGATTATCCAGGGAGATAATCGATTATTCTAATGGGTTTTTGAAAAATGGACTTAGCTTAAGATAATCGATTATACTAAGTGATAATCGATTATCACATCAGTTTTTACAAAAATAAGAGGATCAAAGAGATTATGAACTTGCTATTGATTCTAAGATATTCTAAACACTTTAAAATTACAAGATAACTTTAAACATAAAACACTTGTTCTACCGATTGTCTTCCAAATAGCTTTTGAGTTTCTTTGACATCATCAAAATCTTGCTTTAACATTAAACTTGTTTTTTGCTTTTGCCAACAATTACCTCGATCAACTTATGGCTAATTACCTTGAAATTTTTGTCCAAGTTTCGTCACTGTTGGCAAAGTACATAACTTCTCATTACTCTTATTGAGAGTCCTGACGAAGTACACAACTTCTTATTATTCTTATCGAAAGCTCCTAAAGTACACAACTTCTCATTACTCTTCTTGAGAACCCCAACGAAGTACACCTCTGGTTCAACTATGCAAAGTTATCCTTCACAACCTTTCGTTGAATCACCACACACAAACATACATTTACGTTTTCAAACAAACACATATTAGCAGGTCATCACAATCATACTAAATAACATCCACTCCAGAATTTAGACTCATAAAATAATATTTTACATACAAACAAGAATACAAGAATACTTCCTTGTAAAAACTCAACCTTTAAAACATTTTCTCTTCTTTCTTGACTTGTTGCTGTTTCTATTAAAATTTTCCTCCTAAACATTGTTCTCCCGTATATTTATAAGTTTAATATCTCTAAGGAAAATATTATATTTTATTATTATTATTATTATTATCTAATAGTAATATCTAATTACATCTAATAATATCTCAATATATCTTTTAATTTGTAACAATATAACAATATCTAAGAATATCAACTAATATTTAACAATATCTAATAATTTTTTTTCTAACTAAATAATTATTCTTCAAATCTTATTTCTTAGAAAATATTTAAAATCAAATAAATATTAACAAACGAATAAATCTTTTAAATTAAATCATTACTAAATCGTTTTCTCTTTTAAAAAACCTTGAATAAAATAAATCTTAAATTATACAACTGGTGAATCATTTTATATTTTACATAAATTATCTATGTTACCTCACTTGCTTAGTTATTATAATTTTTCATGATCTTACGTTAGCTTTCACCTTAACTTAATCACAATTTACTAACATTGATGACCTGACAAATACGGTCCGTTATGACTGAATATACTTAGACCGAGTACATCTCAATCTAAGTGGTCGAGATGTACTCAAACATGTGTAGTATACTAGCCCTCTGGCTTAACATGACATATGTTCAAGTCTCTCTGCTATAAACATGATGTCAGTCTCTGTTTGTCTAGTATGTGCAAAGAATATTTGTATTTCTTTGGTCTTCTCACCTTAAAGTTGTGTTTACTTGAATGTATTTACTGTTTAAAGGGAAGAAAGATGATTGATTTAGAGGTGATACACTTATTCACTTGAACGAATTTGAGAGAGAGGAAAGGAAGGAATAGTGAGATTCCATCAACTTCCCATCCTCTCTCTTGCGCAAAGATTTGAAGGTGATATGGATGAGATTACAATTATGCTCTCACTTCATTTTTCGTTTCCTTAATTTAATTTAATTTAATTAATGAGCATTTTCAATTTAATTCATGAAAATCAATTTAATAAAACTTGAAAAAGTAATTATTAATTTTAATTTTTTTATTAAATAATTTTTATAAATATTTTTATTAAAAAATGTTATTTTGATTTATTCATTTTAATATTTTTTTTATAAAATAATTCTAACTCATGTAATTATGATTTTTAAATTACTTTCAACATTAAGAGCAATTTTGAAATCTTGTTTTTCTTTCCATTAAACTTAATTTTTAATTTATTACATCCATCAAATCGCTCATAAACTTTTACAAATTTTACTTCTAAATCTACTCACTTTCACCTCTAACTCGCTTAAAGGGAACAATATAAACTTCACCCTCTAATCTTCTCAAATCCATCATCTCCCTCTCCTTCGAATCAATCTAATCTTTTTTTAAATAAATTCTATACTTTTTTAATATTTTATTTAAATAATTACTGTATAAATAAACATAAATGGATTGATTACATTCATATTACTAATTTTTTACTTTACATTAAATTTATTTTCAAATATTTCCACCTACAATCATATTATTATTTATTGTTTTTAACTTATTAGTCACAAAAAAAATTCTTACATAAATTATTTCAACCAAATAAATACATTTATCAAAAATAATTTTACAAAAACAACCATAATTACAATATTTTATTATGATGATTTTTCTATTGATTATAATATATTTAAGTTATCTTATTTATTATAATCACTCTTCAAAAAATTTATTCTCAATTAGTTTATAAATATTAAATTAAATATATTTTTAAATTTAGATTCACATGAGTTTATAAAAAATTATAAATTTTTAATAAATTAATTTATTATAATAAATATACAAATCTATGAAACTAGAAGAAAATATCACTAAAAATTTGTTCCTTAAAAAAAGCAAAATTACATCAACACACGGTATGCAAAATTAAAAAAAAAAAATGTGACGAGAAATTAGTCTGTCGCAAAAAGGATTTGTACTTAAATAGTAAAAAGGTCTATTTGGAAAAAAAAAACATTTCTTGATGATTTAATCATGTCAATAAAATTCAAAATTGGTATAGTCTAATTCCAAGGTGGAATAAGAATCTTAGTATATATATATAGTCGGTTAAAAAATAAAGTAAGTAAATCATTCGCTTTAAATCTTTAGGAAAAGAAAATTTCAAATAATATTTTTTATTATTAATTATTGCATTAATTATAAAATTATTTTTAAAAAGATCTCAATTTTTTTACTAGTATATCTCTATTAAATTAATTATAAAATTATGTTTAAGAAAAAAAAGTCTTAATTTTTTTTATTATTAATATAGCTTTATTAAATTAATTATAAGTTGATATTTGAGAATAAAATTTAATTAATTATTATTAGTGTTTATTAATTTTTATTGGTATTAAAAATGATAATTAATAGTTAAAACTTTTATTTAGTAAATTATAATTTTTTTATGAGAAAGTGAATGATTATTGATCTTTATTCGAATCTGGATTTTATTTTATTTTATTTTTATCTTTTTATCTTTTTGTGACTTCCCTCTCTACTTTCTTCTCTTTTAAGAGTTTTTTTAGGGTTTTGTCAGATTACATTTCTTGAATCTCATATTGTTTGTGTGTACCAATTTTCCATCCTCATCTCATTTTTGGTTAGTATGTTTTTCTTTTCTATTTGTGGGGTTGTTTTTTTATTCTATTTTTGGATTTTTGTATGAGAATTAGAAAGGAAAATTATATTTTAACCCACTTTTTTTGACCCACTTTTAACCTATTACTTCAATCACCATTAGATCATTTTTTTATTCTTTTTAGTGATGTGATGTGATGATCTAATGGTGATTGAAGTGGTGGGTTAAAAGTAGGTCAAAAAAAGTAGGTTAAAGTATCATTATCCAATTAGAAATGTGTTTCTTGTGTCTAATTTTGTTTTTCGGTACTTTTCGATTTACGAGTTTTGTGAGTTTTTTTTCATATATCTTGATGAGGAAAGGGAATTTTTCTACACAACTATTATTTAGATTAGTGTTTAGTCTTTTGGTAGATAATAAATTAATTAGAGCATAATTCAAAGTTGAATTTTTTGTAGAAAGATAATTCATGTTTAGGAAACAAAAAAAGACTTACTATTGAGTTGAGAAGAACAATAATTTTTTTAATTATTTGTATTAATGATTAATCTTAAATAAACTAGGTTTGGAAGAAAGTTGAAAATTGAGACGGAGAAAGAGACTTCAGACTTCAATATAGTAAAAGTCTACTATCGAGTTTACTTTCTTGACAACCAAAATTAGGTTTTGTTGTTTTAACTCATTCTTGTTTTATATACTTATCTTTAGTAACGTTTTATATATTATATTTTTTTTTATTTCATATAAAAATACATGCATGTCAATTGGAAAATTTGAATCAAGCTATTCAAAAATCTAGAAAAAGAGAAGAATTGAGGCTTTAATTGCATCACATAAAGGAGCTATGAATAAATTTACAGAAATAGATAAAAAATAAATTAGTGTTATGAAATAAAGCGAATAACAGAGAGAAATAATAGATAAGAGAAGAAACAATAGAGAATAGAGAATAGAGAATGAGAGAGTAGGGAGCAACTCATCTGTGGGAGCAACTCATCTGTGTATTATTATTGATAGGAAGAGTCTTATTTATAGATAATTTCTCCAATACACTTTCTTTTTCAACTCAATCATAGAGATATAAAGATATTTCATATCTTTTTCATTGTTTGTCTTAATTTAATATCAATTTAGACAAATATCATTGAAACTTAATAAGTTTCTATTAAACTTCTTGGTAAAAGTATAATAGTTCTTCCAGAACCTTCAAATTTATTTGTAGTACTATAAATAATACTAACGTTTATGTCTCGTATTATCAAACAAGAGAAAAATTTATTACTCTTGAGAATTGTATAAATTGTTGCACTATCAATAAGACACATAACCTTTGGTACTAGTGCCAACATTCGTTCTTCATATAAACATAAATATCAATATGATTTTTTTTTAACACTCTTATAATCAATGAGGTGATCAGTGCTTCCATTTGCTTTAGCAAAGAAAATAATAATATCAAGATGAGTAACATCTATATGGCCATAATTAGAATCACCATCTTCATAAGCAAAGTGTGTTTCTATGTTCTTCTCATTATTTGTAAGATGCTTTGGTGTACAATGACTACAACTCAAATGCCCTTTACCACCGTAATGATAATATATACTTTCATCCTTTTGTCAATATTTTCACATTTTCCTTTTCCCTTTTTCACATTATTATGCCACTTCTGGTGACAAAATGTGTCTTTGAAATTTTCTTTATAACCATGTCCATAATCAATATCACGATCACGATCATGAAAATATAAATCAAATGTTGCGGCATTCACTTCTGGGAATGGAGCAGAACCAATTTGGACATGTTTCTTGATTTTCTATCAAAAGTTCATTGCTTTGTTTAGCCATACAAAGGCATGAAATAAATTCATAATATTTATTGCTGCATTCACTTCTGGGAATGAAGAAGATTAGGCGGATCTCATGATTTTTCATCAAAAGCTTTATTGCTTTGTCTAGCCAGCCATACATAGGCATGAAATAAATTCACAATATTTGTGAAATCTCTTTTCACAATATTTTTGTCATGTTGTTTAGATGCTTTATTTCTTTATTTAATGGTATCCAAATATCCATTGCATCTAAATATATTTCAACATTTAAAATCCAATATAAGGAATTCTTCCTTGTAATATCAAAGGTCACAAATCCAAATTTTGCAACATTTTGTGTGTTTAGAACTAGCACATAAAATAATAATATTAATAATAATAATAATCATAATAAAAATAATAATAATAATCACCGTCATAATAAAAATAAAAATAATAAGACGGAGATGAAAATTGATAAAGTTAAACAATTTCTTATCACAAGAGGAAGAATATAAGGTAAAATTATAATTTGAGAAAGGATTAGAAAGAGCCTGGATTGAGACACGCAAAGCACTGTCGTTATAGAGAAAAAGCTTCCACTAGTCCTCAATTGGTTGGAGCATGGTGCTGATAACGTGTTATGAAATAAAGCGAATAACAGAGAGAAATAATAGATAATAGATAAGAGAAGAAACAATAGAGAATAAAGAATGAGAGAATGAGAGAGTAGGGAGCAACTCATTTGTGTATTATTATTGATAGGAAGAGTCCTATTTATATATACAACATGTAATCCATAAAGGAAACAAATCAACTTAGTTAATACAAATATTTACATAAAGAGGAATGAATCATATGAGTATCAATCATATGAGTAAATATATCAAATCAATGGACAATCATTAATTCATAACAATTAGAAAATACAAGTGGATGCTCTTTGAATGAACAAGATAATAACAACATAGATGTAGGTGAAGACAACAATAGAGAAAGAGAAGACGATGCTTTTTGAAAGAACAAGATAATAACAACATAGATGTCGGTGAAAGCAACAATAGAGAAAGAGTAGTTAGTGATGATAATAATTTTCATTGTAACTCATGGTAACGAGAGGAGATTAAGAGACTAAATAATGATTATACTTTTGACAAAAATATATATAATCCAAGTCAATGGAAGAAAAGATTTTTTCAAAGCTAAAAATAATAAAAACTTATTTAAAATCAATCTCAAGAAATATTAGATGAATTACATTTATTATCTATTAAAAAAGAGATGTTGATAATAAATTATTTTACAAACAAAAAATAAATAAATAAAAGATTTAATTTTTTAAGTTCGATTTAGACCTTCCAAACTCGAGTCGTGTGTGTGTGTGTATATATATATATATATATATATATATATGGTTAAAATATCTTTTTGGTCCCAATTTTCGTCAAATTTTTTTAAATAAGTCCTAATTTTGGTTTTATATTCAAATAGGTCCCAATTTTCGTCAATTTTGTTCAATTGGGTCATTTTTTGCTAACACCGTTTAAATCATTAACGGCCATGAACAGTGACTGCCACGTGTCACTTCGTGATTTTTTTGATTTTTTTTTGATTTTTTTAATATTTTTTAATATTTTTTTAAAATGTACACATGTCAACCCAGGAGTATGCCACGTGTCACTCCGTGGTTTTTTTTTAATTTTTAATTTTATTTTTTTTGAATTTTTTTAAATGTCCACGTGTCAACTCAGTAGTGTGCCACATGTCAAAGTCAATATTCTATATTCAATTTGGTCCCTATATTTGTTGTTTTTGTTCAATTAAGTCTCAATTTTTGTTAACATTAACCAATTTGGTTCCTATCGAAGATGTGACCAAATTTATTTTTTATATCAAAGTTATAATGATGTGAATTTTAATATATTATATAAAAATATTTAATAAAAAATGTGAATTTTAATATAAAAATTAAATTTGGTTTTAATTTGGAGAGGGACCAAATTGGTTAATGTTAACAAAAATTGGGACCTAATTGAACAAAAATAACAAATATAGGGACCAAATTGAATTTAGAACATTGACTTTGACACGTGGCACGCTACTGGGTTGACACGTGGACATTTAAAAAAAATTTAAAAAAATTTAAAAAACAATTCAAAAAAAATTCAAAAAAACCACGAAGTGACACGTGGCAGTCAGTGTTCATGGCCGTTAATGATTTAAACGGTGTTAGCAAAAAAGGATCCAATTGAACAAAATTGACGAAAATTGGGACCTATTTGAACATAAAACCAAAATTAGGACTTATTTGAAAAAACTTGACGAAAATTGGGACCAAAAAGATATTTTAACCAAAAAATAAGATAGAATGTATATAACTATATACGTACTAAAACATTATATAAATCGAAAACTAACATTTATATTAATACATTAATACATAAAATGCAAAAATAGTACAAAATAATTAAACTTTTAAATGATATAAAAAATAACATAAAAAAATGCAGAAACTAATACTGCTGTGTTTTTTCTAGTATAACATATTAGGATAACGAATTAATTAGTTACAAATCGAATAATTGAAATATGTAAGACTCAGTTTTTTTAAACCATTTTTTATATTTTTACCAATTTATCTTTATATTTTATAATTACAATAATTAATAAAAACTTAAATATTTCTATAACAATTTTTATATATTTTTATCATAATAATTATGTTAAATTATTCTTACCCGAAATGAACACATGATTCTTCTAATGTGTAAAAAGTAGTATTCTTGAAAACATTGATCGTCACCAGTTGATGGATTCTGACGGGAGATCCACCTATACAAAATAATACTAATGTGATATATCAATATGTATTTAAAATATATATTTATAAGCTTTTAGATCAACGCTGAAAAATATCCAAAAGATATTTAAAATAAATAAAATATACGATTGATTTCTGAATATTTGTAGAAATTTTCTCGCCATTAGTTATCAGTCGTTATTTTGTACGTTTACTGAGAATGGAATATGTAATATCTATCATGTTAAAAATTAAATATTAAATTTAATTTAATTTTTATAAAATTGACATGTAAAATCAGATTTGCAACTTATATATTATAAATACATTTTATTTTTAATCGATGTAAAATTATGAACTATTTTTTCTTCTATAAAGTGTATAAAGGGATTAAAAAATTAAATTTGAGAAGTCTTTTGCTTTAAAACATTGTATTTTATTATAGGAAAAAAAAAAATAAACACTCGACTCGACTAGACGTAGTTTCAACACTCATCCAACACAATTGGTATAACTAATAAAAACAAACAAAAAACTAAAAGGAAAAGGTTTAAATAGTCATTTAGTCCTAGTTTTGGTCAACTTTTTTCATTTTGGTCATACTTTTGAAATTATTTTCAACTTGGTCCTACCTTTCGTTAAAATTTTTCAATTAACTCTTTTTCCTTAACTCCGTCTAAATTGTTAACGGAACAATGGCCAACGTGGTCCTTTTCTATGACGTGGATTGCTGTTCAGTGACGTGTTTGTTTCCACTGTATGCATAGACCAGATATTATAATTGAAAGTTAGGGTTTGTGTGATTTTGAAATGTGGTTGTCTTCCATCCATTTTCAACTGAATAGGAATGTCTCGTGGGGGCATCTTTCTCTTCTTGCAATAGCTGGGTTCACCGAACTTGCAATTCATGTCATCGTGGTTTTAGGATTTCAAGCTCACCCCAATTTGCGATTGCAGAGACATTGCAGTAGTGCGCAATCATTAACCCTAATCATTAACACTAATCCCAAACAATAGTCAACAAAAATCAAACCCTAAACCAAAACCTACCTCCGCGATGAACACCTTCAACCCTTCGCGAACGATTCTTCAAAGATCAGTGTCAATATTGGATGGCAGAAATTGATCTGAAAGGGGTTATTGAAGGATATCCCCAAATCGACGAATAAATTCCCAATGACACCAAATCCCCAATTCCACAAACAAAACCCTAAACCCAATTCAATTAACCTTAAACCCTAAATGCCACGATTACAATTAAATGGCTAGCGTAGTAAATTAACATACACTGAACATTGCTCCACGTCACATAAAAGAACCATACTGGCCACTGTTCCGTTAACCATTTAGACAAAGTTAAGGAAAAGGATTTAATTGAAAAAATTTAACAAAAGTATGATCAAATTGAAAACAATTTCAAAAGTAGGATCAAAGTGGAAAAAGTCGACTAAAACTGGGACCAAATGACTATTTAAGCCAAAGAAAAAAATAAAACGATAGATTGAGTTTGAGGGTGAACATATTATGTTTCAAAATATACACTGATATATATTTTTGAATCCGATAATACATTTCGGACTACTGAATCTGATAAGTATGTTTGTATTTCGAAATGTTTAATCTGGAAAGATCTATCAGTTGGTCTGGAACGTAAAGGAGTGTGAATCCGAAATATATTCTCCAGTTTGGAATATGCATCGTTTTTAAAATTGCGAGAAAAATGATAGAATTACAACGGTTTCTCTTGATTTTTCTGTTATCTGGTTTACTCTCAGTGCTATCTTTCACGCTCAATCTTAACATTCCTTGAACCAGTTGACATGACCTTGTTGAATTCAATATGCATGACGCTAATGATCTCAATGTAAGCAATGAGAAACATGAAGGAAAAAGGAACGACAGAGAAAAGGTAAAACATGA